>Ga0154684_1010_pt1 | contig 9087 bp, 4 predicted proteins | sample Rifle2008BG13ft_FD_116113 | JGI IMG/M metagenome (GOLD analysis project Ga0154684, IMG submission 116113) | Planctomycetes bacterium RBG_13_50_24 | reverse complement strand
TAATCATGGGAGGAAAAATGTCGTATTTCTTCAGGGCCGTTCCAACGGAATTGCCCGCCTTGATTGACGCCTGCAATTCTTTAGCTATCTCGGTGATCTTGTGATTGTGAGCTACCACGCTTGCCACATGCAGGGCATCGATTAACGGCACGCCAACCGAAGCCAGCATTGCGAAGGTCCGCGTAAATTGTGAAACTACAACCAGGCGGTTCAGCCTGCCAAAAACGGGCATATTCAGTTTGAACACATCCAGCCTGGCTCTGACCGAGGGCGACTTTGAAATGCGTCGCAATGCGATCGCCGCCGGAATCAGAGCAAGAAGAATCGCCCACCACCTGTGTCTTATCAGGTCGCTCAAGCCCACCAGAAGCAGCGTCGGCCCGGGCAGCATCACATGCAACTGCTGGTATATTTTTGCGAAAACAGGTACGACAAACACCAGCAGGCCGGTCAGAACTAAAAGACAGACCACGCCTACGAAAATCGGATAAGCAAAAGCGGACCTGACCTTTCGACTGAGGTCCATCCGCTTTTCGAGATATTCGGCACTCAGATTGAGAGCTTCAGACAATTTACTTGCGGATTCACCGGCCTCAACCATTCCCAGAAAGAAATCGGAGAATAGTTTTCTGTGTTTCTCGAACGCATTTTTCAGACTCGAGCCGGCCTCGATGCCGTGCCTTATCTCGGCGATTACGCGCTTAAAGGCCGGATTTTCCGCCTGCTCTTCCAACGTTACGAGGCATTTAGCGATTGGCAGTCCGGCCGAGGTCATCCCCGCAAACTGATATGTAAAAGCCACCACCTCTGACTGCTTTATCCTCTGTTTTTTAGCTGCCTTTTTTTCGCGGTTTGTCTTAACCAGCACATAGCCCATCTTGGCAAGCTCGTTGCGCAGCATTGAGACGCTTTCGATATCGCTGTAGGAACCGTTAAACTCGTTTCCGGTTCCATCCCTTGCCGTGTACTCGTAAACTGCCATAACACCGTCCTCAAATCTCGACAATCCGTGTCAGCTCATCCATTGTTGTTACGCTGGCGAGGACTTCGGCGATCGCACTGTCACGGAGTGTTCTCATGCCTTCTTTTATAGCTAACTCCTTAATTGCGCTATCTCCGTCTCCATGGACAATCATCTTCCTTATGCCTGGGGAAATGCGAAGTATCTCGTAGACGCTCTTACGTCCGTGATATCCGGTATGACTGCAAGCTTCGCATCCACTCTCCCGATACAGTTCTATCTTCTTGTCTTGATTGGATTGGCCACATAGAAGCTCTAATTCCTGCTCAGTTGCCGTATAAGCTTGCCTGCACTGAGGACAAGATACCCTCATCAGCCTTTGGGCCACAGTTCCCAGAAGGGCTGAAGCGACAAGAAATGGCGCTATCCCTAAGTTCATCAAACGCGAAATTGCACCTGCAGCATCATTTGTATGTAGCGTACTCAACACCAGGTGCCCGGTCAGAGCCGCGCTGACAGCTATTTCGGCGGTTTCAACATCACGAATCTCGCCAATGAGAATAATGTCCGGGTCCTGACGGAGGATACTCCGCAAAGCCAAGCCGAAAGTCCTTCCTGCGATCGGGCTAACCTGTACCTGGGTAATGCCGTCAAGGCGATATTCAACAGGATCTTCAACCGTGATAATATTTCTTTCAAGCGTATTGAGCAGCTGAAGGATTGCATAAAGGGTAGTGGTCTTTCCACATCCGGTAGGACCGGTCAGCAAAAGCATCCCGTAAGGATTGTCAACTATTGACCTGAGTTTCTGATTGTCTTGCGGTGAAGTCACGATCTCATCTAATGACCACCTATCTGCATCTTTATCGAGAATTCTGATTACTATCTTCTCTCCAGCTATTCCCGGCAGAGACGATATTCTAAGATCGTAATCGTTGCCGTCGCGAGTTGTAGTCACATGACCATCCTGAGGAATCCTTCGCTCAGAAATGTCCATATCTGCCATAATCTTAATGTGTGAGACCATTTCCTGCTGAACCGACGAAGGCACGGTGAGAGAGGAGCGTAATGTTCCGTCTATGCGATACCTCACCCTTATATCAGTGCCCTGCGGCTCGATATGTATATCGCTTGCTCTGGTGTCGATAGCGCCGCCTATGATAGAAGAAACGAGCATGGCAATAGGAGAGTCGCCAACTTTTGCCTGTTCCGGCTCATCATATCGGATACTTTTATCCGGCCCTTCCTGCAACCGCATCGAGACTATGGCCTGCTTTGTCACATTTGTTACGTCGAAATGGTAACGTACCGCACGCTTTATAGCAGTGGGCGTGGCGGCAACTGGAATGACCTTGTATCCGGTCTTCATTTCGATTTGATCTCGAACAGACAGATTGAGTGGAGAACTCATCGCAACGCGCAGTTTGTCACCCTCTCTTTTTATCGGAATCACGTTATGCCGGCTGGCCATCTCATAGGATACCAAATGAGCCACCATAGGCTCCACCATCTCAGGTGCAAGATTTACAAACTCGATCCCGCTTGTACTCGCAACAACTGCTGTTAACTGCTCTTCATTAAGGAGATCTTCCTTTTTCAGTATGGCTATAAGACTTTGTCCTGTCTTCTCGTGCTTGTCGATCACGGTTTGAAGTGTTCTCTCATCGAGAATCTTCTTTTCAGTAAGAAACGAAATTAACGGATTCTTAGTATCCATGGCAATGTGTAAGCTCCAACACTGAAAACTGCCGAAATAGTCTGCTATCAGTATCGGTTGCTCATTGTTACCACTTAAGGACAAACGCGATTTGGAGTGATTTTACCGCCAAGCATCTTGCCAATGACCGGTAAGAGTCATTGTGAAAACTTACCGCAATGTGCGAGTGTATATTTCTCGCAAAGGCAAGATGGCGGGCGGCGGACTATTCTGGCCGTGAATTATCGGATTCTTAGCGCCCTTATGAGCAGAACTTGCCTTATATCCGTAGGCAGTAATACGTATTCTTGCATCGGAAAATGCTGATCAGATTAAGCTCCTCTGGTGGATTGTCGATAAGTTTAAATCAGAGATGGGAATCTGGCACTACAATCGTGTTAGATGTAGAAGTCTCCCAGTAAAGGCTTTGCGACGGAGGGACGACAGTAATAGCGAGCACACAAGGATGGAAGAGGAACTTTGAATAGGCAAATACCAGATTTGTACTATTTCTCTCGGCTCGATGCAATTGGGGCAACTAAAGACTTAGGATATGTAAAGTGCGAATAAGTCAGAGATTAAATCTTGGATTTCTCGCAATCGCGATGTGGGCTGCAGTTGTAGGTCATATCTCGCTGTTCCAACTTAATCAAATCTCCGATCCATTGAGTAGAAGCATACCGGGAAGTCTTGAATCAATTAATGAGACGGCGTATTTGGAAGGCTTAACTCAAGACATACGTTATTATGATGAGGTCTTAACCCAATCTGTGAGGAATTATGCTTTCACCCAGGATAAGGAATGGGAACAACGCTACAAAAATGCCAAGTCAGAATTTGACACCGTACTAAAGGAAGCGATTGATAAAGGAACAGGAAGAGACCAGGGATTACTTTCAAGTGCCAACAAAGCACATCTTGCCCTTGTGGAGATGGAAAACACGTCTATCGAATTCGTCAATAATGGGATGGCCGAGCAAGCCGTTAACATATTAGAGAGCAGCAGCTATTGGGACCAAAAAAGGATTCATAAACAAAATATAGAAGACTATGCTCTCAGAAGAGGGGCCGAATATGATGAAGCACTTGCAAATTCCACCAGAATAGTAAGTCTGGCAATGAAACGGACACAAGACATAACCGAATATAGCAGACGGTTAGTCTCTATCTTCGCCGTCGTCGCTTTAGTATTGGCTCTGGGCTCAGGCTTCCTCATCGCCCGTTCTATTTACATACCTCTCAAGAAGCTGAAAGCCGCTGCGGCTGAAATAGGTCAGGGTAATTTAGATGCCCAAATAGATATCAAGTCAACCGATGAAATCGGTCGAGTAGCAGCATCTTTCAAAAAGATGACCGACGACCTAAAGAGGACAACCACATCGATAGATAATCTCGGCCGGGAAATCGCCGATCGTAAAGAAGCGGAACATAACGCAAAGCTCGCCTGCAAGGAGCTTGAAAAGGCGAACCGAGAGCTGAAAGATATGCAGTCAGAACGCGTGCAAAATGCGAAATTGGTATCCATCGGGCAGCTTGCCGCCGGTGTTGCGCACGAGCTAAATACTCCGATAGGCTTTGTCGCCAGCAATTTCGAGACGCTGGAAAGATACGTTTCGAAAATGCGGAAGTTACTGCTGGAGTACGAAGATCTGATCGGTCAAATTCAAATTTCGGAAAAATCAGAATTGTTAGACAAGACAAGCGTTATAAATAAAACCCGGAATTCGATGAAAATAGACTTTATTCTCGAAGACATCGCCGGAATATTTAATGACTCGCGGGAGGGCATCAAAAGAGTCGCGAGTATTGTTCAAACATTAAGAGACTTCTCGAGAGTCGACCAGTTAGGAAACCTCGACACATACAATATCAATGACGGGATTAAAACGACGCTCAGTGTGGCAATGAATGAAGTCAAATACGGCATTGATGTCAAAACAGAACTCTCCGATGTGCCTGAAATTATCTGCAGCGCCGGGCAGATAAACCAGGTGCTTCTCAATCTTATTATCAATGCCGCTCAGGCCGTCAAATCCCGGAAAAGTGATCAGCAGGGAACCATCGAAATAAGAACGTATGCAACGGATTACGATTTAGTCTGTGAAATATCTGACAACGGTCCGGGTATCGGACCTGACCACTTACCGCATATATTCGATCCTTTTTTCACAACCAAACCTGTCGGACAGGGCACCGGCCTGGGCTTGAGTATTTCGTATGATATTATTGTGTCAAAACATAATGGTAATCTCCTCGTGGATAGTTCTGTCGGCAAAGGCACTAAATTCACAATAAAACTCCCTCTACGTAGGAAAAAGATCAAAAACGAATCGGAAGTATCAAGACATGAAAGAGAAAACAGTATTATTTGTGGATGATGATGGGATAGTCCTGAGATCCATAGCACGGGATCTGATGGATGAGCCATACAATATATGTTTTGCCAAAAGCGGAGAAGATGCACTTGAAATCCTGTTGCAGCAAGAAGTGCACGTTCTCGTGACCGACATACGTATGCCTGGAATGAACGGAGTCGAGCTTCTCAAAATCGTCACACAAAAGTATCCCAAAATTGTTAAGATGGTACTCTCCGGATATACCAATACGTCCGATTTGATGACGGCAATCTACAAAGAAGGCGTTTTAAAATTCATTCCGAAACCCTGGAACCTTGAGGAAGGAGAAGAATTCAGAGCGATTATCAAACGAGCTATAGATCACTACAATCACCAAATTGAACAAGCCGCACGACCTGAGGCGGAATTAAATCCGTGCTTGCACCACATATCAGAAAAATAATTGCCTGAAGAACAAAAGCATAATGATTTCATATCCAGAACCTATAAGGATTGAAAAGTAATAAAAAACAGGCGATTCAGAAAAAATTGGACCGCTGAGATAATGGAACATACAACATACAAAGTTTTGCTGATTGAAGATGACGGGCTTGACCAGATGGCTTTTAAACGGTTTTTGGAAGATGAAAAGCTTCTATATGATTACAAAATTGCTGACTCCGTTTCAGAAGCACAAAGCATACTCGATTCCGAAAAGTTTGATATTATAGTCTCTGATTATTCACTTGGAGATGGTACGGCACTCGATATCCTGAATTCGGTAAAAAACACCCCTATTATTCTGACTACCGGAGTTGCTGATGAACAAGTGGCTATTAAAGCATGGAGGGCCGGCGCTTATGATTATCTGCCAAAAGATCTCGACCGAAACTATCTTAAAGCTATTCCAAAAGCAATCGAAAATGCCATTAAGCGAAAGAAAACGGAGCAGGCACTCGACAGAAAGCAGAAAAATCTGGAAGCAATATTTGATGCGGCACCCATCGGGATGCTGTTAGCTGATGAGAATATGATAATCATCCGCGTTAACAGTGTTGTCAAGCAAATGCTGCACAGAGAATATTCACAGATTATCAACAGGGAAGTTGACAGTGCTCTGGATTTGGTCAGCAGCACTCACAATAAGAAAGCCTGCGAATGCAGCCAGGCTTGCGCAGAATGTACGCTCAAAAAAACCATAAGGAGTGTGTTGGATTCAGGACGGCCTATTCACCATGTTGAGATTCATCCTACTCTTAAAATTGACAACAAAGAAACCCCTCTCTGGTTCCGTATAAGTGCTGAACCGATAATCATAGACGATCACAAGCATGTACTCCTTGCAGTTGATGACATCACTGAACTTAAGAAGGCAGAGGAGGAACACCGCTTAGCAGACGAGAAGTACCGAACGATTTTTGAAAACTCGGCCGTTGCTATCACAGTGGCTGATGATCAGGAGCGGCTTGTTTCATGGAACTCGTTTTGGGAGGGGCTCCTTGGTTTGGAAGGCAAAGATATATACTTAAGGCCAATACACTCATTCTACCCCCCGGGGGAATGGGAAAGAATAAGAGCCTTCGACGTTAGAAAAAATGGGATGCAACACCACATAGAAACTGTTATGGTTAAGAAGGACGGCCAGGTAATCAATGTTGATATTTCACTAAGTATCTTGAAAAATTCCGAGGGCAAAACCACAGGCTCGATAGGTGTTATTAGAGATATTACCGAGCGAAAAAAAGCGGAGGAGAAACTCAAAGAGACAATGGAGCTGAAATCACAGTTTATATCCAATGTCTCTCATGAACTGCGAACACCACTAACTGGAATGATAGAAGGCCTCGGTATCGTCATGGATGAAGTAGTAGGCCCAATCAATGAAAAACAAAAGAAATTCCTGGGAATCGCAAAGAGGAATGCCGAGAGACTCAGTGATCTTATTAATAACCTTTTGGATTTCCAGAGGCTTGGAGCAGGGAAGACGAAACTGGACATACGCATTAACGATATAAAGGAAGTTCTCTCGGAAGTTCAGGAAACGATGACACTCTTTGCTAAGAAGAACGACATTCAGTTGTCGTTTTCCTCCGCCGACGACATTTCTAAAGCGGAATTCGACCAGGCTAAGGTGATTCAGGTCTTAACAAATCTCGTGAGTAACGCCATCAAATTCACACCTGAAAAAGGCAGTGTCTCTGTTAATGTTCGACGCCAGGATGACAACTGGGTAATCAGTGTCAGCGATACGGGCATGGGAATACCCAAAGAAGCACTTCCGAAGATATTTGATCGCTTTTATCGCGTCAACCGGCGAGGCAAACAGATTCGGGGTACTGGATTGGGGCTTGCCATCGTTCACAAAATCGTGATGATACACAGCGGCAGAATCGAGGTTGAAAGCCAGGTGGATCAGGGCACAACCTTTACCGTTTTCCTGCCTTTGAAGGCCAAATCTTCGCCGGAAAACTCGTCTGAAAAAGAAGATGAGCTTCTTGAAAATACCATTGTCACACCAGGTTAAAAAACCACACCAATAAATTTCAAATCCAACAAGTATCCTCCTCAGCAATATCCCTGAACAGCATCAACAAAACCGGATCGACTGATAAATAAACATTGACTTAACCATTATCTATATGTTAAGATAAACGAAGATCGGAAGTTATAGGGATTAAATCACTGTGAGCAACACAAGCCATTTATGAGGAAGGGAACAAAAGATGCTTAGATATTTAAAATCTTCATCACTCAGTCTCATCTTAACGGTATTTTTGGTTGGTTCTTTGTATTCAAAGTGCCCGGAAAGTGACTTTAACAGGGACCGCCCGGTCGATTTGCCGGATGCTCAGGTTTTCGACGTGCAGTGGCTGGCCCCACCGAAAAGCATCGCCGACCTTAATACCGAAGAAGAAGTAAATCTATACGATTTTGTCCTCCTGGCTGACCAATCGAACATGGAAGGAATACCGCTGGCAATCAATGAGTTCATGGCTTCCAACAGCGGTTGTATCCAGGATCCGCAGGGCCAGTACGATGACTGGATCGAAATCCACAATTTCGGTCCCGATGCTATCGATATCGGCGGCATGTACCTGACGGACAATCTGTCCGTCCCCACCAGGTGGCGGATACCGGCTAACAATACTGCCGCAACAATCATCCCGGCAGGTGGTTACCTGTTAATATGGGCCGACAACGATACGACCGATGCCGGCCTGCACGCGAACTATAAACTCGATGCCGACGGTGAGGAGATCGGACTGTTCGACAGCGATGGTGCTACTTTGATTGACAGTATCATCTTCAGCGAACAGACCAGCGATATTTCCTACGGCCGCTACCCGGATGCCAGTGACAATTGGCAGCTCTTCGCTTCCCCCAGTCCGGGAGCGGAAAACGTAGGTGTGTACCAGGATTTTGTCGCCGACGTAGAATTCAGTCACGATCCTGGTTTTTATGATAGAGCAATTTCGCTTACGATCGCCTGTGAAACCGAGGGAGCCTCTATTTATTACAGTATAGACGGCACAGAACCGCTCATTCCGTACACCTCTCCTATTCCAATCAGCGAGACAACAACTCTGCGGGCAATCGCAACCAAAACGGACTGGAAGCCCTCAAAGATTGTGACACAAGCTTACATTTTCCTCGGTGCGGACGTCCGTAATTTTAGTTCTAACCTGCCTATCGCTATCGTTGATACTTTTAGAAAAGGTATCAGTCAAAACGGACAGACCCTTTCTTTTGCCGGCTTTATCGACACCTCTACGGGGGGCCGGGCAAGGATTACAGATGCGCCCGAGTTCATCGGTAGAGCAGGCATCAATGTTCGCGGCAAAACCTCGGCAAGCTGGCCTAAAAAGCAATACAGCCTGGAAACTTGGGACGAATACGATGACGATAAAGATGTTTCTATTCTTGGTTTTCCCGCCGAATCAGATTGGATACTGCAAGGCCCCTACTCGGACAAATCGCTTATGCGCAATGCCCTGTCGTACAAGTGGAGCAATGATATCGGCCGATATGCCGTCCGTACACGGTTTATCGAGATGTTCCTCAACACGAATGGCGGTTCAATCACAATGAGCGAC
>Ga0154684_1091_pt1 | contig 9147 bp, 7 predicted proteins | sample Rifle2008BG13ft_FD_116113 | JGI IMG/M metagenome (GOLD analysis project Ga0154684, IMG submission 116113) | Planctomycetes bacterium RBG_13_50_24 | reverse complement strand
CGACCTGAAAGCGGCAAAGGCTTTATTGGTTTTTCGGAACTCAGGAAAGAAGGCTGGAATACTGTTATCCAGCACGTATCCGACAACACCAAAAAAGACATAGAATTTCTGACCAATGCCGAGGCGGAAGGTTTTGCCGTGATACTGTCGATACATAACCTTGTAGCAGCTCAAAAACAGGATGAAGTAATAAAGAAGATTTCCGCCCTTAAGGACTACCCTGCAGTACTCGGCTATTTTATTTTTGATGAGCCGGAAAATGTATTTTCATCCAGCAGGGAATACAAAAATTCGCCTCACCTCGGCTCCCTTGGTCTGGCAGGTTTTATTGCCCAAAAAATCGGATGGGTAAAACCTCTCATTCAAAATCTTGACCCCAATCCGGAGCATCACATATTTATGTGCATCGGATGGTGGAACATGTATGAAAAGCTACAGCCTCTATGTAATATTAACATAGCCAACGAGTATCCAACCAGGAATACGATGTCGGAATTTGAGGGTCCTCATGCGAATATAGTTTATGATGCGAGTCTGGCGGCCAAAGCAGCTTATAAAGCAGGCGGGAAAGGCTTTTGCTATACGCCATTCGCAGTCAATATCGGCCTGGAGGAACAATACAGATATCCAACAGTAAATGAGTTTCGTTACTCCTGTTTTGCGCCGATTACACAGGGTGCAATGGGTATCATTTACTGGGCGGGGTATCGTTGTAAGTCACCATATACTAATCAGGTAGTTTTTCCTGTGACTCGGGAACTGAGCCATTTGAACCCTTTTTTCCTGGGTAAATGGCTTAATGAGGCAGTCAGGTGCGAACCCTCACAGTCTTCTACAAAGCTTTTGAAGAAATATAAAATTCCGGCAGTAAGCGGCTGTATGCGCCAGAGCGAAGACGGCAGATATATGGTTTTGGCTGTCAATAATACGGCGAATCCGGTTCAGGCCACATTCCAGCTTGATGTTAAACAACTACCGAACAACGCAAAGGAATTTATCTCCGGGCGTACAGTGTTGATTGGCGATGGTATTATAAGAGATGAAATGCGACCTTACGGTGTTTGTGCCTATATTATACAACCAACGAGGTAGCTGCCCGAATGAACCGCTTCAGATGTCAGCCCTGTGAGTATTTATCAAATACTACAATTATCCAGGCGGAATAGGAAAATGCGTATTTGTTATATTTGTGTCGGGGGTTTTGCCCACATAGCACCATATCTGAACTATTTCAAGGAAGCCGGACACGATGTGTGTTTTATTTCGCTATCGCCCGCACCGGATTATGGTGTTCCGACATATAACGTTGGTTTGTGGGGCCAGTATTCGCCAACCACGGGCAAGTGGAAGTATCCGATAAGTATTCTGCGTGCGCGGCGTATAGTAAGGAAGCTGAAACCTGACATCGTACATACGCACTATATCACCAGCGGAGGATTGGCCGGCCTGGTGTGTGGTTTTCATCCTACCATAACAACAGTGCATGGCAGCGATTTGAACGAGGGTATACAAAAAAGATTCTGGAGATTTTTATTCAAACTTATCTTTAATCATTCGGACTGTGTCAATACATGCAATGAGGAACAGAAGAGAAAGGTAATGGCTCTCGGCGTCGCAGCGGAGAAGATACGTGTTTTGACCCCTGGTGTTGATACGGATAAATTTTCGTTTGGACAAAGGCAAATAAAAGGTCGGAATCAACCATTGAGGATGACAACCACCAGGCAACTGGAGAAAAAATATGGTCATCAGACGGTAATACAAGCGTTGTCGATTCTTCGGTCGAAGGGCGTTGATTTTCAGATGACTTTTGTAGGTGACGGGCCATTGCTGGAAGAGCTTAAAAGTCAGGTAAAACGGGAAGGATTGACTGACTGCGTGAGGTTTTCGGGAAGGGTCGATAAAAGCAGAATTGTAGAGATTTTGCACAATAACGACATTTTTCTTTCGACACCTTTCTATGACGGTATAAGCATCGCTTTGCTGGAAGCGATGGCGACGGGATTGTTTCCGATTGTTACCGACCTTGAGGTCAATTCTGATTGGCTGGAAGATGGAGTTGACGGCCTGCTGTATAAACCCGGTGATGTGGATGCACTGGCAAGCTGTATTTTGAAAATATACAACAATCCGCGGCTCGCCGTCAGCGCCGCACAGCGTAATCGCAGCAAAGTTGTTAAGTCCGGAGACACTCAAACAAATATGAAACTCCTGGAACAGATTTACGAAGAACTGGTCCGTAAAACAGATAGAGAGACAATATGAGAATTACCACGTTCTGGACCGATTTAAGTGTGAATTTTCGATGCAATTTGTCTGCTCCGGAATAATCATAAGTTTTTTTGAGCATATCGGGTCGCCGCAAATGTTACCGCACCCGCACAGGGGCGGCTTCCGAACCGGAACACCAGCGTAGCTGAGCAGTGTACCGAAGGGTACAAGGCACGGTCCACCGACGACGACAAATCTAAAAACGCACAATGGAAACGGAAAAGCAGCAACAAGCAAGAATCTGTGTATGTCATATTTCCACAGTACATACGCCGACCGATGTACGTATTTTTTATCGTGAGTGCCTCTCCCTGGTAAAAACAGGATATGAAGTGCACCTGGTTATCCCCTGCGAACAATCCTGTGTAAAAAACGGAGTTTACATACACAGTATCCGACGTGTTAAAAATAGAATGTTTCGTATGCTGTTTATGCCCTGGGCAGCCATCCGGAAGGCTTTACAGACCAACGCCTCATTGTATCACTATCATGACCCGGAACTGCACTTCATGGGCTTTGTTTTGCGTCGGATTCTCGGCAAAAAGGTGGTCTTCGATATGCGGGAGTCAACTGCGCGACAGATTATAGCCAAAGAATGGCTGCCAAATTGGTCGAGGAAAATCGTATCCCTTTTATATCGAGCGATTGAGAAGATTTGTCTCAAAGGCGTTGTACTAATTGTGGCTAATGACAAAAGCGTCGAAGAATATGAGCTATGCTATTTGGTCCGCAATTTTCCTGAAATTGATGAGGAGCTAATGGCTAATGCCATGTCAATGGCTCAACGGCTGCAAGAGCCACTATTGATTTATGTCGGAGGAGTCTGGGAAAGCAGAGGCGCTTTTACTTATGTTGACCTTGCGGGGGCCATAAGGGACCGTGGTCACAATATTCGTATGATTATAATAGGCCCATATTCGAGGGAAGAATTTGCACAAGAGCTCCAAGCAAGAATAAACGAACTGCAATTGCAGGATATTGTAACAGTTACCGGCTATATGGACTATCCAGAAGCGATGAAACTTGTCAGCCGCGCTGCAATCGGACTGGCCATACTCAAGCCTACGCCAAATCACAGCTTTTGTCTTGCGGGCAAGATTATCGAATACATGATGTGCGGCACTCCGGTATTGTGCTCAAGGTTCGACCACTGGCGGCCCTACGTTGAGGGTGAACGAACCTGTGTAATGGCAGACCCAAATGATATAGATGAGATTATCGAAGCTTGCGACAAGATGTTAAGTAATCCCAGCGAACTTGCGGCTATGGGGGAACGAGGGATGCAAGCGGTGCGTACTAAATATAACTGGAATACGGAATTCAAGGTTTTGCTTCAGTGCTACGATGATACGCTGAAAAGATAGAGACGAGCACTGAGGACTTATACGTAAAATCACAAGCCCGTCAAGAGAATATGCACATACTATACATTCATCAACATTTCGCAACGCCCAGCGGTAGTACCGGCACACGTTCTTATGAATTTGCCCGCCGGTGGATAAAAGCCGGGCACAGGGTCACAATGCTTACGGGCCATTATGATATAGGCGGCCTGGAACATGGGAAGGGTCTGATACAGGAACAAATTATAGAAGGGATACGTGTAATTATCGTTGGAATCAGGTATAGCAATGTACAATCTTTTTCACGTAGAATAATATCGTTTTTTTGTTTTATCCTCTTGAGTATATACGCCGCTTTGAAGACTAAAGGGGTAGATGTTATTTACGCCACGAGCACGCCTCTGACCGTTGGCATACCGGCACTTTTGGTGAAGTGGTTCCGGAAAATACCATTCGTTTTTGAAGTTCGCGACCAGTGGCCGGAAATACCAATCGAGTTGGGCATCATAAAAAACCGATTTCTTATTAAGTTACTTTCGTGGCTGGAAAAGCTGATTTACCAAAACTCCGCGGCAATCATAGCTCTTTCGCCAGGAATGGCCGAAGGAGTAAGGCGTGTGAGCGGACCAGGCGTATCGATAATAACCATTCCGAATTGCTGTGACACCGACTTATTCCGGCCCGATATTGATGGGTCCACCATCAGGAAAGAATATGGCTGGGGAGATAAACTTGTCTTTCTTCATGCAGGCGCGATGGGGAGAGCAAATGGGCTTGAGTTTGTTATTGACGCCTCGGAAAGGCTCAAAGACCATCGCGATATTACCTTTGCACTGATAGGTGATGGGAGTCAAAAAGACACTCTTATAAAAAAAATTAAGCAACTTGACCTCAATAATGTTGAGATATTGGAGCCAATTCCCAAGGCACAATTACTTCAGGTTTTTGCTGCCTGTGACGTATCAATGGTCATTATTGCCAATTTCCCCATATTGGAGCTCAACTCAGCAAATAAGTTTTTTGATTCGTTGAGCGCCGGCAAACCGGTTCTTTTGAATTACTCAAGCTGGCAGAGAAAGATTCTTGAGGACAACGCTGCCGGCTATGGTTGTGATTTGTGTAATACCGATGAATTTGTTGAGAAGGTGTTGTATTTTTACTCACACCGGGACGAATTATCCAAAATGGGACAAAATGCCCGCCGAGTCGCTATTGAAGAATTCGACAGGGATAAATTAGCTGCTCGGGTGTTAGCATTTTTGGAAGAAGTGCTAAATGCAACAGCTCATTGAGGATTTGACTTATGGTTGAAGCCAATCTACAGACGGTTAGCTTGATTCTACCCTGCTATAACGAGGTCGATTTCATTGAAAAAACAGTTAGGAGTATTTTAGAAAATGATTATCCGGCTGAACTTGTGGAAATACTGGTTGTTGATGGAAAAAGTGATGACGGGACACGGGGTATAGTCGAACGTTTAGGGGCTGAAAATCCACGAGTTAAGTTAATAGAGAATCCTCGAAGGATTACACCTGTAGCTATAAATCTTGGTATTTCGCGGTCGCAGGGGGACTTTATTATGGTCGTAAGCTGCCACGCCGAATATGCACCAAGCTATATTGGCAAGTGCCTTGAAGTGATTAATCGGACTAAAGCTGACCACGTTGGCGGGTATATGACGACTCTCCCGGAAAAGGACACGCAGACCGGCAGAGCCATTGCAGCAGCGACAACCTCGCCTTTCGGCGTTGGGAACTCAATATTCAGACTCGGCGGTTCCGAAAGGGAAGTTGATACGGTTCCTTTCGGTATGTATCGAAGAGAGGTTTTTGAAAAGATTGGATTATATGACGAGAGATTGGTACGAAACCAAGATATCGAACTAAATACGAGGCTTCGGAAAGCCGGGGGGCGCATCATTATTTCACATGAGATACAGCTTACTTATTACAACCGCAGCACTTTCAAAGGATTATGGCAGCAGTCCTTCAACAACGGACTCTGGAATCCCTACACAGTCTGGCTGACAGGAGGCGGCTTGTCTTTAAGGCACTTTATACCAATGCTTTTTGTATCAGGACTATTAGCTCTATGCTCAGGAGCATTCCTTTGGTCGCCGATGAAGTGGGTATTGCTAATCTATATCCTGGTGTATCTTTATTCTGCAGTTTTCTTTTCAATCAAACAAGGTTCACGTACAAAAACGTCTGTCTTTTTGCTTTTGTGTTCGTATGTTGTTTTGCATACAGCCTACGGATTAGGTTCTTTATGGGGCGTTGTAACGATACCATTTAAGTTTCCCCATCGCGGCAAGAATATATCGAGTAAAGAGCCGGCAGATGGTACAGATTAGCTCACTTAAGAAATTCAAAGCAGGTCAAAACGATGCTGAGACCAGTAAAGCGAATTCTTGATTTGTTGATTTCTTTTCCCGCAATAGTAATGCTGCTGCCGGTTTTTGTAGTTATTGTTATTGCGATACGAGTCGGCAGTAAAGGGGCGGCTGTTTTCAAGCAGGAACGGGCAGGCAAAGACGGCAAGCCATTTCCCTTTTATAAGTTCCGTACGATGAGGCTTGATGTTGACCCGTTTGGGGCAAGCCCGAAGTCGGGCGATGACCCGCGATTAACAAAGATAGGCAGGTTTCTGCGAGAATACTCGCTGGATGAGCTGCCGCAATTATTCAACGTCCTCAAAGGGGATATGAGCATCATTGGGCCTCGGCCTTTGTATGTTTCACAGACGGCTGAATGGAACGAACGGCAAAAAAAACGGCTGATGGTTAAGCCGGGCTTGACGGGATTGGCGCAAATTTCCGGGCGGGGCGAGCTGACACGTGAGGAAAAACTGGAGCTTGACGTCAAATATGTGGAAACAGCAAAATTCCCGCTGGATGTAAAAATAATCCTGAGGACTATTGCGCAGGTATTCAGCCGAAAGAGTATTTACGAAAAAAAATATTCTCAAGCCGAATACACTCGCGGTGAGAAGTCCAATCGTGCGTAAAAATTTCGCAACATCACCTCTAATATTGCTGCTGCTGTGTTCAGCATTATTTTCTTTAGAGCCGGATGAAATACTCATCATAGCCAACAAAAGCTGCGGTGAGTCCCTGGCAATTGCTCAATACTACTGCGCGAAAAGAGGGGTTCCGGCAGACAATATTCTAACACTGCCGTTAGGCAGCGAGCTTATTGATACAATCACAAGAACCGACTATGACAAGCAACTGGCAGAGCCGATTCGTGAGAAGCTGCTGACGCCCGGGGCCGGCAAGCAAATCAGGTGCCTTCTCACAACATACGGCGTCCCGATAAAAGTTGAAGGACGTGGACCATTGGAAGGACAGGAGGAGAAACTAAACCAATTACAAAAATCAGCAGAGCAGGAAAAAACCGAGCTGGAAAAGCTCAAGCAGGACAGCTCGGCTGAATCGGCTGAACAACAGAAAAAAATCAATGCCAAACTGGCCCAGTTTCAATCCGAAATCGACCGCATCACCGGAAAAGAGACAGGGGCCTCGGTGGATAGTGAATTGTCAATGGTGTTGTTCGGTAACTACGAGCTTTACCGGTGGAGGCCGAATATACTGAAGAATAATGCGCTGTATCTGAGCCTGAATACGCTTATGGTTTGCCGCCTTGACGGGCCGGCTGAAGGTATCGTCAAAGGGCTTATCGATAAGGCAACAGCAGCGGAGAAAACGGGCTTACAAGGGATTGCTTACATTGACTCGCGTGGTATCGCAGCCGACAGGAATCTCTATTCAGCCGGCTATTTTGACCAGTCTTTACGTGACTTAGCAGCTCTGATAAGATTGCGAACCAATATAGGTATTCAAGAAGAACGGACAGAAAACCTCTTTGCAGCCGGTGAGTGTCCCCGAACCGCCATCTATTGCGGCTGGTACAGTCTGAGAAAATATATTGACGCCTTCGATTTTGTCGACGGCGCGATAGGGTACCATATCTCAAGCCTGGAGGCGGTAGAGCTTCGCAACGCGGACAGCAGCCAGTGGTGTCCGGCTATGCTCAAAGACGGGATAACAGCGACTCTGGGTGCGGTTGCTGAGCCGTATCTTCATTCATTTCCCGAACCGAAGACGTTTTTTCAGGAGCTGTTAAATGGTCACTGTCTTGTGGAGGCGTTCTACCGCACACAACCATTTAATTCGTGGCAACTGGTTTTGATAGGCGACCCGCTTTACAGGCCCTTCAAGCATAGTGGGCGTTAGCCCACCAATTTTTTTGTGGTGGGGCAAGCCCCACCCTACAATCTGCTCCGCTGTTCAAAAAGGAATAAAGCGACAATCCTGCGGTTATGCGTCGGCGGACGTCTCAATCCTGCGACAGCGAACAAAGGCGAAAAGATAAGTCGCAACAACCACTGCTAAAATCCCTGCGGCGGCGATGACTACATCCTGCCATCTGAAATCTCTTCCGGCAGCTACAGAGAAAAATTTCACAGCCGCTAAAAAACATAGAGGCAGGACTGATGCAACTATAAGCCATTTGATTTTCGGCGCTCTTATCGATGAAAAAAGATTTATATTTTGAATCCACAGCGCAGCAAAAAATGCATAGGCCGATAAATGAAATGCAACATTTGCCGCCGGCAGCAGGTCGGCCAGGCTTACCCTGGCCAAATTCGTCAAGGCAAAAACGGTAATACCCGTTACTATAAGCAGCGCAGGCCAAAATGTAAAAAAAGTGAAAATAATTAAACCTGTAATCACACCTGTCAGGTCCGCAACAAAATCCATCACATCACAACTGCGCCCCGCCACAACGCCCTGCAGCAATTCATCGAGCACGCCATAGCAAATCCCCGCGGCGAATACCAGCCAGACCGCAACTCTGCGCCCGCTTACTTTCCGGTCGGGACTGAACGCAAACCACAACAGAAAAACCAATATAAGATAGGCAATAAAGTGAAGGTTCTTGTCGGATACGTCGGCTTTGCGCACCAACTGGGGAATAGGTATATGCGCAAGGACAAAGAGAGCAGGCCAATAAGTCAACAGCAGTATTATAATCAACTTTTGCCGGCGAGACACAATCATTGAGAACACCTAAAGACGCAAACCTTACAAACCTGCCAAAAAACAATATTGAGATTGCTTCAGGCTATGCTTTGATTTTATCAGAAATTTGTTATGCTGTAATGGAAAGTCTTTAAGAAATTTGGAGAAAAACAATGTTCGATTCAATAATAGAGTTTTTCAAAAGTTCGATAACCGAACAAATAGTTGGCGACCCTTTCTGGGCAACGTTAGCCCTTATCGGCCAGGTGGTATTCAGCGGCAGGTTTATCCTTCAATGGATAGTCAGTGAATACAAGAAGCAGTCTCATGTGCCGACGGCCTTTTGGTTCGTGTCGGTGGCAGGAAGTCTTATCCTGCTGATTTACTCCATTCACATAAAAAATCCCATTTTTATGCTTGGATTTTCACTGAATACCCTCATATATTTACGGAATCTTCATTTAATTTATAAACACCCCAAAAACCAAGTGGTAACAGCAATCGAAAAGG
>Ga0154684_1042_pt1 | contig 9236 bp, 6 predicted proteins | sample Rifle2008BG13ft_FD_116113 | JGI IMG/M metagenome (GOLD analysis project Ga0154684, IMG submission 116113) | Planctomycetes bacterium RBG_13_50_24 | reverse complement strand
TGCAAGATCCATTTCCTGATCCCTGGGATGTCTCCTGGTGAAGATCTCACTGATAAAGGGAGCGTCATCTATTCGGTGAAAGACAATAAAAAACGGAAGATCTTCGACGCCCAGGAGTGGCTCGCGGCCATGTGCTCACATGTCCCGAATAGGAGCAAACAGATGGTGATATACTACGAATTCTTCAACACGATCAGAGACTATAAGTTCAAGTGGTAATCATCAATTCAATTCTGAACTGAAGTCTGCGGGCTTGCAGGGTATGCCGTGTAAAACGTATGACTTATCAGTTAAAGTCCGACCGTGGGAGTTCGGTAGTTCGCCCACGTAGCTTGAGGGAGTAAAGGGTAACCTGAAGCATTAAGTTCCCTGACAAAGGCTCCTTAGGGGAGTCGAGCAAACCTGCGGGTCGCAGCGCGAGCGAACCCAGATGTAGCCTCGAAATGCACAATGGAGTTGTCGACCCTCCCCTACAAAGGGGAAGACCGGAGCATCTATCCTAACGAAAACTACCATAACCGATAGATGGACTCCCGGGGTAACAGGGGTGACACGCAGGGGCAGCCATACGACAATGAACACGGGAGGCCCTTGTCGATGCTGCGAGAGCGGCAACTGGTGGATATACGGGAACGAAATTTCACTGGGTCGGCAAGGGAGTCGGAGTTGCCCATAGTACCGCTAGCATCTCAAAGACAGCATAACTTTGGGAGAGGAAAGGGGCAATACCTTCATCATGCTTCTGAAGGAGCGAAGGAAAGGAGATTGCGGTAACGCTAAAAACTCCAAAATTGGTTTCGGCAACTCCGGTGGAAGCTATGCCAGAGGCCAAGCGAAAGCGAATGCCTCTGGAAGAAGATGATTGGAAAGCCGTATTCGGGAAAACCGAACGTACGGTTTGACGAGGGGGGGCTGGAGATAGAACCATTTGGCTACTACGCCAGCTCTCTACTCTACTGTAACCAGCGTTTCCGCCGTTTTTGCGATTTTGAAAATCAGTGATCGGATTTTTTAAGCACTTAGCTTCCTAAACTCAATAATTGTCTGATTTTGAGAACCATGCGAGAGTTCAAACGGTAATGGTTGAAATTTTCTGTCACCGCCGGTAATTAGGCAGTAACCAGAGAAAACAAACATCAACCTGGTGTATCGGGAGAAACCGGTCTACTCGACTAAAATAAAATCCGCTCTGACATAATAACCGCTGGCCGGGCTGCCATGATTGGTAGAAAAGCTTTTCATACTACTACCTGCTATTCATAACGTAATGCGGCAATCGGGTCCATCTTTGCGGCCGCATAGGCAGGGTAAAGTCCAAAGAATATGCCGACAAGGATGGACGTTAAAAGAGGAAGAACGAGTGAAAGCATGGTAATTGCCGTATTCCATTCTGCGATAGCGGAAATCAACCACACGCCGCCCAAACCAATAATAATTCCAATAATACCACCGGTAAACGTAAGAATGGTCGATTCGGCCAGAAATTGAATGATGATGTCACTGTAAGTGGCGCCAAATGCACGGCGCACCCCGATCTCTTTTGTTCTTTCCGACACCGTGGCGAGCATGATGTTCATTATGCCGATGCCGCCGACCAGCAGGGAAATGAAGGCGATACTGCCCAGCACGATGTTGAATGTCCTCTGAATCTTACGGGATTGATTCAGGAGTTCCTGCGGGACAATAATCTGGTAATCGTCTGCGCCGCCGTGTGATATTTCCAGAGTTCTTTTTACCGCGGGAACCGACTTAAGAACCTGTTGTGCAGTGCTCATCCCGACTATCAGCTCTGTGACCTCCGGCCAGGCAGTAGCACCGATCACTGAAGCACTTTTGCTTACGAGACTTGCCGCAGTAAGCGGGATAAATACCATGTCATTATAATTTCGCAGGCTGATTGCGCCTCCTTTTCGCTCCTTGCTTTCAATACGCCGTAAAATGCCGATTATTTTAAACAGGGAATTCTCAATACGCAGATAATTTCCGATACTGCCTGACGCCCCCATGTTTTTGGCCACGTTATGGCCGATGACGCAGACAAGCTTGCCCTCCTGCATATCCAGATCGGAAATAAACCGGCCGTCAAATACGGGGATCTTAAGCATAGACGCATAATTTGGAGAACAAGAAACAATTTGCGGCATAACATCCTTTATTGCGCCGAATACGGAAGCCTTCAATTCCCTGAGGCCGGCGACATCCAGTACATCGCGGCACCCGTTTTTAATTCGTTGCGCATCGTAGAGGGTCAGACCCTGCGAAAGTTTCGCACGGGACTTTTTTTCCTGCATCTCTGTCAGGGGTATGGATTTGACATAGATGTTCCTGGTGCCCAGTTGTTCTATCTGCGAGAGTGACTCGCGCTTCGCCCCCTCGCCGATGGAGAGCATTGAAAGCACCGCGGCAACCCCGCAGACGACGCCAAGAATACTCAGCGTTGCCCGCAGTTTGTGCTGCAGCAGTGACCTGACGGCCAATGTAATAAATTTAAACAACTTACTATTCAGTTGCATTGTTAATCAGCTTACCATCCCTTAAATAAACGATTCTGTCCGCAACAGACGCCACCTCACGGTTATGCGTTATCAGGATAATTGTTGAACCATTGGCATGTAATACCTTGAATATTTTCAGTATTTCCATCCCGGTATGAGAATCGAGATTTCCTGTCGGTTCGTCCGCCAGCACAAGGAGGGGATCAGCGCATATTGCCCGCGCAATCGCCACCCGTTGCATCTCACCCCCGGAAAGCTCCGATGGTTTGTGTCTTATCCTTTCAAGAAGCCCTACTTGAGCGATGGAATCCATGATTCTCCCTTTTATTCGCGAATCATCGATCGAACGGTACAGAAACGGCGCCTCGATATTTTCATAGACGTTCAGGCCGGGCAGCAGGTTGAAAGTCTGAAAAATAAAGCCGATGTTGTTTGCGCGGAGGTGTGAAAGTTCGTCATCCGAGGCATCGATGATATTTACGCCGTTAAGCAGGTAGCTGCCCGATGACGGCCGTTCCAGGCATCCAAGAATATACAGCAGCGTGGTCTTTCCGGAACCCGACGGCCCCATGATAGCGATGAACTCGCCACGATGCAGGCTGAGATCGATGTTTTCCAGAATCTTCAGCGTTGAAGATCCTACATGGAATTCCTTGCATATCCCCGCAGCCGTAATGAGGTGTTTCATTGTTTTACTTCATCACCGACAGGCTTGATCAGACTGACCATGTCACCGTTTGTTAATCCGGCAACGATTTCGGCATAATCCTCGTTCTGCCTGCCGATTTCCACTTTAACCTTTTTTACGCTTTGTCCATTGTAGACATAGCAGAATTTGTTTTCGCCCTCGCTGAACACTGCCTGTACCGGCACGGAAAGGACATTTCGTGCCGCATCGGTATGTATGATCACCCTGGATGTCATGCCGGGCCGTAAGCTGGGGTTCTCGCCATGAATGGCGACAATCACCTGGAAATATTTTTCCCCTTTTCCTGCTTCGCCGCCATCACTGGCCAGCACGCCGATGGAAGAAACCTGCCCGGTAAAAACCAGCTTGGGATAGGCATCGACCTGAATGGAAGCCTTCTGCCCCTTCGTAATCTTGTGCAGATCAACCTCGCGGATAAAGGTTTTAATGATCATAGAAGAGATATCCGGCAGGTAAAGTAGCGGTTGGTTCTGCCATACGCTGTCCCCCACCCGCGGCTTTCTTTTCTGATTGTCCCGGTGCGTTTCATAGTGCACGACAATTCCCGGAAACGGCGCATGTACAACGGCCTTTCTGAGCTCTTCTCCTATATTATCTAAGGCGATTTTTGTTGTTTCAATCTCATTTTTCGCTTTTGCCATTTCCGCCATCGCCGCGGCAATCTTGAAAACGCTTTCCTTCTTTATCTGCTCAAACGACGTTTCATGCCTCTGCTGCTTGGCAAATAACTGTTCCGCCTTTTTCTTGGCCTGGAATATTTCATTGGGATAGTGCAAGCCTTTCCTGCCCAGCTCTTCCATGTCCTTAATATAGGACACATAGCGACTGTATTCCTGTTTCGCGTCTTTCACGTCAAATTCGGCAGTATGAATAGCGCCTTCCGCCTGGCTTTTTTCCCACTCGAGTATCTGTTTTCTTGCTTCAAAAGACGCTTCCCGACTGCGCAGTTCCCCAGCCAGGCGCAGCATTTCCGCCTCGAAATGGGCAGAATCAAATTTAATCAGGACATCCCCCTTTTTAACAAAAGTGCCCTCATCAATGATATGGACGATCTTCCCCTTATCCCCCTTGATGGTCGAGGAGACGATATGTGACCTTTCCGCATCGAGGGTGCCGATCGTGTTGACCGTAATATTGAAACTCACCGGTTTGGCAAAAGCCAGTTGCAGATCGGAGTCGGTATGCCCGGGCATAACAAGACGTACACTTATCCATGCCGCGGCAAGCGCCGCAAATGCGGCAAGTGCCGCAGACGCAATAACCGGCCACTTGCCGACTTTCTTTCTGTTCAGCATTCAGTTCCTCGGTACCAGTATGCCCATAATCGCCTTCATGTTGTAAATACCGCCGGCATATTCGATTTCCGCAGCAAGAAGATTGCCCCGTGCGCTTTGCAGCTCCTTTTCCGCTTCAATAACGTCAAAATTATCCGCCATCCCATGCGCATATTTGACTTCCGCCAGGGCGATTTTTTCATCCCCCTGCTTTATCTGTGATTTTCTTATCTCCATCCTCTTTTCGGCCTCTTTCAGTGACAGCCACTGTTTACGCACCTGCCGGCTGATGTCCTCCATCTTGCTTTGCATGTTAAGGCTGAGCGTTTTGATGTTGATGAGGCTCTGCTGATAGGCAGCTTTTTCGGCCGTCCGGAATATGTCGGTGCCTGCCTGCAGACTTGCGCTGTAACGGTCAAGATCAAATCCCGTGGATCGCCCAATAGTATCCCCCGTTGCATACCGGCCATACCCCACCACCAGATTGAGCTCCGGCAGAATATTGTGCTTCATGACGTCGGCTTTTCGTTGTGCCTCAGCGATGTCATGATTCATCTGTTCGATTTCTATCCTTTTTTTCAGCGCGGTGTCTATGGCGTCGTCAAGTGCCAGCTCACCGAAAACGGGCGCTCCCGGGACAGTCACCTCAAGTTCCGTATTCTGCGGCAGGGCAAGAATGAGCTTCAACCTGTCTTTCGCGTCCTGAAAGGCTGCCGATGCCATAAGCAATGCATCCTCCGCCTCCCTGAGGGGTATTTCCGCCCGGTATGTGTCCATCGGCGTTGCCAACCCGACCTTCTCCTTGGCGCGCGCAATTTCGGAATGCCCTTTCAGGCGCGCCCCCATTTTTTCATATAACTGCAACATTTCCGTCTGCCGGACGGCGTCATAAAATGCGGATATCGTTTCCAGAACCGTGTTGACCTTCGTTTGGTATACGTTTCGCAGCGACGCTTTATACGCAGAGTCGGCGCTCTGAACGTTGTCGGTAACGATGTCCTTTCCCAGACCCCGCAGGAGGGGCTGCGTTACCGTAACGCCCATGTCCGTTGCATATTGCTGCGCGGATTGCCAGGATGAGCGGGTGATCTGAGGTCCAACGGATATGCTTGTTCCGTATTCCAGTTTTTTCTGCAGCTGGAGCCCGGCGGAGGTGTAATTGTAGTCCATGTTGTTTCCGCCGGCCAGACTTACACCTGCTGCCGGAATGAGTTTTAAATCAAACAGTGATCGCGCCGCATCAATCGAATATCTCTGGCTTTCGGCGTTGTATTGTGAATTGGCGATGTTCCGGTTTGTCTGCAGGGCGAGGTTGAGCGCCTGGTCGAGGGTCAGGACTATTCTTGCCGGCTGGCCTGCGGCGCTGTTCTCAATTATTGAGAGCGGCATTGCAAGGGCGGCCCGCGTCATAAAAAAAATAACAGCGGTGGCCACCGCGGCTACAAAAAAGGGGGGAGGGAAAAACTCCCCCCGGTTGACTGTGTTGGGTTGGTTCATTCTAAACCTGACTTGTAACTATGTTCCGGCTGCATGCAGGCATAAGCAACGCCAGTGACCCGGGTTACTCTTGGTGTTGCCGTAACACGCTTATTATAGCAAACGGAACAATAAGGCAGTCATTATAATGAGCGGACTAACGCAGCCATGCTATGAAATTGCTCAGTTTTATTTGTAATGACAGTTCTGTTCATGTCAACGTATTTAACCCGTTCGCTATAGTTCATGTATCTAAAACCAAAAACTATTCGGTGGGGGCATGAGGAACACACTCCTATTCTGCCACCACCGAATCGTTTATACCTATATAAGCCAATTGGACCGGTGGAAAATCAGCCTTCTCTGAGCGCTCTTGCAAAGGATAAAGGCTTATTTTTCACATGTTATGGTGCGGTTATAGTCCAACTGTGGTCGTATGTACCGCCAAAATATTCAGACCATCCCCCCGGATCTGCCGTTATCTTGAGATAAGTACTATAACCCTTAGCTTCTGTTAATTTGAGCAAGATTGTGTTATTTCCACTAACCAATGTCGCAGGGTAACACGTCGTCCCCCCAACAACATTCTTGACAGGACCCAAATACGTCCCATTTACATACAAATCATAAAAATCATCTTGAACACTGTTGGAATCTACTACACAGATTTGTACATTTCTTGATGTAACAGTCGTGGTACCGCCGCTACTTGTCCCTCCGTCACCACCGCCACCACCGCTGCTTCCGGCGGCGACTGCTGCAACCCCCCCGGTCAAGGCAAGAGCGCCGGCAACAATTCCTATTTTTGCACCCGTTGACAAGCCGGTAGCCGCTGCTGCGGCGGCGCCTGCGATCGTTGCCGATATGGTGATGATACCTCCTTTGATGACAGCAGTCTGACCCGCTAAAAGGACCTCTGTGGCAATGATAACCCCGGCAGGAGACAGTGCTGATATCGTCAACGAACCTTCCGTACAGATGACCGTCGCTGTCGGTTCTCCTCCCTCCATGGACTCGATAAATTCAAAGCCCGTCCCCCTGACGCCGGCAACGGCAGTGACCGAATGGACTTCAAAAATATTATCACCGCCGATGAACTTACTCACGCCGGCCGTCAATTTACCGATCGCCAATGAGAAAATGCCTGTACGTGATTTTTCCTTGAAAAGGAATTCCTTGATTTCCAGTTTTGTATTCTGTTCCAACTTGATCGTACTGTCATCGGAAAAAACCATCATAACCGATGAGGCTTGATCGGTGACGATTATATCCTTCAGTTGAATCGGCGACTTCACAACGGGCTTGATAACCTCTTTCGCCCTCGTCTGCGTGACTTCCCCGACGACTGATGTAAATTCACCGATCGCAGCTGCAAAAACTGAATACGGAATGATGAGTTGTAGAACCAGCAATAAAGAAAGAAATTTCTTGATGGATTTGGACATGATGACACCTCCTAAAAAATTTAATGCTTAAGTGAATCCAATTAGCCAGTGCCGATCGAGTGCAGCAAGAAAATAACCCTCCTTCCCTTATTGTTTCTTTTTCGAATGATGTATAACATTGAAAAAAAACAGTACCTGCATAATCAGAAAATCAATACACGGGGGAAGATGTTATTACTATCACACCATCCCCCGTATTGCCGGGCACAGTAAAAAAAAGAGTCACGGGACTTTGGACGTAGTGCCATTGTTGCCACCGCTGCATGAGTTTGTGCCATCGGTCCATGTCCAGACAGTACTGAAGGTGCCTGTCGAGCTTGAACTTAATGTAAAACTACCCGTATTAGTTGTTGTTCCGCCATCTTCTGGAAAGGATTTAGGAGTTAAGGTGTAGGTAGCCCCACTAACCGTTCCGGAATCGAAAGGCACACTACCACCAGCAATGGTAAAAGTGTTGCCTGTTTGAATGATAGTCACGGTCCCTGTATCGTATATATTAGGGTCACCGCAATTATTGTAAACATAAGTTTCAGCCCAATTCCAGGTGCCCGTGGCATCGTATGTTGTTGAAGGTGTAGGTGCTGGCGTGGACGTAGGTGTGGACGTAGGTGTGGACGTGGGCGTGGACGTAGGCGTGGACGTAGGTGTGGACGTGGGCGTGCCACCACCACCACCACCACCACCACCGCCTGCGGCTGCACCAGCGACACCAACAGCGGCGATCCCAGCAGCAACGCCAACAATTGTTGTTGTTGAAATGCCCGCTGCTGCCGTAGTTGCCACTGTTGCCGATGTTGCCCCGGCACCCGTTGCGCCGCCAGCTGCTGCCGTACCACCTGTACCGGCACCCGTACCACCTGCAGCGCCTGCCGTTCCACTTCCAGATGAACTGGTGATACCCGTTGCCATCACTGCTGCAATCGCGGAAATGGTGATCACTCCCCCGATAATAACAGCCATCTGACCCGCTTCAAGCACGGCTGTGGAAACGACCTCCCCAGTCGGAGACAACGCCGACAGATTCAGCGAACCTTCTGTGCAGGAGACGGTAGCCATATCCTTATTCTCAACATTCACGGCCTCGACAAATTCAAAGCCCGTCCCTCTGACACCGGCAATAGCAGTAGGCGATTGGACTTCAAAAACATTATCACCACCGATGAACTTATTCACGGTGGCCGTAACTTTACCGATCGACAATAAGAAAATGGCTGTGCGAGATTTTTCTTTGAAAAGGAATTCCTTGATTTCCATCTTTGCATTACCAGACAGCACGATCGTACTGTCATCGGAAAAAAACATCGTCGCAGAGGATGCTTGATCTGTGATGATTAAATCCTTCAATTGAATCGGCGACTTCACAACTGGCTTGATAACTTCTTTCGCCCTCGTCTGCGTGACCTTGCCGACGACTGATGTAAATTCACCGACCGCAGCAGCAAAAACTGAATAGGGAATAATGAGTTGTAGAACCAGCAATAAAGAAAGAAATCTCCTGACGGACTTGGACATGATGACATCTCCCAGACATTGTGATGAATGACACTGATTAAATTAAATCATACGCGAATAAAATCACGATGTTTGCTGCTGATCAGCCGCAAAGATGTTGAAAACGGCTCCCATCTAAAACAAAATTTTCATTTTGTCAATGCTTTTCCTTGCTAATGTCAGAAGCACGTAAACTGTCCAGGTTTGTAGCACAAGATCTATTTGTGTCAAGATCTATTTGTTGACAACACCACAGGAAATGCTTATTGTTCTACTCAATTATTACACCGGTATTACACCGGCAATTAGGCGTTCGGTGAGACGTTGTTGATCGTCTTCTGGTTCA
>Ga0154684_1163_pt1 | contig 9288 bp, 9 predicted proteins | sample Rifle2008BG13ft_FD_116113 | JGI IMG/M metagenome (GOLD analysis project Ga0154684, IMG submission 116113) | Planctomycetes bacterium RBG_13_50_24 | reverse complement strand
AGGTATGAAATGAAATCAGTATTGAAAATAGCGTTTGTTCTTGGTTTTTCGTTGCCGCTTTTTGCAGTGGAGAAAGCGATCTCATCTGAACAAACTCCCGACGTTCAAACAATCGTAAACAAAGCCAACATTGTCGCCTATTATCAGGGCGACGACGGCAAGGCAACGGTCAAAATGACAATCACGAGCAAGCAGGGCCGGAAACGGGAGCGGGAATTCAACATCCTGAGAAAAGACGTCACGGACGGCGGCGATCAAAAGTATTTTGTTTATTTCCAAAGGCCGGCCGATGTGCGAAGAATGACGTACATGGTTCTCAAACACGCCGATCCCGGAAAGGACGATGACCGGTGGCTGTATCTGCCCGCGCTGTCTCTGGTAAAGCGAATCGCCGCCGGCGACAAACGCACCAGCTTTGTCGGCTCGGACTTTTTGTACGAGGATGTCTCCGGCCGGAGCCTTCAGGAAGATACTCACGAGCTGATTGAAACTACGGACCAGATGTTCGTCGTCAAGAATGTCCCAAAGCAGCCGGACACCGTCGAGTTCAATTATTTCAATGTCTCGATAGACCGCAAGACGTACGTGCCGATGAAGATGGAATTCTACGACAAGGACGACAAGCTCTACCGGGTCATCGAGTCGAAAAAAGTCGAGAAGATTCAGGATTTTTATACGGTGGTTCAGTCGGTCGTTTCCAACCTCAAGACCGGCGGCAAAACGGAAATGGAATTCAGTGACGTCAAGTATAACATCGGTCTCGATGACAGCATATTTACCGAACGATACCTGCAAGGACCGCCCCGGGAGGCTATGAGATGATTCGCTCCAGGATTACAACGGCTTCAGCAATAATTTTGTTTGCAACATGGACTGCAATGCCGCTTGTAGCAGCGGCTTCGGACGAAAATGCAGACGTCAATGACTCGTTCTTTTCCAAACTGCCGATAGAGACGCACGGCTTCTACGAGGTCAGAGGCGGGTATCGGCTGCAGGAGGACAAATATGAAAAAGACATGTCGATTATGGAAGGCCGCTTTCAGTTTGATTTGTTTTCGTACTTCGACTGGGGGGATGTAAAAGTCAAAGGCGATTTGTTAGGCGACATGGTGACCGAGGAAGGCGACTTTGATCTGCGTGAGGCAAATATATTCACCCGGCCGACGGACTTTATGGATGTGAAGATCGGAAGGCAGATCCTGACCTGGGGCACGGGTGACCTGATTTTTATCAACGATCTGTTTCCGAAAGACTGGCAGTCTTTCTTTATCGGCAGGGACACCGAGTATCTCAAGGCGCCGTCGGACGCGGCGAAGGTCAGCCTGTTCGGCGAATCGGTTAATCTTGACATCGCATATACGCCCAGGTTCGACCCCGACCGTTATATAAGCGGGCGGCGCATCTCGTATTGGAACTCGAATCTGGGCAGAACCGCCGGGCAGGATGCGATCGTCCACACCGACAAGCCGGACGAGTGGTTCAGCGATTCTGAAATAGCGGCCAGGCTTTATAAAAATATCGACAATTACGAGCTGGCGTTCTACGGCTACCGCGGCTACTGGAAAAGCCCCGCCGGCCAGAACATACAAATGAAAGCCATCTTCCCGGACCTGAACGTCTATGGCGCCAGCCTGCGCGGATCCGTCGGCGAAGGCATCGGCAATGCGGAAATCGGATATTACGAATCCGCCGACGATACGAGCGGCAAAAATCCCCTGATTAACAACTCTGAAATGCGATACCTGATCGGCTATACGCGTGAAATAGCAAAAGATTTCACGATGGGCCTGCAATATTACATCGAGCAGATGCTGGACTACGGCCCGTATAAGAGGAATCTGCCGTCGGGGCCCGCCCGCGACAGGGACAGGCACCTGACGACGCTGCGTTTGACCAGGCTGCTGATGAATCAGAACCTGCGAATCTCGCTGTTTACGTACTACTCACCCAGCGACAAGGACGTGTATATGCGCCCGAACGTCAATTACAAGGTCAGCGACAACATGGCGATAGAAGTCGGCAGCAACATATTCTTCGGTGACTACCCGAACACGTTCTTCGGCCAGTTCCGGGACAATACAAATATATACGCGTCTCTGCGCTACAGTTTCTAAGACGCCTCGGCATCCGCTTCGGCGCCGGATTCGTCCTGCTGCTCGGGCACAATGACAACGTTGATGGTGGCGGTCAGGTTGTCCCGGAATTTGAGTGTCACAGAGTGCGTCCCGATTTCCTTGATATGCTCGGGCAATTGTACAATTTCATCGCGAACTTCGAATCCCTGCTCACGCAGATTTTCGGCGATCTGTCGCTCGCTGACCGAGCCGAACAAATGCCCCAGCTCGTTCGCCTTGGCGGCTATAACGGCTTCAGCTCCTTCGATCGCTTTGACCGCCTCTTCGAGCCGCTTGCCCTCCAATTTGCGCTGCTCGGCGCGCCTGGCTTTTTCTTCGGCTATAGATCGAATGCTGGCCTCGTTAGCAATCTTCGCAAGACCCTGCGGGAACAGATAATTTCTCGCGTATCCGGTTTTGACTTCGACAACGTCTCCGAGCCAGCCAAGTCTGTCAATATCTTCACAAAGCAATACTTTCATATGTCATCCCTCGAATCTCGTGAATGCAGTCACGAGTCAACAATCAAGCGGTGAACGGCAACAATGCCATATACCTGGCGCGTTTAATAGCTCTTTTAGCCTTTCTTTGGCAGCCAGCGCAGTTTCCGCTGCGCTTACGCGAATATATTTTGCCGCGATTGGTCAGAAGCTTCTGCAGAGTTCCGATGTCTTTGTAGTCTACATATTTTATGCCTCTTCTGCAAAAACGACATTGAGTCTGATCGCGGGCCCCGACAAAACCTGGTTTTCTTCTGTTGTTATCTGTTCTTCTTTGCATCCTTTACCTCATACAATTGAATATTTTCTATTGTCTATTTACTATTGTAACGAACTTGAGAATTTGTCTCTGACTGTTCAATAGTCAATAGACAATAATCAATTAAAACGGTATATCATCTTCACCTGCCTGCTGTGGTTCCTGGGAGTCCATATCGCTCGCATTTTGGCGAGGTTGGCCCGCACCACCACTTCCGCCACTGATAAACTCAAAGTTCTCGACAGTGACTCTCAGCTTACTGCGTTTCGTGCCATCCTGGGCTTCCCAGCTATCGAACGTCAGGCGTCCTTCAACAAACAGAGGATTTCCCCTCTTGCAATACTTGTTGATAACCTCGGCTCTCTTGCCGAACATCCTGCAGTCCACAAAGCAGGTTTCTTCGCGCTGACTGCCGTCCTGTCCCGTCCACTTCCGATTCGTCGCCATCCCGAAATCGACTACCGCCGTCTGGTTCGGGGTATATGACAACTGGGGGTCACGGGTCAGATTTCCCATCAGCAAAACTCTGTTAAAATTAGCCATACTTAACTCTTCTTTCTGCGTTAATCGTCCGATGAAACTTTTGGCTGGAAGTCTTGCGGCTCTTCGCCCTCAACTTCTTCATCCTGCCCGGCATCTTCTGCTGTATTAGCTTCGTCTGCTATCCAGGCTTGCTCTTCTGCAGGTTCTTCCAGTTGATCGCCCTGCTCGCTTACTTCAGCTTCCTGCGGCCGTTCTGAAATGGCTTTTTCCTTTTCAACCTTTGTTGCAGGAGTATCTTTTTCGATATCCTCTTTTGTCATCTGATCGGTGCTGAGAATCAGAACTCGTATAATATTTTCCGAGAGCTGAACGTCCTTTTCAATGCCCTGGATTTTCTGCCCTTCGGCCTTGAAATAACAAAGCATATACGTTCCTCTCGATGTGCCTCTGATAGGGTAGGCCAGCCTTCTATCGTCCCATTTTCTCATCGAGACGATCTCAGCATCGGCCCTTTCAAGTATCTTATTGATGGCTGCGTTAATACCGTCCCAATCCGATGCCGCCTTGGCTGAATCGACAAGGAACATCCCTTCGTATAATTTTTTCTCTGCCATAGTTTCCAAGCTAATTACCTCCCATTAAATTACATGCCGGCTTTGAGTTTTATCGCCATACACGTAACTGACAATGGTTACTCACTATAACTATTAAACTTATTCATCGCTGTCTCGATACCATATTCGATCCAGCACAATACTGCATCCCGTGCCCGCTCTATCGCCTCGGCCAGCAGCGGTTTTTCGTCCTTTTGCGGATTGTCGAGGACATAACCGATAGTGTCTGCCTCGACTCTTCGCCCGATACCGACCCGGCAGCGGGCAAACACATTCGTTCCGAGCTTCTGTATAATATCCTCCAGGCCATTATGTCCGCCGGCCGAACCTTTATACCTGAGACGGATTCTTCCCGGCTCAAGATCCATATCGTCGGTAACTACTATAAAATCGCCGATATTGAGCCTGTAGAAACCGGCAGCCGTCGCTACGGCCTGGCCGCTGCGATTCATAAACTGCCACGGCTTCAACAATATTAACTTTTTATCTGCAAATTCACCCACGCCGAAACGAGAGCCGAATTTTCTTTTTTTTACATCTATACCCAACTCTTGAGCCAGCGAATCAATGACCTTAAATCCGGTATTGTGCCTCGTATCAATATACTTGTCGCCAGGATTGCCCAGCCCGACGACCATTCTCATATTGCCCATCGTTCACTTTTACCCGGCCCGGTTTATTCTTCTTCCTGAGCTTCCCCGGCCTCAGGTTCCTTTTTCTCACCTATAACCTCGGGAGCAGCCGGCATCTCCTCTTCAACCTCTTCGGTGGTCTTGGCGGCGGCAACCATATGGCACGTGACTAAAAGAGTATCCGGTGAGCTTACCAGGCTTATGCCGTCCGGAAGCACAATTTCGCCGGCATGCAGGGTTCCACCTACATGTACGTCTTTTACCGAGACAACGATTGTTTCCGGAATGTCGGTTACCATGCACTCAATTTCCAGATGATCTGTTTGTTCCTCGATAATACCGCCTTCATGGATGCCGGCGGCCGTGCCTTTCAGCTCGATCGGGACTGTTACCTTCACCATTTCGCTTACATCGACCCGCATTAAATCCACATGAATTATATTTTTCCCCAAATGGTCGTACTGCAGCTCTTTGATAATCGTCTTTTCTTTCTTTTTGCCGATCTGGACATCCACCAGCCGATGCCCGTGATGCAATCCTTCGATGAGGTTATGTGCATCCAAAGAAATAGCCGCCGGGGCCTCCTTGTGGCCGTACACAATAGCAGGTATCCTGCCTTGCTGGCGTACCTTCCGAACGGTTTTTGAGCCGGTATGTTCTCGAATTTCCGCTTTTAAGAGTAACGTTTTTTTCATATCGCGTATCCCGATCAAATATTGTTAAACAAATTGCTAACCGATTCGTTTCTGTGAATTCTCTTTATTGCTTCACCTAACATAGAAGCTACGCTTAAAACCTTGATTCTGCTGATCTTTTTAGACTTATTTTTCAGAGGTATCGTGTCCGTTACCACCACCTGGTCAACCGGCGCTTTGGACAGCCGTTCCAGGGCCTGCGGAGCAAAAACGCCGTGTGTGGCACCGATATACACCTTATCGGCTCCTCGCTCCTTTACCAGCGAAGCGGCACTGCAGACCGTCCCGGCAGTGGCAATAATATCGTCACACATCAGAATATTTCTACCGCTGACCTCACCAATGATTTCCTGGGCTTCCACCTTACTGCCGCTCAGGCGTCTTTTGTGCACAATCGCCAGTTCTCCGCCGAGGTGCGTCGCGTATCTTGACGCCGTCTTCATATTACCCACGTCTGGGGAGACTACTGTCAGTTTATCGATCTTCAAATCCCGGAAATATTTGCTCAAAACCAGCTCGCCGGCCAGGTGGTCAACCGGTATATCGAAAAATCCCTGGAGCTGGTGTGCGTGCAGGTCGATCGCCAGTACCCTGGATGCGCCGGCGGTGGTAATCATATTTGCCACGAGTTTTGCCGTTATTGGCACTCGCCCCTCGTCTTTTCTGTCCTGCCGGGCATAGCCGAAGTATGGAATAACCGCAGTTATCCGGCTGGCACTGGCCCTTCGCAGACAATCCAGAAAGATTAAAAGCTCGATCAGGTGCTCATCGACGGGATCACATGTCGACTGCACGACATAGCAATCTCTGCCGCGAACATCATCTTCCACCCTTACGGCCTTTTCGCCGTCCGGAAAACGCTCGATCTTTGCGCCGCCGAGTGGAATCCCCAGGTATTTACAAACGTCGCCCGCTAATACCGGATTACTGGTGCCGGAGAATATCTTCAGACTGTCATTCAGAAACATCTGTCTTAGCCTTTCCGCTCGATTTATTCACACTTTTCTGCGAAACCACCGTTCCGGCACTTATGTTTGAGCCGTCTTTCAGATCAAGTGGCGCTATCAATACCGTGCCGGAGCCGATATAGCAGTTATCGCCTATGTTTGTCATGTTTACTTTTTCGCCGTCGAAATTTGCCGTGATCGAGCCGGCCCCGAAATTCACATTTTGTCCCACCATCGCGTCACCGATGTAGCTGTGATGGCGGGCTCGAACGCCATTGTCCAGGGTCGAGTTTTTCACTTCGGTATAAACGCCCAATACGACATCGTTTTTCAATACCGTTCCGTGCCTTAAAAAGGCGAACGGGCCGACCCGGCAGCCCTGACCGATTTTGACTTCCCCGTGAATATATGTGAACGGCTCAATCACGGTGTCCTGTCCGATTTGCGCCCTCGCATCGATCCATGTATTGTCAGGGTCGACTATTGTCACGCCGTCTTCCATTAAACGCCGTTGAATTCTCCGCTGCATAATTTTGCTCGCCGCGCTGAGTTGAGCCCTGCTGTTGATGCCTATAGCCTCGTCGGGCGGAACAGCCGTAATGGCCTCGACCTTGTGACCTGTCGCAATTATGCCGGAGACCGCGTCGGTCAGATAATATTCTTTCTTAACGTTTTCGGGCTTAACTCTCTCTATGGCTTCAAAGAGAATCTGATTATCGAAAAGGTAATTACTCGGATTGATTTCTTTTATCTTCAATTGTTCCTGGTTGCAGTCGCTGTCTTCGACAATACCCTGCATATTGCCGTACGCATCGCGGATGATTCGTCCATATCCGGCCGGGTCGTCAAGAACCGCCGTTGCCAACGTCGCCGCCGATTGTCCCGACTCGTGCTTGTCTATAAGTATTTTTAATGTTTGGGGCCGAATTGAGGGCCCGTCGCCGCAGAGTACCAGCGTTTGGCCCTGGAAATCCCTGAGATGTTCCTTACAGCACGAAACCGCATGGGCGGTCCCTAACTGCTCATCCTGTTGGACCCAGATAATATCGTCGGCTCCGGCGAATCGCTTTTTGACCTCGTCGGCGGAAAAACCGATAACGACGTAGATTTTTTTTATCCCGATCTTCCGGCAGGCATCGAGCACGTAGGCCAGCATAGGTCGGCCGCAGACTTCGTGCAGCACCTTCGCAACCTGAGTGTTCATTCTCGTGCTGCCGCCTGCCGCCAGGATTATCGCTACCGTTTCAGCCATAAAATCGTCTCGAATATTAAATTGTGCTGCTCCACTGACTTCTCGCGAGCGAAGCAAACTTCTTTTTTTTCTAATTAGTCAATAGTAAATAGTAAATTCAAAAAGCTACCCGACCAGGACTCGAACCTGGAATATGGGCACCAAAAGCCCATGTGTTGCCAATTACACCATCGGGTAGTGTAAAAATTGACTATTGATTATTTACAATTGACCATTTGCTACGAAGTCAAATCTTTAAATTTAAACCACTCATGCCTGGGATTGGCCTTAATAGTCAATATTCAATAATAAATAGTCAATTCAACATCTGTCACGGAGACCGTTTTGTCCCGGCCCGATTTGGCCACGGGCTCCCATTCTGCAATTTTAGCAAAATGGTAACCACCTGTCGGAGGCTTGAGTCAGCCACGCCGTGATACTGCCGACCCCAAACATTCACTATTTACTATTTTCAATTTACGAATTTTGCTATTTGCAGTTTCTTAAATAGTCAATATTCAATAATAAATAGTCAATTCAAGCTACCCCGTGCGACAGAGCAATTTTTTCAATCGTAGAAATATACCCGATTTGTAAAAGCAAATCAATACTTTTTATAAAAAATTGTGCCCAGCCTCAAAATCCGCTCTGAAAATCCCAAAAATCGAAGAAAAACCTGCTCTTGAGAATAATCATCAGCGTCTTGAATTGTGTGCATTGCGTATCGGGATTCTGTATTCCGTCGTTTCTGTTTTCGCAAATAATCCGTGATAAACAGACTGGAATTTGATAGTCTACAGCGTATGGATACCGAATGGGGCAGTTTTTACGCCTCTGTTTGGAGAATTTAATTCGCCAAAGACTATTTTAGGAGCAGTTCTCATGAGGATCTCTCGTTTGATCGCAGGCATTTCATGCACTATGGCTCTGATTACAGCATTCTGCGGCCCGGGCTTTGCACAAGAAACCGTCATCGTACGCCCCACGGAAATCGACGATGTCCTGACGAATCCCGGAATCGGCTTTATGACCTTTCAACGGTTCAACGGCGACATGCTCAACGAAGCCAAAGGCTGGACCGAGGGCAAGCCTATTGTCTATCAGGACTTCGACGGCGACCTGAAAAACGAAGACTATCCCGATACGACGATAGCCTATTTCCGGATCTATTGGAAATTCATCGAGCCGGAAATGGGCGAATATCGCTGGGACCTGATAGACAAGGCCCTCGATACCGCACGCCAGCGAGGCCAGAGCCTGATGCTGCGCATAGCTCCGTACGGAACAGGCAATCAGAACGACGTGCCGGACTGGTACCGTGCTTTGGTCGGCGACAAGAAGGACTGGCGGGAAGAGAAATGGCAGGTCGATCCGGAGGACCCGCGATATGTCAAACACTTTACAGCGATGATAAATAGCCTCGGCAAACGCTACGACGGACACGCAGACCTCGAAAGCGTGGACGTTGCGATAGTCGGCGCCTGGGGCGAGGGCGCGGGTTCCGAGCTTCTGAGCGACAAAACCAGGCAAGCCCTGGTCGACGCCTACATCGACTCGTTTAAGAAAACGCATCTCGTAATGCTCCTGACCGACGAAAAAACGAACAGCTATGCGCTTTCCCGCGCGAACGTCGGCTGGAGGGTGGATTGTCTGGGCGACATGGGTGGATTCAGCCCCACGTGGTCGCACATGAACGATTCTTATCCTCAGGCGATCATCAATTTCGGCGTGCGGGACGCCTGGAAAAAAGCCCCGGTAACCCTGGAGGTCTGCTGGGTAATGCAGCATTGGAAGGATATGGGCTGGGACGTCG
>Ga0154684_1152_pt1 | contig 9343 bp, 5 predicted proteins | sample Rifle2008BG13ft_FD_116113 | JGI IMG/M metagenome (GOLD analysis project Ga0154684, IMG submission 116113) | Planctomycetes bacterium RBG_13_50_24 | reverse complement strand
ACATTTCAGACAGCCGGATAAGTATGGCACTGCTCAGGCACGCTAAGAACGGCGTCAAAGTGCTGAAGGCCGCCAGTGCGCCCGTTCCCCAGGGCGCGATAAAGGACGGCAATATTGAGCAGCCCGAAGTCCTTGCCAAAACTATAAAGGAGCTGAAGTCTCGCAATCACATACGGGCAAGAAAAGCTGCGGTGTCTTTATCTACAGGATCTACGATTGTCCACATCCTGGATGCACCCAGAGGGGCCCCGAGTAATATCGGGCAGTTCGTTCGAAAAGAGCTCAAAAGCTACATTGCCTTATCAGGCAAAGAAATTGCCTCTGATTTCTGTGGAATCAAGTCGGGCCAGATGCCGGGAAACCGTTTGCTTGCGGTTGCGGGCGATAGCGAAGAAATAGCCGTGCTTATCAGAATATGCGGCCGGGCGCATCTCGATGTGCAGGCCATCGAGCCGTCAATACTCGGTTATATCAGAGCACTTTATGCTGAAAGAATAGAAGGAAGATTTGACAGCGATATTCTTATTGCCGTATTGCATGGCGGTGTTCTGACCTTGTGCGTATTTAGAAAACAAATGCTGGATTTTATCAGAGTTGAGGATATCAGCGGGGAAAATGCAGCCCCCGGCGAGCTGTGCCGATGGCTCACAAGCGAGATAAATTCGATAATTCAATTCTATGATATCGAAGTCGCAGACGGCTCCGGAAAGTGGGAGGTCACAATCGTCGCAGATGACGTGCAATTGCCTGACGATGCAGCGGCTTCTTTGAGCGAAAATATTTCCGTTGCCGGCCTGGAGGTCAGGACGGGCCAAAACGCCTGCCGGGATACAATTGTCGATTATAACGGTTGCGAAGGAAAATCGTCGGCGCTTGCGATCGGACTGGCCATGGGGCTCCTGGATACGCGCCAGACCGGTTTGAAAATCAATCTCGTTCCTCCGGAATCAGCAGAGGTTAAAGCGGCTAAAAAACAGCTTGTATTAACAACTGCCGTTATTGCCGTAGCGATTCCGTTACTCACGATAGCAGCCGGGATGGGATTGAATCGGCTGGCCAAAAAAACCAAAACAAGTATCTCGGATAGAGAGCAAACGGAGCTTTCAGGGGACACATATTCTGCCTTTAGAGAACTGACGTCTTTGAATCAACAAATCGAGGTACTGTTGAAAAGGCCGGCAGAGATAAGTGAGATTTTGAATTCTCGTCCTGCCCTTGGCTGGGCGAAAATCCTGAATGACATTAGAGTTCAAACGCCTGAATCGGTTCGTATTACCGAGCTGTATTCAGTCGGTGATACCGGGATAGTTCTGGAGGGTATGGCTCTGTCGTATGAGTCGGCTCGTTTGTTCGAGAAGATGCTGAATGACCTGGATTATATCAAGTTAGCCTCTTTGGCCGAGACATCGAGAGAAGATAATGTGGACTCACTTGTAATATATAAGATTAATTGTTCCTTGAATACGGAAAAGATTAAAATCTGATGTTGATCAACTATCTTGCCAAATTGAGTAATGCAGCAAGAAATGCTACTTCCGCAACGCTGATTTTCATTGCGGCAGTGGCAATGTACAGGTGGACTATAACACCGCAGTCCGGTTATCTTTCGGCAGCGAGAGGTTATGAGTCTGCCATGAACAAAGTTATAAAGCATAACAAGATTATCGCCGATCAGGTTGAGGTTAAAAGAGAGAAATTGCAGGAACTGCGTGAAAGCTCGACTCAGCTTCAGAGTACGCTGTTTACACAAGATCAGGCAAAAGAGTTTTTCAGCGATTTACAGGTAATTTCGGAACAGGCCGGCTGTGTAGTCCAATCCACAAACTTTGCTACTGAGAAAGCAAACTCTGAGAGTGGACACCTCGGTATAGAGACTAAAAGTGCGATCATAAGCGTAATGGGGGTTTATCAGAGCATAGAGAAGCTCGTAGGAAGGCTGCAGGCACGCACTCAGAAAGTCTGGATAGACTCCATAAAAATGCGGTCTCTCGACGAGAATTCGGACAATGTGATATGTGATTTAACTATTGCAATTTGTCAAATCAAGGAGAAGCAAACCTTATGAATACCCGGAAACATGCACAAAAAATCTTTTGCTACATCATTTTCGCGATCGCTGCCTGGTATGTTCTGATCCGGTCTCAATCGCTCCTGGCTGCAGAGAAGCAGGCAATACCTGTTGGTCGGGCAAATCCTTTTGCACAAATCTCCAGACCTGAAAGGCCCGGCCCGGTGGCGGCTATTCTTACTTCTTTGGGCTCCGATGAAAAAAGGCCGGAGTTGTTTATGCAAACGGTAATGCTGAAATTTCTCGATGCCAAAAGCCTCCAGCAGGCTGTGAGCAGGATGTCTTCTGAATTCGGCACCATAGCCGTCAATCAGAAGAGCAATTCCCTGATAATCTGCGATACGAAAGAGAATCTTGCCAGTATTGTCTCTGAAATAGACAAGGCCGACAGGACGCCGCAACAGGTTATGATAGAGGTGGTTATTGTTGACGTTCAACTGCGAGACGCAACTGAAATCGGTGTTAACTGGGATCTTCTTTCCGATAAGAACTACGATTATATGTACAGGCAAAACTTAACGACTCGCCTGGGTTCTACCGTTGCCGACGGCGAGACTATCGGCAATGCCACTGCCTTCAACACCACGGGGTTGGGGGGGAACTTCAGTGTCATAAGTGGTTCGATTCGCAATGTTGTTGCCATGCTGCAGAATAAAAGGGACGTCGAGATACTCGCGAGCCCAAGGGCCATGATGGTCAGCGGAGAATCCGCCAATATCAAAGCTGTCGAAGAAATCCCTTATAGCGAGGTGAGCGACACTGCTGCCGGTGGTGCAGGGGCAATTACATCCACTAAATTCAAGGAAGTCGGCGTTAATCTGGAGGTGAGCGGCACCATAACAGATGGGAATAACATTTTTCTGACGGTTGATACCGAACAGAATGTCATGACAAGTGAGAGTGCAGGCGGAGTACCTGTGGTCGACACTCGAAAAGCCAGTACATCGCTCTTACTAAAGGACGGCCAAATCGTCGTTATAGGAGGCTTAAGAAGGCAGCAAACAACCAAAGAAGTTAATCAAATCCCTATTCTCGGCGATATTCCGATAATTGGTTTACTGTTCAAATATACCAACACTGTGATAAACAATACCGAGCTGATCGTGTTTCTCTCGCCACATATTTATAAAGAAGGAGAGCCGATTCCCGAGGATGAGATGTTGAAGTTCGAGGAGATAACCGACAGGCCAATGCTCTTGTTACCGGAAGAGGCCAAACAAAGAGATTACCGCCAACAGCTTAACCAGCGTGCAACGGAACGGACTGTTGCCATTGAACAGCTACAGCAGAAAATCGCCGAATGTGAGCAGGTAGAGAACGGATTGAAAGAATACCGCAGGCGTCTTGAGAGTTCTGTTAAGGAGCAGACCGGTGCCAACGAACAGCTCCAGATGGACATCGCCAAATATAAAAAGGCAGAGGACGAATTAAAAGAGTACCGCAGTCAAATCGACCAGCGAATTCAGCAGCAAAATGCCGCTAATGAAAAACTCCAGTTACAAATCAGTGAAGGAGAGCGGGCCGAGAATGACTTGAATGAGTACCGCACCCAGCTTAAGAAGCGTCTTGAGGAGCAGGCTGCAACCGCCGATCAACTCCAGCTCGAAATCGCCAGGCGCAAGCAGGCCGAGAGGGACGTCAAAAAGGAAGTGCTGCTGGAAAGGATGAATGCGCTGAAAAATAAAAGAGATGATGATTCTGTCAAAGAGCTGCTATCGACTTTGGCTTCGTTGGACGAGGTTCTCAGCCAGGAAATACAGGAGGCTTTGAGTTCCTCGAAAAAAGCCTTAACCGACGAGGGGAAGTAGCGTGCCCGGACACTTCGGGGGCCCGTATGCTCTTATAAATACATTGATTTAGAAAGGAACTCTAAGTGTTCTCGCCATTTTTCAGACATCAGCGATGTTTCTCTGCTGAGGCGACGAAGTTTGTTCAAGGGTGAAAGTCTGAGAGGAAAAATTAGCATCTCCATCATCCAGTGCTTTGCCTTATGTGATGCACAATTTTCTGCGTCTCAACTTTAGGATTTTCCTACTACAATTACAGGTTTTTCCTGATTCTGCGGCGAATTCTGGTCGATGAATATGTTTGAAGTTACTCTGTGTTGAAGAGAATCCAATTACTCAGACAGGGGGGGATTATTGAGGGTATGTAGGAATGTTCGGAGCGTTTAAGTCGAATAAAAAAGTCGCCCCAGCTCGGATACTTGTCGTCGATGACGAATCCGACTGTCTCAGCATCATCCAATGCCGTCTTGAATGGTGCCACTATGAGGTTATTACGGCAGGCAATGGAGCCGAGGGGCTCCGAATCGCGGAAAATGAGAATCCGGATATAGTCCTTCTTGATACTAATATGCCTGTTATGGATGGCCACGAGATGCTCGAACGCATGAGAAAACATCCGATATTAAAAGACACGCCTGTAATAATGGTCACGGCGCTCTGCGAGATGCATGACATAGCAGCAGCTTCCACTCTTGGCATTGCAGACTATGTTACCAAGCCGGTTGATTTCACAAGTCTGCTTGAAAAGATTTCCAACATTTTGGGAGATAGAGTTTCGAAATCTGTCAAAAAGTAGATTCGTAAAAACAACGACAGCCCGGATGACCTTTTGGTTTCCAACCTCCTCATAAATCGCGGTATACTTATAGGCTCCTGATGTTCAATAGTATCGATATCGCCTTGCGACGACTTAAAGACAAATATCGTCGAAAGCATTATGCATGGCAAAGCAGCATACACCATGCCTTCAATAACTTTCTCTCGAGCTTTATGGCTTTGAGTGTCACAGAAATTCCAGAAGTGACCGATGATTAATGCCGATACATTATTCTGATGAGTTTTAACGGTTGTTTGGAGCTTGATGACCCGAAACGATTGACAAATCAAGTAAAGGACCGGAATATGGAAGAACTAATCGATCGCCCCGTGTCAATTGTAGCTGTCACTCGTGAGACCACGGTCAAGTCGGCAGTGGACATTATGTCCCGAAACCAAATTGGCTGTCTGATAGTGAATGATTGTAGCGGGAAATTTGCAGGCATTGTGACAGAGCGTGACATCGTCAGTCGAGCGGTTGCCTCTTCGATGGACCTTGAAAAAAGCAAGATCACGGAGATTATGACTCCGCAGGTTGTTTCCTGCTCTGTTGGGACTCCCGCCGGTCGGGCGTGGGAAATTATGGCCGAAAATCATATTCGTCATCTTCCTGTAGTTGACAATGGTGTGGTTGTCGGAATACTCTCGGCCCGCGATTTGATGGGACAACAACTGCTCGAAGACAGGGCGGCGGCTGAAGATGTTGCGATGCTTGCCAACTGCCTCAAGAGCATAGAGCTCGGTGAAGCAGCCGATACGGTCACCGAAGAAGTGCCCAGGCTTTTTCAGGCCACCCGGTGTCTGCTGTGCCTTTGGGGTAACTCATCCGGTTCTCACGAGGAGAGTGACAAGGCCCCGGTTGTGGCAAGCGACACCGATTGTTTATGCAGCAAAGCATACCTCAAACCTCCGGCCGAAGGCGACGAATTATTGGGTGAGAGCGGATTTTATCATGACAGTATTCCGGATGAGTGCCGGATGGCCGGTGCTCAAAGACCCCGTATGGTGATTCCGCTGTCGATAACAGGTCTTAAAGAATACTCCAAAGAACAGTTGACAGGCTATTTATGTATGTGCGGGCTGGCTCACGGCAGCATCGTCAACAGGGAGCTGACTTCCTATAAAGCGAAGCTCACGCGGGAAATTCTGACGTCTCATCTGACCAACGCCAGTCTCTATCATCAGGCGAGGCTGACGTCTCTGACCGATGCGCTCACTGGCGTCGGATCGAGGAGGCTTCTCGAGGACAAGCTCGAAGCGGAATGCGCCCGTGCCAAAAGATACAAGCGTCCATTCTCGGTAGCCATCATAGACCTCGATAATTTTAAAACTATTAATGATGTGTTCGGCCATGCTACCGGTGACGATGCGCTCAAAAAATTTGCCGAATGCATGAAAAACCAGAAGAGGATCCCGGATATACTCGCCCGCTATGGCGGTGACGAGTTCGTCATCCTGATGCCTGAGACCGAAGCAAAGGACGCTCTGACATTCATGGAGCGGATTCGGGCCAAAGTCCAGCAAATAGAGGTCGAGGAAAACGTCTCGATGACAATCAGTTGCGGGGTTGCTCAAAGCATGCCCGATTTCAGCGATTCTTCCAGCGACATGATTCGCAGGGCGGACCTGGCTCTGTACGAAGCCAAGAGTGCCGGCCGGAATTGTGCCAGGCTCTGGAATAAAAAAATGTCAAAGGTTCTCAAAGCCGGCGACATTGAGTTTGAAAGAATTAAGAGGCTTAAAAGACGTGTTGCAGGCCTGTCGGAGCAGGCTGAGAAGATGTTTATGCAGAGCATCTGGGGATTGGTCCAGGCTCTTGAAGCCAAAGATCCTTATGCGAAAAAACATTCCGAAAGCGTGATGCACTACGCCGTCGGTATTGCCGGGATGATGAAAATCCCCCCCAAACAGTTAGATGTTCTTAGCCGTGCTGCTATGATTCATGATATCGGAAATATCGGGATTCCTGATGCAATTCTATCCAAACCGGGAATGTTAACGCCCCGTGAACGCAGGATTATCGAGCAGCACCCGCTTATTGCTGTACGCATCCTTGACAAAATGAGCTTTCTTGAACAAGAGGTAAAAATCGTTCGAGCCCATCATGAGAAATGGAACGGCCAGGGATATCCGGATGGTCTTTTGAGTACTTCCATACCTATTGGTGCTCGGATTTTGGCTGTAGCCGATACGTTTGATGCACTTATTTCAGATAGGTCGTATCATAATCCGCGGTCCATTGCCGAAGCGATCGATATATTGACCGATTCATCCGGATACGATTTCGATCCCGATGTTGTCAATGCGTTGGCCATGTGGGTCCGGAAGGTTTATAAGCAACTCGGCAACGTGGATCAACTTAAGCCGAATGATTTGCTGGATTCACAAAAACACCTCGACAATAGATCTATGGCTGAGCTTGTTGCCGATGCTTGCGCAGTTGATTTTTGATATTTTCGATACGGACATCAAAAGGCGGGTGCGAGGAAAAATAACTGCCCAGATCGAATTGGCCCGGAGGCGAGTTCAGTTCTGCTAATCGCGAGAATAATCGCACGCATGCACCAGGTTCGTAACCTGCAGCGGCGACCAGTCGCACGCCGAGCCGGTCCGCTTCGGATTCCAGGTCCTTTGAATAAGCGCTTTCGATGAATTGTACTCCGACCTTGCGCAGCCAGCCGGAAAGAATCCCGCGGATCGGTGCCGCCCGTGAAGCTGCGGCGATTGCCGAGTTGCTGACGATACGATTCATCGCGTGTCCCCGGATAATATGAGCCATCTCATGCCCGAGAATGCATGCAATCTCGTCCTGATCGTACCGGCACAGTTCAACCAGCGATTGAGTCACAAAGATGAATCCTCCCGGAAGGGCAAAGGCGTTGGGCTCGGGGCTTTTGACGGCTTCAAAACTGAATCTTCGATACTGGTTGGCGACACAGGCGGCAAGACGATTGCCTGTGTCAACCAAGATTTGTCTGGTCTGCGGCTGTTGATCCCGGGCCAGTTGCTGTCTGATTTCACGTGCCAGGTCCAGGCCGACTTCATATTCGACTTTGATAGCGTCGGCTTCGCTGCCGGTTACCGATTGCCACATCCACCTGGCCTTGCGAACTTTCGGTCCGACTTTTCTGCCCAGATTGTAGAATAGCCCGCTCAATTTACGTCGTCTCCATAACAAGCCCAAAGACAAAATTGGTATGAGCCTGGATACTCAAATCCACAGCCGAAGGTATAAAAGGTCATAAAAGCAATCATAAATGTATGTTCTTCTTCAGTTTATATGTGTTTTTTCTGCCAAACGAGTATTACAAAACTATAGCGGACCCGGTGCGTATTGTCAATGGAAACAAAACCGCGATAACAACCGAAGTGCTACCGTTATCTCTGCGAACAGATAAAAGATACTTAGCTTGACATCGTCACAATCGCTGTTAGAGTGATTGGGAGCTTAAGCACTTTATTATGGCACGATATATAGGAGTTGACTAACTTATGACTCGTAAAACATGCCTGTTATTGATTTGCATGATGCTCTCCCGGGATTATGTCTGTTCGGGAAAGCTGACACAATCCGAATGGGGCAATCCAAAAGTCGATGTTAAGCAAGAAACATCTCAATGGACCATCCGGGGGGAACGTCTCACTGTAGTAGTAGACCCATATACCCTTGCGATGCAAATCAGGGACAAAGACGTTTCATGGAACATTGAAGGTTCAACACAGGGAGATCTGACTATCGAACATGACGGCCGGAACATCCCGTTGTGTCTTAAAGATGCGAAACAAATTAAAATAGAACCCTATGAAACGGGATTCATGTCGGGAATAAAAATCCAATTGAATGACTACCTCCATGAAGACGAGCTGTTGAAAATTCGCTTACAGCTTAATATCTGCCTTCAGACTCCCAACGAAGATCTTGTTTGCGAACTGGCTGCCACAGAAGATGCCGCTGCTGTTAAACAATGTTTATGGCCGGCTCCCTTTGAAGAGGCAAGTTTCGATTTTACGGTAGTCCCATTCATGCAGGGAATGTTGCTGCCTAAGAAATGGCCGGAGCGAGTTTGGCTTTATGACACAATCTCTTATGGGCGCGGCCTCTATATGCCCTGGTGGGGCCACCAGAAGGATGATTCTGCGGTAATGGTTATTCTTGAGACGCCGGCCGACGGCGGCTGCCGTTTTTCACATCCTGCTGGCGGACCTACGAAAATAGGAAGCTGCTGGGCGCATTCTCTGGGAAAACTTTCATACCCGAGACGGGCCAGATTGTGTTTCTTCCGGAAAGGCAACTATGTAACGCTTGCCAAAAGATACCGGCGTTATGTCATTGAAAACGGATCTTTCGTTTCGTTAAATGAGAAGATTGCCCGTAATCCGATTGTGAAACGATTGATCGGCTCTCCCGTAGTTCACACGAGTATTCTGATACACATCCAGCCGGAATCCAGTTATTACAATAAGAACGAGCCTGAAAAGAACCATTATTATACCAGCTTTGGCAAAAGGGCCGAGCAATTACGTACCCTTGAAAAAAGGGGCGTAAACCAGGCTTATATCCACCTGGATGGATGGGGATTTCGGGGATATGACAATCTGCATCCTGATATTCTGCCTCCGGGCCCGGAAGCAGGGGGGTGGGAAGGTCTTCGTGCTCTTGCACAGACTTGTG
>Ga0154684_1033_pt1 | contig 9352 bp, 10 predicted proteins | sample Rifle2008BG13ft_FD_116113 | JGI IMG/M metagenome (GOLD analysis project Ga0154684, IMG submission 116113) | Planctomycetes bacterium RBG_13_50_24 | reverse complement strand
GAAACGCCTGATCCCATTCCGAACTCAGAAGCTAAGCCCGTCAGGCCGATGGTAGTCCGTAAGGGCGAGAGTAGGTCATCGCCAGGAATTACAAAGGCCGGTTTCGAAAGATGCCGGCCTTTGCCTTTTGGCTATTAAAATTGATTGACATGAATTTATACGCAATTTATAGCTGTTTTCATGGGAATATATGAGAGACGACAGAGAAAGATTACTGGATATGAATGCGTAACATACTGGTTCATGACTACTTCAAAATTGACGTTGATGCAGTCTGGTCTGTCGTTGAAAACGATCTTCCTGTACTTTATGATCAGATTAAACGCATCCTCGATGAATAAGAGTTAGATCATCGCCCGCCTAAGAATCGAGTCAGCCAAAGTTCTTCGGCAAGCTCTGGACAAGTTTATAAGCCCTGACGGTGAAAACCGCCGGGATTTTCCTTTTGCGCCTCATTTTATTCGACACATTATTTTACATGATTTAGACTTTTGGATGGGATACCTGTAAAAATGATATCCCTGCCCTTAAAAACTTTATCGAAAAAGTTCTTAAAGATTAAGTCTGAGTGGCCGAAAGTAGTTCCACAACCAAATCAAAAAACAAAAGTAAAAGTAAAAAATCAGTACAAAACGAGAGTAAATTATCGCCAGGATTTATAAGCCCCGAAGGTGAAAGCTGTCGCATCTGTCCTTTTTATAGCGCATAGCCGAAAACGCAGCCGGATTGGGATGTCTATTCTGAACAAAAAACCGGCAACTGTGGTATAATGCGTCAATGACTTTGAAGAACGCTAATAAAAGCATGTTTCTGCCGACCACACACGAGGAACTCCGTTCTTGCGGCTGGGACCAGGCCGATGTCATACTGATCACGGGTGATGCTTATGTTGACCATCCCTCGTTCGGCGTGGCGCTGATAGGTCGATGGCTCGAAAAATTGGGCTATCGCGTTGCGGTTTTGGCCCAGCCCGATTGGCGAAGTGTCGATGCGTTCCGCTCTCTCGGTCGGCCGCGGCTGTTCTGGGGAATAACCAGCGGCTGTATCGATTCACGTCTGAACGACTACGCCTCGCTTGGCCATCGCCGCCGGCAGGATGTCTACAGCCCCGGCGGGGCACTGGAGCTGCGCCCGGGCCGGCCGCTGCTGGTGTACTCGGCCAGGGCCAGGGAAGCCTATCCCGAGGTTCCGATTATCCTTGGCGGTTTGGAAGCCAGTTTGCGAAGGCTGGTGCACTATGATTATATCGAGGACCGGCTGAAGCGGTCGGTGCTGATCGACGCAAAAGCGGATTTATTGATCCACGGCATGGCAGAAAAGGCCGTCACAGAAGTCGCTCGACGACTCGATGCGGGGCAGACAGTCCATGAGCTGACAGACATCACCGGCACTGCGTTTATGGTTCGCAAGGGGATCGCTATACCCGAAAGTGCAGTGCGATTGCCTTCACTCGGTGAGCAGCAGTCCGACCCCCGGCGTGTCATGGCTGCGCATCAAAAGTATCAGCTCCACGCCCATCCGGACGGGCCGCCGGTAGTGCAGGAGCAGGACCCGGGCACGATTGTCGTAATGCCGCCGGGCGAGCCTTTGAGCGGCGATGAACTGGATGCCGTGTATGATCTTCCGTTTTCGCGGTGCTGGCATCCGCGTTATGACCGTGATAAGGGCGTGCCGGCGCTGACGCCGGTGCAGTTCTCTATTACGACACACCGCGGCTGTTTCGGGGGATGCTCCTTTTGTTCGATTGGCTGTCATCAGGGAAAGCAGATCAGTTCGAGGTCGCTGGGGTCGCTGTTGAATGAAGCCGATGTGATCCGGCGACATCCGCAGTTTCGCGGCACAATCGTGGACCTTGGCGGGCCTACGGCAAATATGTATCGCATGGAATGCGCCCGGGCACAGACTTGCACACGTCCCAGTTGTTTAGCACCGTCTCCGTGTAAGCACGCCGGCATGGATCATGGCCCGATGCTTGAGATGATGGAGGCTTTTATCCGATGGAGCAGAAGCTCTTCGAAGCGAATCAATGTCTTCGTGGCCTCCGGCATCCGGCATGATATCGCTCTGAAAAGTCCGGAATATCTTGATTTGCTCGTTCGATATTTCGTCGGGGGGCATTTGAAAGTGGCCCCGGAACATTACTGTCCGCATGTGCTGAGTCTCATGGGAAAGCCCCGGTTCGAGGTGTTCGAGCAATTCGAACAGCGGTTTAACGAATCAAGTCGCCGGACCGGCAAAGAGGCGTATCTCGTGCCGTACCTGATCAGTGCTCATCCCGGCTGCCGTCCGGAAGATGCCCTCAAACTCACCGAATATCTCATGTCACGATCCTGGCGGCCTCAGCAGGTGCAGGACTTTGTTCCTATCCCGCTGACGCTCTCGACTGCCATGTATGTTTCCGGCACAGACACCGGGGGGAAAACAATTCACATCCCGCGGTCGAGAAAGGAAAAACGCCTTCAGGCTGCTCTTCTGCAATACTACCAGCCGCAAAACAGAAAGCTCATAAGCCAGTTTCTGCAACAGCAGGGTCATGCCAATTTGCTATCCAGGATTAACCGAACGAGCAGACCGAAGAGCCGACGTAAGAGGTGACTCAGCATACCGGTCATTTTGCGGCCACATTGCCGGCAAATACCTGATCGGATTCAGATTGCGCACAATTTCCATTTGACATAATCGGAAGCGTGACCTAAACTCCACTGAGAAAGGTCAACATAATGATCGAAAGTAAACGAGACTACAGCAAAGAAATAGCCGATATCTGCAAGCAGCATAATGTGAAATACATGGGACTTCGCGGCTCATCTTACGACCAGGAGAACATCGGCACTGAAGACCCCGAAATATATTTTCTCGTGGAGTTTTTTCCAATGGAACCTAAGGAGTACGGCAGGTGCTACTTTGGATTGGAGAAGGAGCTTGAAAACCTGTTCGGCCGTGAAGTTATCTTGTGTGACCTTACCGGCATAACTCTACCGGAACTATTGGGGCCGTTAACTAAGCGCAAGACTGACATCTATAAAGCCTGAAGTACATACGAATCCCTGCGGTTGTGTCGGACTAATTGTAATTTTTAATCAAGGTTTACTAAAGCCTCAAGTTTGCCAATCAGATTTTTTACTGCTCTCTGCCCTTTTTGGGTAATTTTGCAAAACGTTTTAGGCTTACGGTCGACAAAAACTTTCTCTACTTTTATATAACCTGCTTCTTCGAGTTTGCGGATCTGAATACTCAGATTGCCGTCGGACAGCTTCAGAGCATTTCGCAGATACGTGAAATCCAGCTTATCACCGCCCATCAAGGCGGCTATTATACCCAGGCGGGTTTTCGACAATATCAGCTCGTCGAATTTCGGCCGGTCAGACTTGTTCATTTTCTTTTTCCTGTTTGTGGTAATTTCTATGGACGATTATCGCAGGTATAATCAATCCCGCCCCGATTGCCAAACCAAGAATCAGATAACCGATATTTCCTAAAAAGTACGTCAACACCATTACCGCGAATATTCCGATCCCGCCGTAAAGCCACTCTTTCGAATGAAAAATACCAAGCACCACCAGCCCGACACTGAATAACATCGCCCAGAGAAATGCCGGGTCTCCACCACAGAAATTGTTGAACACCATAGGTGATATGGTACAGGCAAGGCCGTGCAGCATTAAGAAAATCCATACCCATGTGACTTGTTTTTTCAGATGTGAGATAAAACCTGCCTTTCTTTCACTTTTGGCAATTCGGACAAGGCTGATAAAAGCATAAATGAATAAACCTGTCGTCAGAGTCAACCCAACAGGCCAAATCCACTTGTCCAACTGATATGTCTTCAAAAAATATAGTACGGCATAAGCAATCACACATATCAGCCCGCAAGCTATCATAATGTGAACATCCGGCTTGACCTGCCGGCTCATCCTCTCCACCACCGACCGCATATATTTGATGTCGTCGGCAACAGGATTCTGATCTTTCATTTCCATCTGATTTAAGTCTTCTTTCTTCATGATTGTCTCCTAATAATAAAGTACTTTATATTATAAAGTATAATATATCAGTTGAAACTTTCTTCTGCAAGATATCTTTTGTTATTTTTTAAATTTTAAGCCTCTTTATAATCTGCTTTTTCAGCTCTAACATGCATATTCCTATTTCAAACAAAAATATATGGAATTTGCTACCGATGGTAATCTTTTTCTCCTTAGTTCAGGACATATGGGAATTATAAAAGCCGGCTTTTGAGGTTATTTTTCTTTTGACACAACAGGAAGATAAATTATCATCAACCCGGCAATACAAGTATATGGAGTATATCGAAATGCACCAGAACAGCACAGATTTGACACGCCGCCAGTTCATGGCGGCCACTTCGGCAACACTTCTCGGCGCTGCGGCGGCAAGCTCCGCAGCCGAAAGGAAGGACAAAATTACAATGAAAATCAGCTTTCATACCGACGCGTTCAATTCATCTTACTGGAACTTCGAAAAATGCCTCGATTGGGCACAGAAAAACGATGTCCACCATATCGAGTGCGGCGTAATCGACGGCGTAAGCTGGATTCACGGCCTCGGATACCAGCCGCATGTTGCATTGTATGAAGACCCGCTGCTTCTTCGCCGGAAAATGGAGAAGTACGGTGTGCGATTCTCGCAGGTGGACGCGGCGTTTCCGCTGTCCGGCAGGGAAGGGCTGCTCTACGGCGTGCCCTATGTCCTGAAAACAATCCCATGGGCAAAGCATGCCGGCTGCGAACGAATCGCCACCACCGACGGCCTGCACAAGCCCGAAGGATTGTCCGATGCCGAAGCGATGGATTCGATGAAACGCAGCTACGGCCAGATCATCGAGGTCGCCGAGGCCTATGAGATGATAATCAGCATCGAGGTGCACGGCTACTTTACGACCAGGCCCGAAATGATGGAGAAAATGCTGGCCTTCTGCAATTCGCCGTACCTGCAAATGAACATGGATACCGGCAACACGTTCATCGCCGGACAGGATCCGGCGGCATTTTGCGAGCAGTTCAAAAAGAAGGTCACCCACGTCCACGTCAAGGACGTCAGCGAATCGCTGGCCGCGGCGGTACGAGGCGAGCAGACCGGCATCGCAGTAAGCCAATGTGCCATCGGTGACGGCGTTAATACCGAAAATATTAAGAAGGTGCTGACAATACTGAGGGACATCGGCTATGACGGCGTGCTCAGTATGGAATGTGAAGGAGCCGGCGGGCCAATGATCGAAAAGTCACTCGCCTGGCTGCGCCGTACTCTCCGTGAATTGAATATCGGAGCCGGATAACGGTGCGGAGGGCGAATTGCCCCCCGGCGGTAAAGGTTTTACTGAAAGAGCTGTAATGAGTCATTTCTGTTACGTCAGGAGCCGTTGCGCGTTACAGCTTCTCTTGGCGCTTTTGAATTCCGGATATTAAAAGGAAAGTATATGCGTACAATTATAACTACAGTGGTTCTTTTGTGCTTCAGTAACATGTTTATGACGTTTGCCTGGTACGGCCATTTGAAGAACCTCTCACACAAGCCATGGTTCATCGCCGCCGTTGTAAGCTGGGGCATCGCATTTTTCGAATACATGCTCCAGGTCCCGGCCAACAGGATCGGCCACCAGATAATGAGCGTGGGCCAGCTCAAGATTATCCAGGAGATTGTAACGTTAAGCGTTTTTGTTCCTTTCTCGATTCTGTATCTGAAGGAGCAGATGCGGCTGGACTATTTATGGGCCGGCCTGTGCATCTTAGGGGCGGTGTTCTTCGTATTCCGCCACAAATTCGCAGGCGCATAAATCCGGGCGGTATCGTTCGAAATTGCCGCCGGCAAAGGAGAGATTATGAGAATCGTCAGGCTTTTTATCATCTGGTTCGTTCTGATTAATGTTGTTTCCGCATCGGTGTCGGCCTATGATATCGAGCTGCGCAAGGCACCGCGTATGCAGTTCCCCGGCGTGGTCCACGACAACAATGATCCGAATCTGCCGGGAGATATCGACTGCAGCAGTCCGGCCCACTGGGACGGCCCGACGCTGTACATGTTCTATTCCACAGGGCACCCGTTTCGCTCCTCCGGGCCCGATATTTTCCATCTGAGCCGGCCCTCGCAGCGTGTCAGGTTCGACAACGAAGCCGGCTGGACGATGGGCGGCCGCTGGATCGAATCCACCTACAAAGCGGGTGACGGCAGGCTGTATATGTGGTATCACAACGAGCCGCCGTTGGCCGCCGGAAGAACGGCGCCGAGAATCGGATCAATGGTCTCGACGGACAACGGCCTTAACTGGCGCGACCTGGGAATCGTGCTCGAAGCGCCGCAAGGCTCCGACAACCTTCAGTCAGCAAACAAATATTTCGTCGGCGGCAACGGAGACTTCGCCGTAATTGCGGACGGCAACGAGCAATATCTGTACTTTTTCATAAGCACATATAACAAGGACACGGCCGAGCAGGGCGTCGCTGTCGCAAGAATGCGCTGCGAGGACCGCAATAGTTCCGCGGGCAAGGTCTTCAAATGGTACGATAACACCTGGAATGAGCCCGGCCTCGGCGGTCATGTCACGACCATATTCCCCGGCCGAATCGACTGGCACAGGCCCGATGCCGACGCCTTCTGGGGTCCTTCGATTCACTGGAATACCCACCTCAAAGCGTGGGTCATGCTGCTGAACCGAGCCAAAGACAAGGAATGGGCGCAGGAGGGCGTCTATATCAGCTTCAATCCCGAAATTTCGAATCCCGCCGGCTGGTCGAAACCGGTCAAAATCCTCGATGCGAAGGACCTTGAAAAATCCAAATGGTACCCACAGGTTGTGGGAACCGACCCGGGGCAACGGCAAACCGACAAGCTCGCCGGCAAAACCGCACGGCTCTTCGTAGCCGGCATATCAAGTTGGGAAATCGTTTTTTCAGCCGGCAAGTAAAATTTCCCGTTACACATAATGTACAGGCTCCTTCGAAAACCGACGCCGGCACGATTGGCTTTCGATGACGAAAGATTTAAGTGAAAAATAGTAAAATCAGGAACGAAACCGTGCGCCCGGTTTATGTCACTTAATCCTGCTGCCGATATAGTCATTGCGAGAGTAAAACCAATAAAATCGACGATAATTAAGGATTTTTCTACATGAATAAGTCCTTGAAAATAATTTTGTTGATTCTTCAGATTGGCGGCGGCTTGCTCGGACTGGGTCTTATCGGACGAACCTTCCTGACAAAACAACTCCCGCAGACAGCATTGATAATTCACATTGCCTTCATCTTCGTATTTTTGTTCGGGATTGTTGCGGGTGTGGCACTTGTCAGGAAACCTAAGCTCGGCTTCTGGTTGAGCGCGGTATTTCAGGCCTTACAAATACCTATTATTGTAATTCCGGCGACGGCTTATCTCCTGGTCTCCGGGGCATGCTTTAATTTGTACCGGCATGCGGGGGGATTCGGATATAAGTTTGTTTTCGGAAGCCACTATTACTTTACAATCCACAGTACAGATTCCTGGATGGCAGGAATCAACGTTCTCGCTTTGGTTTTGTTCATCCTGCTGGTCAGAGAAATCAGGCTGCAATCGGTTTTTTCGAAAATCTGTGAGCCCCAGCCGAGTATGGAGTACCCTTCACAGGCTCAGGACCATCAGCCCAAAGGCAGTCACCTCCAGCACATTTTACGTTGAATCTCCGGCTGGCTCGGTACTGCCGGGACGGATTTGTTCGAGAGCTCTATCGTATCGGCGAGCGAGGTTCGACCATCTTAAACGGCCGGTAAGTGCCGCCAGGCTGATTGCCGCGGGCCGGAGAGCATCTTTTTCTATGCGGGCCGCAAGACTGCTTAGTTTGTCGGCAAGATCACGGACCGTACCGTCATAGAAGAACTGCCCTGCATCTTCGAGCCGCCCGAGACCGAGGATTTCCGGATACGACAGGCGATTCGGCACGAGCGGATAAGCTCCCGCGGCGACTGCTTCGAGAATACCTATACCGAAGAATTCATGGTTCGCGGTCGAGACTATGACATCCGCCTGCAGCAGTGCCCGCTCGTAGTCGTCCCGGCTCTTCTGATAACCCCACAGGTCAATATAATCCCGGAAGCTACGATGCGCCTTCTCGAATATCGCCGGCCGGTCCCGAAAGCTCTGGCCGATTACGCTGAGCCGGAACGGCATATTTCCGGCCTTGAGAATTTCGAGAGCTTCGAAAAAATCTTCCGGATTTTTATCATGCTCCCATCTCGCAGCCCAGAGTATTCGCAGCGGCCCCGGCTCTCGCGCCTCCCGGGCGGGAAAATCCGCTATGCCGGGCGGGTATACGGACGATTTGGCTCGAATATTTCCAATCGCTTCAAATGGCTGATGGTCCGGCATGGATTTGAGAAACCTCGCGAGTGCATCGAGGAACGTGTCCAGGTGAAATTGTGAATTGAACCATACGGCGTCGGCCGCAAGGGCACTGGTCAGGTTGGTCATCGCGAACTGATAGTCCCGCTCATCTTCGGCGCGAACCGGGTAGGTCAACTGGTTCTCGTGGAAATAAATGACTTTCGGCAGCCCGGCGATCCCGGCAGGGGCAAGGGCGACAAATTCGGCAAGATTCAGCATGTCGCTGCAGAACAACACATCCCAGCTTTGGTGTTTGTCCGCCAGTTCCGCCGCCTGAGAAGCAAAAGTTATCGCCGAATGACGCATCCGCCACTTCCATTTATGTGCAGCAAGTGTAAGCAGCGTCCATGTGTGTCCGCTCGCCTTTGAGAGCCCATCAATAAAGGCCCTGTGACTGCCGCCGTAATATGGTTCGAGTGCCAGAATATTCATACGAACATCTTACGCATCCAGCCCGGCAAATCAAGCGAACTTTCCAGACAAAGATGGGACACTTGCAACAATTGATTTTTAACAGCCGGCATCTTTTAGAATAGATTATAAAATTAATGGCCATAGTTATTGACATCAGACGCAGTGCCTGAGTATCATAGGAAATGTACCGTGCAGGAGCACAGGCTATGAAGTTAAATGGGAAGTCCCGCATGGAACTGTATGGGATGCTTTAGGAGATAGAGAAATGAGAATGGGCTGGTTTGTCAGGCTGGCGGTGACGACGCTCGTCAGTGCGCTTACCGCCGGGTGTCAATTCGGTGGGGATGCGTTCAAAGCCGAATTCACTCGGAGCGAAGAGTTGACTGAGCCTGTGGCTGGAATCACCATGCTGGACATACGCACTGACGTTGGCAAGATCCACCTGGATGCTGCCGACGTCGCCGAGATCCGAGTCCAGGCCGAGATCAAGGTCAAGGCCGCCACTGAGGAAAGGGCCAAGGAACTGGCGGAGGGGGTTCGCATCGTTCTAGAGCCCTCCGGCGAAATG
>Ga0154684_1190_pt3 | contig 9363 bp, 5 predicted proteins | sample Rifle2008BG13ft_FD_116113 | JGI IMG/M metagenome (GOLD analysis project Ga0154684, IMG submission 116113) | Planctomycetes bacterium RBG_13_50_24 | reverse complement strand
CTTGAGTCTTAATAATGCTCGATACATAAAACCTGCATAAACAAACTTCCGACAGGCGTTTTCAAGAATCGAGTTCGGCTTGAACTTTTTAGTTATAAACATCATTGCGTTAATTGTCCTGTTTTATAAGATTCTATTTTCCTTCCGCTTGTAACTGGTCCGAAGGAACCCCGACCTTGGTCGGGGTGTTTAATTTTTCTTTTTCTGAGTTTGTCACATTCCACCTGCCCAAAAGCGCCGATGCCGCCCGCTCATAATCTCTCTGCTGACTATAGGCGGCAGCCAGTATATTCAATGCCCTCTGCTTTGTTGTTTCTGACGGGCGAAGGTCCAAAAGCTGTGAACAAACCGATATCGCCTGGGAATTTTGGCCCAGCTTCAAACAAACATCTGCTAATTCGAGTGCGATTTCGTGTGCCAAAGCGCCCGGTTCGACAATCACAAGGACTTCAGATAACTCCTTTCTGGCCTGTTTAAGATTGCCTTTGGCACAGTAGGATTTAGCTAATTCTAAAGATATTGATGCTTTGGCCTGTGGTTCAAGGGTGTATTGCGCTCTGTCACCAATCGCTGCGATTGCTTCGTTGACCAGTCCGATATCCCGTAAGAGGCTGCTCTTCAAAAGCAGCAGCTTCACAGATTCTTCCACCGACAGTCGGCCGTCGCGTATGTTTTCTAATATCGCCAGCGCTTCGATAAACTCGGCCTGTTGAATTTTCGCCTCTACGAGGGATGAGACTGCCTCTGCGTATTCCCGCCCGCTCATCATTTCTGTCGGCCCGCTCATAGCAGCTTCAAAAGCATCGCAGGCTTGCTGAATTTTCCCCATAGCCAGGTAGCTTTTACCCAGAAGGAGGCAGGACGAATATAATTCCTTGCTTTTTTGGTTCTTTACAAGGTCAACGTGTCGGGACAGCCATTTTGCGGCCTCTTGGTAGTCTTTTTGTTCATAAAAACATCTGCCGGCACCATAGGCAGATGCAATCTGCGATTCAGCAGACAGCCCAAGGTGATAGACCTTGCTGTAAAGTCGTCCGGCTTCATTTGAAAGTCCGGTTTTCATTGTGGCGTCAGCGAGATTCAGACAAGCGCGGCCCGAAAGCTCGTTTTCAGGATATTGCTCAACAAGCTGTGTCAAGTCCTGTCGTGCGCCGTTATAGTCTCGAAGAGCGGCTTTGATTTTGCTCGAATGTGACAGAGCAAACGGCGCCAGAGATGACTGCGCATAGCGATTAGCAACCAATTTATATTCCGCGACAGCCTCAGCGACATATTCGGTCTGGGCTTTAAGAAGTCCTATGGCAAAATGAGCGTTGGGGACGCGCCGGTCGCTGTGGAACACGGATAAAAATCTTTGCCACAATGAAACGGCTTCCTGAGTAAGCATATCTTTGTGTTCGGATAGAGAGCGGTAATCAGCCGGATTGAATATGTCGACAACACCCTCATTGTCCTGACGTGCCAACAATCCAGCGTGCCCGGCTGCAATTGTAATAAATTGCAGCGTTGTTGCCTCGGGCAGAAACAGACAAGCACCCTTTTGCCGGGCAGCATCTTTTCCCTCTTCCGGGAGCGAGGTATTACTCAGATGCCATATAATATTAAGCCTGGAATTAGCGGCAAATCTCTCAAGCAGCTCATCGATAGGTGCCCCACAGCAGACAACCGACCACCTGTCGAGAGCCTCCAGGCCGAACGGCGAAGCACCCTCGTTTTCAAGGTTTTGAATTTGGGGCCCCAGCAGACCTTTGCTTAACTGTTCTGAGCCGCGGCTCAAAAGTGAACGAAGCTGCGATTCGTTCAGATTTCTGAAAGGGTCCACTTCTACAAAGCTGCTCCAGAGCCGGCCGGGAAGGTCTTTGTCGGCATCGCAGAGTGAAAGGATATGTCTTGTCAACGATTCGGCAATCAGGAAGTGACAATCGGACCTCAGTGACGCAGTCCAGGAGCTGTCAAAGTCAACGGCATCTACCAAGGCAATAGTCTGGTATGCCATTATCCGTGCCCTTAGATATTGTTCTTTTTCCAGCTCAATGAAGCTCAGGTAGTAATTAGCCAGCATCTTAACAACAGGAGAGCGGCTTTGTATCAGAGTTAGGAACAAGTGGTAAGCCTGGTCGGAATCAGCGGCTTTTCCGGATTCGACAGAAATCCTTTTGGCGTTCCGGATACCTCTCATACAGAGAGCCATTCTCAGCTTAAGGAAATCATTCAGCAATTCCTCTTCGGCCCCTGCCGGCAGGTTCTGGCTAAGCTGGTTATAAACATCATAGGCCTTCTTGTAGTCAGCCTGCAGATAAATATCTTGAGCGACTTTCAGTGATAAAGGTTGTGTGGTGGTTGACGCAGGTTCAGGTTTTCGTGTCTGGTCAGGAGTTGTCTGTTCAGGAACCTCAACAGCCGGTTTAGCAGGAGGTGTTTGTTGGGCGACGGGTGGTGAATGTCGGTTGGTTCCAAGCAATAAAGGAGATTTTAAAAATGTAAATACCAATATCGCCGCAATTATGATAATGCTGACAGCGAGGATTTTCTGTAAGGCCGAGAAATTCCTGTGAGCAGTCAACACTTCAGGGAGCCGGCCCGGAACAGAGTCGGCTCGCCGGGTACGCCTTGCAGCAGTTTGTTCTCTTGCCTGGCCGGCCAGAAATAGTTGAAAATCTTCGTCGCCGGCGAAAATTTCACTGTCTGATAGCTCCTCTTGAACCTGGCCTGCGAATAATTCGTCGTCCATTAACACCCGGTTCTCGGTGCTATCCTGCAAAACATCTTTTTGTTCTTCTATTGCCATAGATTGCAAGTTCGCTCTCAAATCAGTCCCAATTAACAGGCTCACTCAATAGAGAGAATGAGGGCGTATACCATATACCTTTTCGAAGGACAGCAATAGTTGTGCCAAATTCGGACTGCATTACAGTCCGAGTGCGTTTAGAGGGCTTTTAAGTGTTAAAGGGGTATATCTTAATTTCATCATTTCGTATTTATCACGCAGGAATGTCAGGAATTTAGACGAGCCGAAAGATTTTCTGACAGGAATATGCACACCATTTCAAGGGAATGTCCAGGGTGAGCCTGAACCTGCCACACCGCAGTAACACCTGCCGGCAAGCTGCTATTAGGTCCTATAATATAATATGCTACAGGCAAACAGAGCTGTAAAGTCCTCGACAAGGGCTTGTATGTCTTTGATTATACAGAAGTTACGTACTCAGATGAGGTTGGTGTTGAGATATGACTTTGAGAATCTTCCGGCAAGTGTGCTGCAGCATCAGATTCTTTTTCTATATTGTACTGCTTGACCTTGGCATATAGCGTTGCCCGTGTTATGCCGAGCAGCGTAGCAGCCCGTGTTTTTTGCCAGCCTGTTTCCTGCAAAGCACGTGCAATCAGTTCACGTTCGGCCTTTTCCAGCGAAAAGTCCTTTGCGTGATTATACATCGGGTCGAATAGTTCACCACATTCTGCTGAGTCAATTACAATGCTGCTTAGACCTATTTTATCGGTTGTTTCCAGCAGTATCGCCCTTTCTATAACATTGCGAAGCTCACGTATATTTCCGGGCCAATCGTGTGATACCAAAGCCTCCATCGCTAATTTTGTCAGTGATGTGATTTTTGTGTTTTTTTCAGGACAGATAGTCGATGTTTTAAGGAAATACTCCGCGAGCAGTGAGACGTCCTTTCTTCGGTCCGGTGATTTCAGAGGCGCAAGGATAACCGGGCAGATGTTAAGACGATAGTAAAGGTCGAGTCGGAAACGATGAACTTTAGCCTCCCTGTATAAATTGCGATTGCTGGAGGCAATAATCGTTGCCCGGCAGATGATGTCTCTGACACCGCCGACTCTTCGGAATGTTTTTTCCTGGAGAACCCGGAGCAATTTACATTGGAGGTCTATCGGCATCTCGCTGATTTCGTCAAGAAACATAGTTCCGGCGCCTGCAAGCTCTAAAAGTCCGGTTTTCTCTCGGTCGGCGCCGGTGAAGGAGCCCTTTTCATGACCGAAGAGCTCGCTTTCAAGCAGGTTGGCCGTCAGTGCGGCACAATTGACAGCCACAAAAGGTTCTTCCGGATGCCTGAGTTGGTGTACTGCCCGGGCCGCCAGCTCTTTACCGGTGCCGGTGTCCCCAACTATAAGAACCGGATTGCAACTGCTGGCGGCGACAAGCCTGATCATCGCAAGCGTTTTTCTCATCGCCTGGCTTTTCCCGACCATAGAAAAAGAAGCTGCATAATCATCCAGAAAATAATCAGATATATCTCTTTGAGAATTTGTGTCCCCGGATTCATTTTTGATACGACTTACAACCTGCTCCAGCCGACCGTAATCCTGTCTTCCCCGCAGATAGTCATAGGCGCCCATCCTCTTGAAATCTTCAGACAGGTCAACGTCGCTCTCGTTATCGCCGACTACCACGACGGGAGGGACATCTATGGAATTTTTATAGGCCGCCTCGTGGAATTCACTGATTTGGCGCGGACCAAACTGATTATCAACAAGTACTAAATTCGGCCCGACCGTTTCAATGATATCAAGGGCCTCGGCCGGGTCATCAGCCACAAATATTTCCTGGCCGAACCTTTGTGCCAGTTGTTTGAGCTGCGCTTCCCTGCTTACGATAACGATCCTTCGTAGGGTCATTCTGTTACCGAATCATCTGTGTTTCCCCCATATTTGCCGCTTTCAAGGCACATCAACTTTTGTGATTTACCCAAAGCGCGTCTCTTATGCCCATAAGCCGACAAAAAACTAAATCGACAGATGACTAAAAACAACTTTAATTTTTTTATGGGACGGGCCAATAATGTCACCGAAATATCAAAGACCAGGGGACATCAATGATGTTTGAAAATCTTATCGGACATTGCAAAGAATAAAAAAGGTAAAAACAGTAAGCTCAACAAGCAGCGATACGGTGACGTTTGTTATAGGACGTCAAAGTATCTGCTTATGTGTAAAGATTTAACAATAACAATTAATAAACATCGGAAAAAGAGCGGCAACATTTTCAGCAGCGCAGGAAAAATTGTCCTAAAGAGAATTTTTTATACAATCAATGCCTACCATCGTCAGGTGCCGTAGTTTTCTAACTTATTTCTATACAAGCAGTTATCTATCGACAAAACATCTGTGATTTCATTATGGCACAGCAATTGCTGTTTGTTTTACACGGAGCACGAATAGTGTACGCAGTATCGGTGCTCGCAAAGATGATTTGATTATTTTTGTTCTTTTGGAAAGGCACAAACTGATGAGTTCGGTATCGGCAACCAGTATCCAAATGGATTTTATGAAAGTTCTAATAGCGCAACTGCAAAATCAAAATCCGCTTGAACCACTGGACAACAACGAGATGGCTTCTCAAATGGCTCAATTCTCACAGCTACAACAACTCGAATTAATGAACACCAACTTCGCCGAAGTTCTTGCGACTACGAGGCGCACTTATGCCAATTCATTAATAGGCAAAGAGATTACGTTTATGACGAAAACAGAATTGGGTACTACCGAGCTGACAAGCGGTATTGTTGAACAGGTTTGCAATGATACCGATGAACAAATCTATTTGATAGTGGGAAGTTATGCTCTGTTGTTGGAAAACGTTATAACGGTCAAAAACTGAAATAAAGGTCAGATTCCGTCGTTTAGGATACGAAAAATGGATTTTGAATTACCGGCCCACGTTAATGGATTGCAGGCTCATCAGGCTATGCAGAATATTTTCGGTGACGGGGCCGATGTCAATGCGGCTAATTCTGATTCCGATAGAACCACTTTTTCGGAGCTGCTTTGCAAAAAGATAGAATCACAGCCGGCTACTAAAACCGGCATCACCACCGCTCAGCAAGTTAGCAGCAGCGTATTATCAAAGGCAAAACCGAATACGACGCGAAGCGATATCATAAATACGGGTAATCCTCTTGACCTCGCGATAGAAGGACAAGGTTATTTGGTACTTAGTGACGGGCAACGCAACATTTATACTCGCTCAGGTGCGTTCATCGTCGATGTAAATTCGACTCTTATTGACACTGCCACAGGCTATAAGCTCCGGCGTATCGGCTCTGAAGGCCAGAGTGATGGTTTTCAGACTCCCGACGATTATGCCATTAGTATTCCTTATGGCGCTTTAATACCGGCAAAAGGGACATCAAAGGTCAAAGTGGCCGGTAATTTAAGCAGTGATATAACAATTGCCGGCGGTCCGCCTGTCGAGAGCCTCAAGGCCGAGCGGCAAACACAGCAGATAACCTCGAATATAGCTTACACAACCAACGGCGATAATGTTGCTGCTATGGTTACAAAAATTAGTGAGCTTGACCAGTTCCACGGCGAATCAGACATAAGTGGAAAGTTAAAGGCCGGGGAGTCGGGAGTAATCAGCATTTCCGGTTATAATCCGGACGGTACGGCATTAAATCGCGGATTGATGTTTACAGTAAATACGGAAACTACTCTTGGGGATTTTATCAATCACCTCAATACGAACGTCCTCATCGGCGCATCCGCATCTCTGGTCAACGGCAAAATCCGGATAACAGATGATAAAGGCGGCTACAGCCGGACAGATATCAAACTCTTATACACCGGCAGCGGCTCACTGATTATGCCGGGCTATTTTGAAATACTAAACGCAGGCGGCGATGAAGTCAGAAACGCCAATATCACGGTTTACGATTCTAATGGAGGTAAACACGTTCTCGCCGGCGCATTTGTACGAGCGAACAGACCCAATACGTGGGATATGGTACTGACCTCGGTAACCGGCGATGTCGGCGAGATAACAATAAATAACAGGCGCATCGAAAACATAAGATTTAATTCGGATGATGGAACTTACGCCGGCTTAAGCGGTTCGGACTCACCTCGATTTGTAATAACTTTTGCAAATGACCCCGCAAACCCGCAAACCATAGAGATAGAGCTAGGCACCGCAGGCAGGCTGGACGGTTTGACACAGTTCAAAGGGATTTCCACCGCTGCAGCAAGAGAGCAAAATGGATACGAGGCAGGCAGGCTTTTAGATGTCTCGGTCAATAATGAAGGCGTAATTGCCGGCGTCTTCTCTAACGGTACCAAGAAGAACATCGCCAGATTGCAGATGGTGTTGTTCAAGAACGCATCGGTGCTGAAAAGTATAGGCGGCGGATATTTTCTTGCTTCACCCGACTCCGGCGAGGCGGTTGCTGCAGGGGCTGTGACGGATGTCGCCGGAATAATTCACGCAGGCGCTCTTGAAAAATCCAGGGCCGACGCGGCAATTCGCCATAAACAGACGGATATGTTTCAAGGATACAACGGTTTCCGCACCAACGCCGAGAGCATAAAAGTCGCCAATGAAATACTGCGGGAATTAAGCAGGCAGATGAGATAGTGATAACGAACGTAAATTTATTTCTGTAATTTTAAGATGACAACCATACAAGTTATGACAACGTTATTCAAAGTTTTGCTTTCGGGCATTCCGGCGCTCTTACACGAAAGCCTGGCACTGGCGCTCACGCCTCAGGAACGGTGGAGAGCGGCAGGCGGCAGCTTTGATAACGGCTTTATTACCGAGCATTGGTTTATTCTGTCCGCAGCGGTGGTTGGAATCATATTATCTTTGCTGCTGTTGGTGGTTAGTCATAATCGTATCACAAAGCATCGCTCCGGGACTAATCAGCTCTTTACCGAGTATGCCGGCAGAAGCGGATTGAACACATGGGAGCGTCATCTCCTGTTTAGTATAGCAGCTAAAGCAGGCCTGAAGCAAAGCGAGGAGATTTTCACACTCAGCGGCGCTTTTGAACGAGGGGCCGTTATAATTGTCGATGAAAGCGTCGCCGCAGGGCAGACACCAGCGCAAATCGAACAGTTGAGAGCTCAACTGTTTTTCCTGCGCGAAAAACTTGGCTTTCAGAAACGAGCTCCGGCATCAATAGGTTCGTCAACCAGACCCAAAAGACTGGCCAGCAGACAGATTCCCGTAGGCAAAAAAATTTACCTTGTGCACCGTTCGGGACATCCATCAGATACTATTGAGTCAACCGTAACGGAGAATAATGAAGCGGGACTGGCCGTTAAGCCGGCAAAGCCGATAAAAATTGTTTTCGGGGAGGTGTGGTATGCTCGTTATTACTTTGGGGCATCCGTTTGGGAATTCGACACTTCAGTGATAAGCTACAACGGTGACATATTGGTCTTAAATCAAAGTGACGACCTTCGTTTCGTCAATCGCCGGCGTTTTCTGCGTGTTCCGGTGTACAAGCCGGCCTTTATCGCACACTTTCCATTCATCAGAACATCTGCCGCAAGCGGTCACAAAAGTATGAAGAGTTTCAGGATATACCGAAGTTCGACCGCCCCTTCCGGTGAGATGTGGGGCCTGCCGGAATTTGTACCTGCGGTTGTAACCGAGCTGGCCGGCCCCGGACTTTGTATAGAAGCCCCGCTGGAATTAAAAGTAGATGACAGAGTGCTGGTTGTGTTTAAGCTGGATGAAGAAAATATTGCCGTTCGGCCTGAAGGCTCTCGACAGGCGGAAGATATCGGCGTGGTCAGACACATAAAAGCTTTACCGGAAGGTTTTTCAATAGCGATTGAATTAACGGGCTTGAGCGACCCCGATGTCAGCGAGCTGATTCGGGTTACGAATGCAGCTTCCCTGAAAATGAGGCACGAAAATGCTCCCGTTTCTCAAAATGTAAAGGAAGGCGATGTAAAACCTGCGGTTGCGCAGAGAGTCTAAAATGTCAGAAGTTACAACACAAATTAGTTCGAGCATCAATGCGTTAATGCGTGAATTTGATATTATCACGCACAATCTGGCAAACGTAAGCACGGTAGGATATAAGCGCAGGTGCAACGCTTTTTCAAAATCACTTGAGTCACAGAAGGCAGGCCGGCAAAGTTATTCACCGGGCGTAATTGATGTGGTGTCCGAATTTGATTTTTCCCAGGGTAACATTGTCGAAACAGGAAGAGACCTTGACTTTGCACTATACGGGCGGGGCTTTTTTGTAATAGAGACGCCCTCGGGCCCGCTTTATACACGCAACGGAGTGTTCCGTATAAATTCAAACGGCCAGCTCGTCGACTCATCGGGCAGAATTGTAGCAGGCAGCGCAGGGCCGATTACAATACCTGCCAACATATTACCATCGCAGATTAGCATCACAGGCGACGGCAGCATCGGCGCCGGGGAAGTCGCTTTAGGTAAATTCAGACTGGTTGATTTTCGGGATGATGAGAAAAAGCTGGTGCCGGCAGGCGATAACTGCTACCGGATGCCGCAGAAGGATATAACGCCGGTATCGGCTGAAAATATAATCGTTAAACATCATTACCAGGAGGCATCCAACGTTAATATGATTGACGAATTAG
>Ga0154684_1161_pt1 | contig 9372 bp, 7 predicted proteins | sample Rifle2008BG13ft_FD_116113 | JGI IMG/M metagenome (GOLD analysis project Ga0154684, IMG submission 116113) | Planctomycetes bacterium RBG_13_50_24 | reverse complement strand
CAAGAGCACAGGAAAACACGGACTTCAAAGATGAAATTGCCATTCTTGCCGAGAGCTGCCCGGAAGCCGAAGTAATCGTCAATCCGGATCGCCTCGCAGGCGCAACCGAAGCAATCAAAAAATACGCCGCGAAAGTTTTGATTATGGATGACGGCTTTCAACATCGCCGGCTGGCAAGAGACCTTGACATCGTAGCAATTGATGCGACGCAACCCTTCGGTTACGGCAAGCTGCTGCCGGCCGGGATGCTGCGAGAGCCTGTCTCGTCGCTTAAGCGAGCCGGTGCTGCAGTTATTACCCGATGCGACCAAATTGCTGATGCTCAATTGAGCGAGCTCGAGCAAAAGCTGCGGGCAATAAAATCGGATATAGTTATTGCAAAGTCGATACACGCCGCCGTTTCCGTAAAATATCCAGAACCATCCGTCATTCCCGCGAAGGCGGGAATCCAAAAGGGCAGCAAGATAATGGATTCCTGCTTACGCAGGAATGACAATATAGAGCAGCTAAAGGGTAAAAAAGTATTTGCCTTTTGCGGTATCGGCAATCCGGATGCCTTTTTAGACACTATCAAAAACCTCGGAGCTGAATTAGCCGGCTCGAAAATCTATGACGACCACCATAACTACACGGATGCCTGCCTGACCGAAATTTCGGAGCAGGCAGAAGAACTCGGGGCGGACTTGATATTAACCACGCATAAGGACTGGACGAAGGTTATATCAAATTTCAAATCTCAGATTTCGAATTTTAAATCGCCGCTGCCCTTAGCTTATCTGGCCATTGAAATAAAATTCCTGTCCGGCGAGGATAAATTAACGGCCTTGATTAAAGAAACGTTAGCCGGTAAAATCACGCAGAAGTAATTAAATATTGATTTGCACTGATATGTACGAAAACCTGCTGAAAACTATAACGAATCTCGGCTCGCCGAAAGTTCTGGTCGTGGGCGACTTCATGCTCGACGTCTATATCTATGGCGATGCCGTGAAAATCAGCCCAGAGGCACCGGTTCCGGTCCTGAAAATTGCCGAAACCGAGCACCGCTGCGGCGGGGCCGGCTCGGTCGCGGCTAATCTCACCGCGCTCGGGGCAAAGGCTTACTGCCTCGGAGTAATAGGAGACGACCGGGACAGCGAAATCCTCAGGACGAAGCTAATTGAGGCCGGAGCGGACATCGACGGGCTCTTTAAGTCAGCAAACCGCCCTACCATCAGCAAGCAGAGGTTGATCGGTCTTGCACAACATCTTCATCGCCAGCAATTGATCAGAATTGACCGGGAATCCACCGAACCTCTTTCCGAAGAGCTGAACGAGGCGATTATGGCCGCTTACGAAAACAATCTGCCGCAAGTCGATATGGTCTGCCTGCAGGATTACAACAAAGGGCTTCTGAGTGATTCGCTCTGCAGGCAGATGATCCGGCTGGCAAACGAGGCAAACAAAAATGTGCTGGTCGATCCCTGCCTGACAAGTGATTATTCCAAATATACCGGCGCCACGGCTATAACACCAAACCGAAAAGAATCTTCTGCAGCGGTCGGTTTCGAGGTCATCGACACGGAAACGGCGGCCAAAGCGGCGGATTACCTGCTGCAAAAGCTGCAGCTTGAAGCGGTAATCATTACGCTCGACAAGGAAGGTGCGTATCTGAAGACGGAAAGTAAAAGCCTGATGATACCCACCCGGCCGCGAAGCGTCTATGACGTAACCGGGGCCGGCGACATGGTCCTGGCAACATTAGCCGTCACATTGGCCGCAGGCTGTGATTACGAAACCGCGGTGCAGCTCTCTAATATCGCCGGCGGACTCGAAGTGGAGAAATTCGGCACGGCAACGGTCACCGTCGAAGAAATAACCGATGAAATTCACAGGCAGAACCGAGGCCCGGGCGGTAAAATCCGCACGGCGGATTCTTTGCTCAGCGAACTTGCCCGGCACCGCCTACAGAAAAAGACCATCGTCTTTACGAACGGCTGCTTCGATGTGCTGCACAGAGGGCATATCGAATACCTGCAGTTCTGCAGGCAACAGGGTGACGTCGTCGTTGTCGGGCTCAACAGCGACAGCTCGGTTAAGATGATAAAGGGCCCCGACCGGCCGATAAACAATCAGCACGACCGTGCTTTTCTGCTGGCTGCGCTCGAGATGGTCGATTACATTACGGTCTTCACTGAACCGGATCCTCTGAACCTGATAAAGAAGGTCAGGCCGGAGGTACTGGTCAAAGGTGAGGACTGGAAGGTAAAAGGTGTGGTCGGGCGGGAATTCGTCGAATCCTATGGCGGGAAAGTGGCTCTTGCTCCTCTCGTTGAGAATAAAAGCTCGAGCGCTACTATTGAAAAGATAAAGTCACTGGAAGCGGAATCCTGATGAATCCGGACACAAAGAAACACATCATTGATGCCATCGAAACCCATAAGAAGATGACCGCTGATTTCGAGAGCGACGGCATCGAGACGGTCGCCGCTATCGCCGAGGCGATCACAACCGTACTGCAGCAAGACGGTACGGTCTATCTGTGCGGCAACGGGGGCTCGGCGGCGGATGCCCAGCACATCGCCGGCGAGCTTGTGGGCCGATTCACCAGGGAGCGCAAAGCGCTGGCCGCCGTGGCCCTTTCGACCGACACTTCGATTCTCACGTGTATCGCCAATGACTATTGCTACGAGCAGGTCTTCGCCCGCCAGGCCGAGGCCCTGGTACGCAATGGCGATATTCTGTGGGCGTTCTCGACCAGCGGCACATCGGCAAATGTAATCGCCGCCGTTCGGGTCGCCCGGGAAAAAGGTGCTTGCGTTATTGCGTTTACAGGCAGAACCGACAGCAAGCTTGAGCACATGGCCGATATTTGCTTTTGTGCCGACGCCGAATCAACGGCACGAAGCCAGGAGATTCATCAGCTCGCTTACCATATAATCTGCGACCTTGTAGAGCGTGATTTTGCGAACAGTTAAACCAGAAACGGATTTCTAAAAATGTCTGAAAAAGCTATATTCTTAGATCGTGACGACACCTTGATCGAGGACCCGGGCTATATCAACGACCCGGAGCAGGTCAAGCTGCTGGATGGTGTCCCGGAGGCACTCATCCAGCTCAAAAACCTTGGCTATAAGCTGATTGTCGTGACCAATCAGTCGGCGGTCGCGCATGGGATTGTCACCGAGAAAGTCCTTGACGAAATTCATGAACGGTTGAAACAGTTGCTTGCCGATAAGAACGCATTTTTGGACCGGATATATTATTGTCCGTACCACCCGGAAGGTGTCGTCCCGAAATACTGCAAAGAAAGCAACTCCAGAAAGCCGAGCCCGGGAATGCTGCTGAAAGCCGCCGACGAAATGGATATCGACCTGAGCCGGTCCTGGTGCGTCGGCAACAGCAGCCGGGACATCGAGGCCGGTCTGCGTGCCGGCTGCAAAACAATATTGATCGATATGCCCCCTGCCCACCAAAAACAGAAAAGCCCGTCCTTGTCGCCGGCCGGAGTAAATCCCGACTACAAAGCTGTAAATATTAAGGAGGCTGTCAATATCGTCAAGAAGTATCTGCGTTCTCCCGCCGAGCAGCAGAAGCAGGGACAACCAATTCCCACGAGTCGAACCGAACCGGCTCCGCAGGCTGCCGAAGAGATTTCCGATCTCGCCGAACCGCCTGAGGAAATTGAGGCCCAGCAAGCCGCCCCGGAGCTTCAAGAGCCAGAGATACAGCAGACAGAGCTCCCAAAACAGCCACCCGAACCGCCGATGCAGACACTCGAACCACAAACACAGCCGCCCGCTGAGCGGCAAGTTCCCACAGGCAAAACCGACGAGCTTCTGAGCAGTATTCTTGGACAGCTCAAAAGTATGCAGCGAACTGAAATGTTCGGCGAGTTTTCCATCATGAGACTATTGGCAGGCATAGTGCAAATTGTCGTTCTGTTCTGCCTGCTCGTCACCGTGTGGTTTCTGATGAGCCCGGAGAGGCAGGATAATTTGGTTTTCATTGCACTTGGCTTTGCTATAGTTTTCCAGCTTATGACGCTGACGTTCTATACAATGCAGGGCAAAAAATAGGCTCGGGGCATGGCGTGAAGCCGGATACGAGACACAAGAGGAATCCCAAACGCGATGAACGGCCTTGGAACCAGGATACAAGATGCTGATATTTTAGTCTGGCTGCCTTCCCCGATGGGCGATGCGATTCTCTGCACGCCGGCGCTGCGGGCAATTCGCCGGCATTTCAAATCAAGTAAAATCTGGTTCTATGCCAATCCTGTAGTCCGCGAGGTTCTATCGCCATGCACCCTGAACGACCAATGGCTCCAGCAGCGAGGAAAGAATCCGTTGGCAATTGCAGGAGAGTTCAGAAAACATCAATTCACACACGTAATCCTTTTCAAAAATTCCTTCGCATCGGCACTTGCGGTTTTCCTGGCGGGGATACCGGCACGTATCGGCTATGCGCGTGAACATCGCGGCTTTTTGCTGACCGACAAACTCCACCATGCGAGACTGCCTAACGGCAAATTCAAGCCCCGGTCCGCGATTGACACATATCTTGCCGTTGCCTGCGAACTCGGTGCCGATACTTCCGATAGGAGTCTTGAATTATCCGTCGATCCGGCGGCAAATGATGCTCTGAGGACCAAACTGCCCGAGCTTGCCAACACCGAGGGGCCGATTGTCGTGATTGTTCCGGGCGGAGCGTTCGGTCCGAGCAAATGCTGGCCGAACGCCCGGTTTGCGAAAACAGCCGATTGGCTGATTACCAACTACAAAGCAACGATTATCATATCCGTTGCACCCAACTCAACTGAAAGGCAGATTGCCGGCGACATTTGCCAGTTGAGCGTGCACAAACTTATTAACCTCGGAGAAAGGCCCCTCGCTATCGGCGAATTAAAAGCCCTTTTCTCCGCTTCGGACCTGGTTATAACCAACGATACAGGCCCGCGGCATATCGCTATCGCGCTTGGCCGGAAGGTAATCACGCTTTTCGGCCCGAATGATCCGGCCTGGACGGAGTCGCAGTACGAGAACGAGATTCGAATCATAGGCAACGTTCACTGCGCCCCCTGCGGTAAACCGGCATGCAATAAAACTCAGCATTTTTGCATGCAGGCAATTCCGGTCGAAACGGTTTGCGACGCAGCGGGAGAGTTGCTTGAGGGCAGCCGCAAGCAAGCAAAGATTACGGTTCTGCAGCAGTTCACAGAAACCTCAACTTCTTTTTTCGTAGATCCGAATTTTCAAACGGCGTTGGCCGGGCTGGGCCTGACCTCCACCGATGCCGTCTTTTCTTTCAATGCCGCCGAGAATCTGGCAAAACGCAACCTGGCCCGCTTCCGAAGCCGGCTGCAATTTGAAATCGAATCACCGGCATTGACACAGCCAACGACAGTCTTTCTCAAACGCTATGACTCACCGCCGGTCATGATCCAACTCAAGAACTGGCTCACACATCGTGTGCGAAGAAGTTTCGGATTTATGGAGTCGGTATCGGCAAGCCAACTAACGGCAGCAGGCCTGAATACACCAAGGACAATTGCTTACGGCGAACAATGGGAAGCACTGTTTGAAAAAAGGAGCTTTCTTATCACGGAAAAGATCCCGGATGCCGAATCTCTCGAACGAAAATTGCCCGACTGCTTCAACAAACAACCGACAAGCGCAAATTTAAAACGGCGAAGACATTTCATCGCTCAACTGGCAGGATTTATTAAGAAATTTCACGAGACAAATTACTGTCATCGAGACCTCTACTTTTCACATATTTTCCATAGTGATAACAACAAGTTCTATCTGATCGATCTGGCACGTGCTTTCAAACCACTCATTCTGCGCCGGCGATTTCAGTTAAAGGATATTGCACAGGTTTATTATTCGGCTCCGGGCCGGTATTTCTCTAATACTGACCGGCTGCGTTTTTATCTTGGCTACACCGGCCAAAGAAAACTAACAAGCAATGATAAAATATTTATTCGTAAAGTGATAAATAAAGTAAAGCGAATGGAACGGCACAACATAAAGCACGGCATTGAAGCTCCTTTTACAAGCTGAAAAGATCAGGATATATATTCTGTGATGAAAAAGAAAATCGCAATCATTATCGAGCGGGCAAACATCGCCCTCGGCGGAGCTGAACGCTCGGTCTTCGAGCTGGCGGCCGCTTTATCGGCGATCGGCTTCAACGTGGACATACTCGCGGGAAAAGGCCAGCCGAACACCGGGAACATCCACATTCTGTGCCCGGACAGTGCCGGTAAACGTATTAGTTATTCCACTTTCGCAAAAGCAGTAGAAGAACATTTGTCGAAAAACAAGTATGACATTATTCACAGTGTCTTACCTTTCGGTTTTGCCGATATCTATCAGCCGCGCGGCGGTACGTATGCAGAGTCCATTGTGCAAAATATCGCCAGCTATCAGAACAGGCATCTCAAATTTTACAAAAGGCTCACGTCTTTTACTAATTTTCGTCGAACCACACTTTTACGGGCCGAACGCCGGTTGGCCCGGGGACCGGACGGCCCGATCATTGCTGCACTCTCGCAGTACGTTTCCGAGCAGTTCAAACAACATTACGGTACGGATTCCCGGCGTATCGTAGTAATACCTAACGGCGTTAAAACAGACAAACCAATCAATGCAGACCAGGCCGACAGAGTCCGCAAACAAATACTGGCCGAAGCACGCCTCAAAGAAGCTGATGATCCGCTTCTCTTGTTGTTTGCGGCAAACAATTTCAGATTGAAAGGATTGGCTGCTTTAATAAAAGCAATGGCGGAGTCAACATATAATGAAACGGAACGGAAACTTTGTTTAGTCGTCGTCGGTAGTGGCAGAACGTATAAATACCGCCGGCTTGTAAAAAAACTCGGCTTACCAACGCCGGGCCGGAAAATCGTCTTTCTCGGTCCTGTCAGTCATATCCAGAGCGTTCTGTCAATAACCGACGTCGCTGTGCTGCCGACTTTCTACGACCCTTCCAGCAGATTTATTCTCGAAGCTCTGGCAGCCGGCAAACCGGTAATCACGACAAAATTCAACGGCGCTACGGATCTGTTTGAAAATAACCGGCACGGCAAAGTCATCGATACTCCCGAGAACATAGATGCACTGGCCGAAGCGATTCGTTATTTTATGGATAAGAAAAATATCGAGAAAGTGTGGAAGGCGATTATCGAGGACAATCTCAAAGAGAATATCTCGATCAGCCGGGCCGCCAGGCAGTTAACAGATGTTTATGAATCAATCCTCCAAAAGAAAGGCCGGAAATGACGCACGTATTCTTCCCGCTCGCCATTATTGCAGCATATCTGCTCGGCTCGATTCCGTTCGGGCTGCTGATTGCCAAAGCACACGGCAAGGATTTACGCTCGATAGGCTCGGGCAATATCGGCGCGACCAATGTCTCACGCGCCCTCGGCAGGAAATGGGCATATTTCTGCTTCGTCCTCGATGTGCTTAAAGGCCTGATCCCAATGCTTACGACAATGTTCATTGCCAAACCTGACAGTGTTATTACACTCTGGTTGTGGCTTTCTGTCGGCTGCGCCGCTATTTTGGGTCATATCTTCCCGATATACCTCAAATTCAAAGGCGGCAAAGGCGTCGCAACCAGTTTCGGCGTAGCACTGGGCCTTTGGCCCTACTTTACAGTTTGTGCCTTGTTTTTCGCGGTGATGTGGTTGGTAGTCGTTCTGATCTGGCGGTACGTCTCCCTTGCATCAATCACCGCTTCGGTTACCATTCCCCTCGTTTTGATTATGGCGATAATTCTGACGCCGGGCTGGGATTTCGGCAACCTGTGGCCGGTACTAATCGCGGCGATCGCAATACCGGTAATGGTCATTATCCGGCATCGTGAAAACATTAAAAGACTGCTCGCCGGGACAGAGAGCAAGATCAGGCAAAAAAAGGACTCATAAATTTCGCAGTTCTATGCCTATGACATCATCTATTTCGGCACGCAGGCAGGATTCTCAGGGTTCAGGTTGCAATCGATAAGCCAGTGAGCTGCCAGAATTTCGAAATCAGAGAAATCTACCTTGCAATCGTCATTCAAGTCGCCGGCGAGAACATATTCGCAACTTCTCCTTATGGCCAGACCGTTATTATATCCAGCAGCTATTGCTACAAAGTCATTGCCGTCAGGTGGTGTGGCCTCCCCCTTTCTATTCTCGCCCCAGCCGACGATAGAACCCTCTGATTTCAGAGCCAGGCTATTGCCTGCCCCAGCGGCTATCGCCACAAAGTCATCGCCATCCGGAGGTGTAGTCTCGCCATAATCGTTGCTACCCCAGCCGACGATGGAACCTGCGAAGGCCGGCTGGCCAACGCATAATGAGCAGACCGCTATTACTATCGCAAACAATGCCCAACATTTATTAGCCCGACCGGCAGATTCCACTATTATTCCTCCGAAAAGACCGCATCATATGAGTATTATAACATTTACTGTGTCTTTTTCAAAAGAAAAAACTTTTACCGGTCATCCACCGCATAGCATTAGAACTAAATCGGTCAAAACAATACCAATTGCAATTAAGATTTGCGCCTTTGTCATTTCGACCGGAGGGCCACGGAGCGGCCCGAAGTGGAGATTTCTATTAAGGTTCAAATGCAAAATAGTTGGTTGATTAACACATGATTATAAAAGGATTTATCGCTTTATGAGCACCAGCATAATAACATAAGTGGGCGGCACCGTTTAAGATACCGTCTACGCCGTATGCCACCATTAGGGCGCTCGGGTCGCTTCCCAGCGTTGACCTATATCGTGACTCGTGACCCGGGCCACGGGGCACGAACGACGATATGGCGATGGATTATACCTATTCATGCTGTTGCCTTAAAGCGTTAAATCCAAAAGAGTTGCAGGGTTTATTTCTTATCAGCCCACCAGCTTTTTTGGAGTTGAGCCATTATTTTAGAAAATCTTCTTTCACGGTTTTCTAAAAATAATCAGGTACCGTATGATAACACATTATCGAGTAAAACGTTACGCATCTTGGTTTTAGAAAGAAAAAAAAGATTCGTGTCGAGGGCGTCCTGCCCTCGAATCGCAGGCAGGATGCCCGCGACACTTTTTTCTTTCCAAAAGTATGCCTAACTTCAATTTTGCAGAAGCTTATTATTGTAAGGACGGGAGGGAAAATAGAAAGCTGATTACAGGAAGGAATACAAGAATATCAGAAAGATAAGGACAGCCCCCCACCGAATAGCTTTGATTCAAATCTCTAAAGATGTATGCCAATCTCAAGGCAACCGTCAGTTCGCTATCCGGTTTATGTTCACTATCTGTCCCTATAATCCTCGGCGAATTGGACTGCCGAATATATCTAACGACGGCGATCCAAATAGCAGTTTATTAAATGGCCATCCA
>Ga0154684_1142_pt1 | contig 9543 bp, 8 predicted proteins | sample Rifle2008BG13ft_FD_116113 | JGI IMG/M metagenome (GOLD analysis project Ga0154684, IMG submission 116113) | Planctomycetes bacterium RBG_13_50_24 | reverse complement strand
ACCGTGCCCTGTCCTGCTCGGACTTTCCTCCCCCGTTTCTGTCTTCGCCAGAAGACACGGGGGCGACCGCCCGACCCACTCTTTTTAATAGACATTGTATTGCTTACTACTACTTGATTATTATAACAAAGGTTTATCTTATTTTCAAAACCAATCGCGTTAAATATCAAGGAAGCCGCTAAGACTGCTGCGAAATACCTGCTCCGGGATCGCGGCACCTGATTGAATGGTTGGATTGCCGCCGGCATCTTACATCGTGGTTGTTTGGCCGGATGAGTTTTATTTCATCCGGTCCTCTCTTGAGATTTCGATGTGCTTCTTGAAATTCTTATCGTCGGTTTCAGGGAAATCCCTTCTGTAGTGGACGCCCCGGCTTTCCCGGCGGTTTTGGGCGGATTGGGCGATAAGCAGGGAGGCGGTGAGCATGTTCTGGCATTCCCAGCCGGCAGGTGAATCGAAGATTTTATCCATCACGTACCTTTGCCAGAATCTTATAATTTCCTGGACCTCTGTCAGGGGCTGGTCCAGGCGGGTGATTCCGACGTTTCGCCACATAAGGGCTCGAAGCGAGTTCCTGACATCGTCGGTATCCAGTCGTGTACGGTCCGAATGGGGAATCTGATATTTTATCAGGGGGTGCTTGAGATGGGCGGCGGTTGCTTTTTTCTTTTGCGAAACCTCTTGGCCGGCGATTTGCCCGAACACCAGTCCTTCAAGCAGCGAGTTGCTGCCGAGCCTGTTTGCACCGTGCAGCCCGGTAGAGGCGATTTCACCACAGGCGTAAAGACCCTCGATGTTCGTTTTGGCCGTCAGGTCGGTTTTTACGCCGCCAATCATATAGTGGGCACTCGGCCGGACCGGAATCAGGTCGTGAGTTATGTCGATATCGAAACTTTCGAGCAGCTCGTTAATCCAGGGAAATCTTTTTGCGAAATATGCTTTATCGAAGTGCCTGACGTCCAGATAGACATGCGTCGATTCGGTTTTTCGCATCTGGGCCAGGATTGCTCTGCTGACGATATCGCGCGGTGCGAGCTCTGCGGCTTCGTGATAGTCCTTCATAAAACGCCGGCCTTTGCTGTCCAGCAGGACCGCTCCTTCGCCGCGAAGCGTCTCGCTAATAAGAGCCCGCGTGGCGCCTGCAATGTAAAGTGTCGTCGGATGAAACTGGACCAGCTCCAGATCACGCAGTATGGCGCCGGCCCGGTAAGCCATGGCGATGCCGTCACCGGTGGCGGCTTCCGGATTCGTAGTTTCACGATATAGCCGGCCTGCGCCGCCGGTAGCAAGGATAGTACTTGCGGCCCAGATAATTTGTGAGCCTCTTTTCTGTTCGTGGCCGATGATTCCCACGCACTTGTTGTCGTCGGTGAGCAAATCGATCGTATAGAAATTTTCCAGTATTTTGATGTTTGGATTCCGTCTGGCTCGTTCTATCAATGCCTCAGCGATGGCCCGTCCGGTTTCATCGCCGTGGGCGTGAGCGACGCGAGGGTAGCTGTGACCGCCTTCGAGCGTGGCGGCGATATGATTTTCTCCCAGGTCGAATTCCGTGCCCCATTTGAGAAGTTGCTCTACAAGTTCCGGCCCCCGGCGAACTACCAGGTCAACAACACCTTCATCACAGATTCCACAGCCGGTTTTGAGCGTATCTGCGATGTGTGATTCGAATGTATCTGCTTTATCCAGCACCGAGGCAATGCCTCCCTGGGCTTTAAATGTGTTGCTGTCTTCAGCGTAAGCCTTGCAGACGATTATTACGCTGCGACGTTCGGCGGCTTCGAGAGCGGCGCGAAGACCTGCGATACCGGTACCTATCACTACACAGTCGGTAAAAAGCTGGTGTGCGGAGATAGAGTTGACATTTACAAGATAGCGTCTGAATTCCGATTTCTCAACCATAAATTTAATGCTCGATAAGACTTAGGGCGTTTCGGTTTTGGGCTCCTTGCGGCTGAGGGTAACCTGGTCGGTGAATACTCTCTTGTCGTCGGCATACTTGAGAATAAATGTCTGAAGCTCTTTTGTCGATCCTGTCAGAACAATCCTGTCGCCGACAGATGTATGTTCCACTGCATCCGGTTTTTCTTTGAGCAACTCTTCCATATTGGATTCTAACATTAATCGCAATTTTAACTGTGGCTCTATGGAGTCTATTTTCACAAACGTATGAGCAGGTATCAGGAATATAGAGTTATATGGCCAGTCCATCTTGTTCGGGTCTTCCGGTTCCCAGGGCAATTCGCTCGGAAAAATGTCCAGGAAAAGCCTGTTCTGCAGTTTCACAAGGTGTGCCACAAACGAGCCTTTTTTTCCGTCTTCATCAGTGAAAATCAATTTGTATGCATTTTTCGGTTCGTCGATACACTTGAATTCCCAGGTGGTGGGGCTGTTTGCATCATCCGCCCATGTTCCGCACAGTTTTTTATCCACCACGACGTCTTTTTCCGTGTAAAGCGGATGCAGCGATATTACAGGTATACAACCACCTAAAATGACGGCGAACATGTAAAAGAAAAGCTTTTTTGTCTTCATTTTCTATCTCCTTAAAGTTTTGACGATTGTGTCAAACCGCCGTTTACTTTTTTTCATTTTCGAGTATCGATTATTAATTGTCAATTGCAAAGCCAGACCGAAACCGATAAAGTGCGGCCATTATACTTTAATAAAAAATTGGAAGACTTTAATAAGGAATAACTTACATTGGATTTAGACTTATTTGGCTGGGTAGTTGTTGCTTTTTGTGCCGTGATGGTTGGAACGACCAAAACCGGGATGCCCGGACTTGGAATCCTCATCGTGCCTTTAATGGCGATGGTTCTTCCGACGCGTCAGTCGACCGGGATATTGCTGGGCATTCTGATTCTGGCGGATTTGTTTGCGGTTACATACCACAGGCGTAATGCCAGGTGGGGGCACGTGCTGCGTCTGCTACCGGCGGCTTTTGCCGGGATTGTTGCGGGGTACTTCGGATTGAAGTTCGTCAACGACCAGCAGCTCAAGCCGATTATCGGGGGAATCGTTCTGGTAATGTTGAGCGTTAATTACTGGCGGACCAGGGCCAAAGGCGAAGATGCGCCGGTTCCGGCGCAGTGGTGGTTCGCCGTTGCGCTTGGATTCATGGCGGGAGTTACGACAATGATGGCCAACGCCGCCGGGCCGATCATGATTATTTATCTTCTGGCGATGCGGCTGCCCAAGGTCGAATTCGTGGGAACCGGAGCGTGGTTCTTTTTTGTTGTCAACTGGCTTAAGGTGCCGTTCAGCGCGAATCTGGATTTAATGACGGCGGAATCCGTGAAACTCAATTTGATGATGCTGCCGTTCATTGCCATCGGGGCGGTTGCCGGGATATTCCTGTTAAAACACATCCCGCAGAAGGCATTTAATGCTATTGTGCAGATTCTGGCCGCGGTGGCGGCGATCAAACTTCTGTTTTAATTGAAAATCCTAAGTCTTGCCGGAACAGAATTGCTTTGCAAAACTGTGCTTAAAAAGCGATGATTGATGCCATGTATGGGCGTCAGAGCGAAGACAAATTCAGAGCCGCCAAAGAACGGATGCTCAGGTGGGACCTGAAGGGGCGTGATATTACCGATCCTCGCGTATTGGCTGTGATGGCTGAGGTGCCGAGGGAAGAGTTCATACAGCGGTTGTACCGGTCACAGGCTTACGGCGATGGCCCGCTGCCCATCGGGATGGATCAGACTATTTCCCAGCCGTACATTGTTGCTCTGATGACCCAGGAACTGCGGGTCGATCCGGAATTCGAGGTTCTGGAGATCGGCACGGGCAGCGGATATCAGACCGCGGTTTTGAGTAAGCTGGTAAAAAAAGTCTATACGATAGAAAGATTCGGCGAGCTGGCGGATTCGGCCCGGACGGTTTTGGGCAGGCTGGGCATTGACAACGTTGAGTTTTATATCGGTGACGGCAGTAGCGGCTGGCCGGCTTCACGATTGCCTGCTTCGGGATGTTTCGACAGGATCATGATTACCGCCGGGGTGCCGAAGATACCGGAGCCCCTGGTCGAACAGCTTGCCAACGGCGGCCTGATTGTTGCCCCTGTGGGCGGCAGAACAGTGCAGGGGCTGATGGCCTGTGAAAAGAAAGCTGACAAACTAATAACCCATGCGATCTGTGACGTCCGCTTTGTCAGGCTAATCGGCAAATACGGATTCGAACAATAAAAGGTTATCGTATTGTCATTCCCGCGAAAGCGGGAATCCAGAAGTAACGCGGGCAAGTGGATTCCCGCTTTCGCGGGAATGACAAAACAAAAAGGAATGAGAAGCACAAGGGGTTTGAACAATGACACATAGGGAAAGTGAGCAATACAGGTTGGAGCTTACTGAAATAATAAAAGAGCTGCCTAAGGAGGTTGGGGAGTGTCTGCCTGAAGGCCTAAAGGACAGACTTCTGGATATAGCAAGAAAAGTTGGCGCGTCCACTCGTTCCGCACGTATCAACGATAACGGCCAGCGAATTGTTTATAATGCAAGCATAGAAGACCTTATCAGCAATGTTTACCAAGCACTTGATACTGCCTCTATAATTGAGGCATGCAGGATTTCAGCCAGAAGTTCGTGGATCTCACTTGTGGCAACTATTATCTCATTGTTAGCGATGGTAGCGGCTTGGGTAGTGGCTTGGATTGCTGTCTTAGCAAAGTGAAAAACGTTGTTGTCATTCCTGCGAAAGCAGGAATCCAGAAGTTGTGCGATGAGACAATATTATGTTTATATTTTGGCAAGCAAGAAAAATAGGACTCTTTATATTGGTGTCACGAACAATTTACTAAAAAGAGTGTATGAGCACAAAAATGATCTTATGGGTGGATTTACACAGAAGTACCGTGTCCATAACCTCGTATATTACGAAGTATACAGTGATATTCTCGATGCTATAACCAGAGAAAAAGGAATGAAAAAATGGAAGAGGCAATGGAAGATTGAGTTGTTCGAGAAGTCCAATCCTCAGTGGAGAGACTTATATTCTGATATCATGAACTGACTGGTTTTCCAATTGGATTCCCGCTTTCGCGGGAATGACACATAGGCTGGTCTAACACAAAAAAGTGGGAGTTACGAGAAGACATTGTCATGATAGAAGCAGGTGAAAAAACGCGAGCCGGATTTGATTTGTCGAAGCCGGTTCAATTTCTTAAAGGTGTCGGGCCGGCCAGGGCAAAGATCTTCGGGCAAGTGGGCGTCGAGACGGTGGGGGATTTGCTGGAGTATTTTCCGCGTGACTGGAATTTTGTGCCGGAACCGACCAGGATAGGCCAAATGCAGCCGAACGAGACGGTAACCATTTTTGGCCTGGTCGAGTCGATTGACTACCAGAGTTATCGCAGGCAGCCGCTTTTCGAGGCTATGATCAGCGACGATACGGGCGTTTGCAGGATAGTGTGGTTCCACGGCGGGTATCTTCGCGGCCAACTGGAACCGGGTCAAATCATCATGGCCTCGGGGAAGGTGACTTTGTACAGGCATCAGTTGCAAATGACCAATCCGAAGTTTTTTGTGCTCGACGAGGAACACCCGCAGTCGGCGGAGTCTTTCAGCGGCGGAATTTATCCTGCATGCAAAGGACTGACCAGCAGGCAAATCAAAAGCATCATCGCTCCGGTGCTTGATCATCTACCTGATCTTGTCTCGGAGTTTTACGACGAAGGATTTCTGAAAGAAGCGATATTGATTTCCAGAAAAGACGCGTTTGCCTGGATCCATTTGCCGCCGGACGAGAAAAAACTTTCGCAGGCAAAACGCAGGTTAAAGTATGATGAGCTGTTTCTGATGCAATTGGGATTGGCGCTTCGACGGTACAAAGTTCAGCATTTTTCAAAGGCGGTGCCGTGCGGCTGCTCCGACAAGATCGACAGCAGAATCCGCAGGCGATTTCCATTTCTGCTTACCGAGGACCAGAACGCGTGTATTTCTGAAATTGCTGCTGATATGGGCAGATCTGAGCCGATGAACCGGCTGTTGCAGGGTGACGTAGGCTCGGGCAAGACGGTAGTGGCACTTTATGCCGCTTTGCTGGCGGTTGCAAATAAGATGCAGGTGGCGATAATGGCGCCGACGGAGATTCTGGCAGGCCAGCATTTTCTCAGTATTGAAAGATACCTCAAAAACAGCAGCGTTAATCGGATTTTGATAATGGGGGGACTGACCGGTAAAAAGAGAAACCAGGTCATAAGCACAATCAGTTCCGGCGAGATTGACATTGTCGTCGGGACAGTGGCGCTGCTGCAGGCCGATATCGAACTTCAGAATCTGGGCCTGGTTGTGATCGATGAGCAGCACAAGTTCGGTGTTGCTCAAAGGGCCCAATTACGAAAACAAACGACGCCGCACTGCCTTGTGATGACTGCCACGCCGATACCTCGCACGCTGGCGATGACCGCGTTTGGCGATCTGGATGTTTCTGTTATCAGGCACTCTCCGCCGGGCCGGGGGGCCGTGATCACACGCTGGGTGAGCCGGCACGACAGGCAGAAAGCATACGAATTCATTCGCCAACGCCTCAAAGCGAAGAAACAGGCCTATTTCGTTTATCCTCGCATTACTGCTGCTGAGCAGGCTTCTGACGTCAAGGCGGCGACGGATGAGTGGGAGCAGCTTTCGAAGAAAGTTTTTCCCGAATTTAAAGTTGAGCTTCTGCACGGCCAGATGCCTTCTGCGAAGAAGCAGAAGGTGATGTCGGAATTTCGAAAGGGTAAAATTGACTTGCTGGTCTCAACCATTGTCGTGGAGGTCGGAGTCGATGTCCCGAACGCGACAATTATGGTGATAGAGGGAGCAGATCGATTCGGTTTGGCCCAGCTCCATCAGCTCAGAGGGCGTATCGGGCGGTCGGATGCGAAATCGTTTTGCTTTTTGTTCGCGGAGACCGATAATGAAACGGCTAAGAGCCGGCTTGAAATCATGACCCGGAGCAACGACGGCTTTGAGATTGCCGAGCATGATTTGAGGTTGCGCGGGCCTGGGGAGTTGTTCAGCACGAGGCAGCACGGCCTGCCCGATTTGAAAATCGCGAGCATCGTGGACGATTTCGATCTGCTTGTGATGGCACGGAAAAATGCGTTCGAGATGGTTTCGCAAGATCCGATGTTGACGCGTGCCGAGCACAGGAATATCCGCCGGGCGCTGCTGGCCAAATTCGGCGATGCGATCGGCATGGCGGATGTCGCCTGAAGGATTTTAGGATTTTCGATTTGCGATTTCCTGTTTCAGACTTACAATTGTCAATCGAAACTTGGCTGTCGAAAATTGACATATGCAGATAACTTATAAAAACAAGCCGCTGGAGAGGGTTTTAATCGGCGCCAATGCTCTGGCTGCGGCGGTGGTTGTGACGTCTTTCGTTTTGTTGTTCGGTTTCCACGAGCCTTTGCTTCGGGCCTGGATTTTATACACGGTTCAGGTGGTTTTGCTCTGTGCATTTATTTCCGAGAAAGTAATCCGGATGTTCAATGCCGTCTCGAAGTCCGAATTCTGGCGGGCTAACTGGTTCGAGATTCCGCTTTTGCTTGTGCTTGGAGCTACTGTCTTGGGAGCCGGGCGCTGGTTCGCTCCAACTAAAGCGGAAGCGGCGGAAGTTCGACATTTCACCGTCGGTCTTTATCTTGTTGTGCAGGTCATCGCGAAACTTTGCAAGACCAGCATCAATATGGCGGCATCCGGCAAGAACCCGACGCGGACTTTAATCGCGAGCTTTCTGGTTTTGATATTTTCCGGAGCGGGGCTGCTGATGCTGCCGGCGGCATCCGCGGACGGCAAAGAAAGCCTGAGTTTTGTCGATGCCTTGTTTACGGCGACAAGCGGCACCTGTGTTACGGGGCTGATAGTCAAAGATACCGGCCGGGATTTCAGCATGATGGGGCAAATGGTTATCCTGGCACTGATTCAGCTTGGAGGCTTGGGGATTGTCGTATTCGGTGCGGTTTTTGCGCTGCTGCTGGGCCAGGCGTTCAGCCTCCGGGAGTCGGTGGCCATGCAGGATTTGCTCAGCGCCCGAACGGTCAGCCGAATCGGCAATATGATAGCTTTTGTCTTTGTCAGCACGATTCTGATCGAGGCGGTTGGCGCAGTGAGTCTTTCGGGGATGTGGGCCGGCGACGTTCAGAACAAGTGGTTCTGCAGTATTTTTCATGCCATCAGCGCTTTTTGTAACGCCGGCTTTAGTCTTTTCAGCAACAGCTTTGTCGGTTACAGCCGGAGCTGGCAGGTGTTTGTTGTGATCTGTCCGCTCATTGTCCTTGGCGGGCTCGGCTTCAGCGTACTGTACGATCTGGTGAATATTGCGGCCGACAGGATTAAGAGGTTCTTCAAGAAACAGTTCAACAAGCAATACAGGTTCCAGATGGAAGCGCCGAAACGGATGCGGCTTCAGACCAAGATCGTTCTTAGCGTCAGCGCCTCTTTGATCGTGCTGGGGACCCTGGCGATCCTTTTATTCGAGCGTTATGCGATCGGCGCGGGCGGCCAAACCGAAAACACAATTGCCAATGCCCTGTTTCAGTCGATTACAGCCAGGACGGCGGGTTTCAATACCGTCGATATCTCCGCTCTGTCGCCATCCAGCAAATTTATTTTGATTCTCCTGATGTTCATAGGAGGTTCGCCCGGTTCGACAGCAGGCGGAATCAAGACGGTCACAGTGGCAGTTATTGTCATGGCGGCGGTCGCAGCCCTCAGGAAACGCCGTGAAGTCGAGATGTTCAGGCGCTCCGTTCGGGTCGTTGTCGTCGGCAAAGCGGTTACGGTGACGCTTCTTTTTGCCACCGTTCTGTTCAGCGGCACCCTGGCATTGAGTATCACGGAGAATTCGAATTGTTTTACGATGTCGGATATCATGTTCGAGGCAGCTTCCGCACTTGGGACGGTCGGTTTATCGACGGGAATTACGTCTCTTTTGACAACGGCTGGAAAATTGATTATTATTTCAATGATGCTGATCGGCCGGCTGGGGCCGTTGACACTTTTGGCAGCGCTGACCTTTAACTTTAAGCCGGCCCGGTACAATTACCCGCAAGAGGCGGTTATTGTCGGATAAGAGTGTAATGAGTTCATAGTTGGTCGTTCATATATAATGAACAATGAACAGATAAGAGGAACGAATTATGAGACGGTTTGCGGTAATAGGACTGGGGCGATTCGGTAAGAAACTGGCCATTGCGCTGGCGATGAGCGGCGCCGAGGTGATCGCTATTGACAAAAACCGAGATGAGATCGAGTCGATAACAGACCAGGTCAGTCACGCCGTCAGGCTCGACAGCACCGATGAAGAGGCTCTCAAGTCCCAGGGTGTGGACAAGATGGATGTCGCGATTATCGGTATCGGACAAGGAGCCGGTGGTTTTGAGTCGGCCATTCTGACGGTTGTGAACCTCCGGCAAATGGGTATCAAACATATCTATGCCAGAGCGGAGGATTTGATTGCCGGCGAGGTCTTTTCCAAGGTGGGGGCTACCGAGGTAATTTACCCCGAAATCGAATCTGCCGAGCGATGGGCTTATAAGCTGATTGCGCCACAAAT
>Ga0154684_1140_pt1 | contig 9601 bp, 9 predicted proteins | sample Rifle2008BG13ft_FD_116113 | JGI IMG/M metagenome (GOLD analysis project Ga0154684, IMG submission 116113) | Planctomycetes bacterium RBG_13_50_24 | reverse complement strand
CGAAAATTCTGCCCTGAGCGAAGGCAAGCGTCGCCGTAGTCATTCCGCAGGTCGGGCACGGCAGGCCGGTCCGCTGCTTGAAGCCGCAATAGCCGAGCCATCGGCCCATATTGATCTTGTAATGTCCCGCCAGTGCAAATGCGGCGAAGAAAAGAATTATCCCCAGGCAAACAATCGCCGCAACCATCCTCTGGCCGGACGAGGCCCGGTAGATAAATTTCGGCTTATTTAGTTGTTGGCTTGTCTGTATCATTACGTTAGAATAGGGCAACGTAACAGTTATGTCAAGATTAGAGGCGGATTACAAGATATGGCATTAGAGCAGAGAGACCTGAGCAGCATGTTAGAGACGGCCATCGTGGCGGCTCGCCTGGCGGGCCAGCACGCGATGGAAGAGATTAATTATATCAAAGCTTCGATAAAAAACGCCACCGAGCTGGTAACCCAGGCCGATGCCCAATGCCAGAAGATTATCATCGACCGGATAAAAGAGAATTATCCCGATCACGGCTTCATCGCCGAGGAAGGTGTTGAAGGCAAACTATTCAAGCAGCCGCCGCGAGACAAGGATAAGCTCTGGTGGGTGATAGACCCGATCGACGGCACGAATAATTTCGCACATCGTATGCTGTTTTTTACCGTCAGTATCGGTGTCATGTACGAGGGCAAACCGATAGTCGGCGTGATTTTCGAGCCGGCTACCGATTCGATGTTCACCGCCGTCAAGAACCGCGAGGCACAATTGAACGGCAGGAGAATCACCGCAAGCGAAGAAGCTATCGACAAATTTGCCAGTGTGGGTCTGGAAAGTCATTTTGACGACGGAGCACCGAACTGGGCCTGCGAACTTATGAAGCGAACGAGATTTCGAAATTTAGGCTCGACCGCCCTGCAGGTGGCGTACGTAGCAAAGGGTAGCATGGTCGCAACGGTCGCCAATACGCCGAAGCTCTGGGACATCGCCGGCGGAGCGGCAATCGCCGAGGCCGCGGGAGCCCTCTTCACCAACTGGCAGGGGCAGAAAATTTTCCCCGTCGACCTGGACGGCTACGAAGGGCACAAATTCCAGGTCATCACAGCAAACAAAAAAGTCCACCCCGAAATTGTCAAACTGCTGAATCATTGACGATTTACCTTGGGTCCGGGACGGGGTGCAGGGCGAGGATTCTCACTTTGCCGCCGGGGGATGTCACCCGGCTTCTGTCGAGTATGGCCAGTACTCTTTTCTGCGGGCCGTCGGCGCCGATTCGCACGAGGATATAAGCGGTAAAAACATCGCTTCGCACGGTAGCAATATTGCTGATCCTTGAGAAGATCACGTCCCGCTCTTCAAAATCGCCGACCGCTCCATCGTTCGGCGTCAGATCGGGATAGCCGTCCAAATCCACGGAAACATAATTCGGATCGTTCGCATAATAGCCCATTTCGGGAACCTGCACAAGCGCGCCGGTGCTTTCAAAAGCCCTCCCTATCGTATCTCGATATGTAACTATTGCCTGGGCAATCGATTCCCGCATCCACGGCAATTGGGCGATCACAAACGATGGTGCTGTATTGATATTGATCCGGCCTTTAATTCTCGCCTCGTTTAAATATGATTGGTAATTAGTATAATCGCTCGGATCGAGATATTCCGTCGGGTCGATAACGGTCAGATATTGGAAAATGTTTTCATAGAGCGGATTCTGCAAATCGAGCCGGACAGTATTTTCGGCAGGCTCGGGAGTCAGACGCATGCCAACCATATCTTCCGGTTCGGTAGTCGGCCTTGGTCCTATGGTAAGCGCCCTTGCTATATCGCCCACCGATGCAAAACGCTCAAGAGCACTTGCAAAATCATAAAAATTGTAGTTCTTTCGAGCCCCCGTTAATCCGTTAGCGGTACCCAATGTATTACTCGCAGATACCATATTCTGATGCACAATATTCCAATCATTGTCCGCACGGGAGTAATACTGTGAGGCACCCTTAACATTATTCCAGTCAAACCATTCATTATCCTTAGTTTGCTGCCTGTCAAGATAGATGTCCGAGGCCGATGTCGTTCTTATAAGATAAACGTCATAACTGACTTCTTCTTTTAACACATAATTTGGATCTCGTGGATTTGATCCTTCTTCCTCAACATATTCGGCCAGCACCAAAGCTGAGTCTTCTTTCCCCCCGCCGGTTGACATCATACCACTGACACCAAAAGTGTTCGAAGCTCCGGAGTTATTGGTCACTACAAACCGGTCGTAGTCTGACATGACATAACCGTCCAGTTTTATCGTGCCGACAACCTCACCGCTATGCCGACGAATCTCCAGCCTGAAGCTGCTCAGCGGAATAAGAGCGTCGAACGGATTAGAAAGCTCGATCGCAAAATGATTGTTCGTCGAAATATTCGCACGCGTACTGCTGATCTTAAACGCAATGTCACTTATAAACGGCTGGACCTCAAAGCCGTAGTAAGCCGAGCCGTCCGGCAAAGGCAAAACAGTGACCTCCGCATTCGGATCACTGCGGTAAGAATCTCGAAGGTCGACGATATTAACCGCCAGTTGAGCGGCTAACCGATCGACATTGACAAAGTTAGGTTCGGCATCCAGAAGTCCTGCTTTTATCGCATCATACAGCAAATTCTTGTCGGCTTTATTGACATTCACCATTTTCCCGCCGTTAAAGCCCGATCCGATGGGATTAATAATCCGGTCCATATTACAGGTGGTAACGAGGTGACGCATATCAGGATAAACTGCAACAGGTTTATTAGTAATTCTTACACACCAATCATCAAGCCTTCTCCATTTTTGAGGTTCTGCTCTCAAATCCCGATATCCGTCATAGGGAACATCAGTGAAATCCTCAAGCGATCCCAAAGTGTCATACCATAACGTCTCTAATCGAGTATGGGCTTGGGAGTTAATGCAAAAGCGGTAGCGTAATTCAAGTTCATCCGAGATATCAAAAAGCGTGTAAGGTCCGTTTGGCTCGCCGTAACTCCAAACGACATTTTTTTTATATGAGACAAAATCCCACGGATTAAGACCATAAATGGAATTTGCCCTTGCGCCGAGTAAATCCATATCTTCCGATGGCGTAGGAGGCTGCCCCGGCCGGCCAACTAAAGCCATAAGATTTATCTGCAGTTGGTCTGGTCCGCCGATATCGAGCATGTTCGCTCGTGGATCATTAGGGTCAAGAATTGGATTAAATTTGAAGCCCGTATTGGCATTTAACATTCCCCCGTTATCAATAATTCTGACGGCCGAATAAATGGATTGGCCCTTGCTGGATGTTATATCCTCAATTTCGAACCATTTTGAATCGGCTATGCCATCGCCGTCGGCATCTGCTAATTGGTCCAGCAATACTCCACCGACCAATTGAATATAAGGATGGTCCTGAATAACCTTCCTCGTACCTGGCGGATCTACATTAACATTCTGTGTTTGGAAACCACTTTTAGCCAAGGCTCCGCCAATGTCGCTTATCTGCCGCCAATAATATATATTGTTTGCGTCGATTTGTGTGCCGTTAGCATCAATTTCAGGCTGCAAAGACGCCAGCCATGCATCATTGACATCAGGATAATCGTAGTACTCCTGGCCCGCTATGCCGGGGACATCCAAGACTAATTCTTCCGATATTTTCGCAACAACCGTATCGACGGCGAAGTTCAGCTCTTTATTCTCCGATATGGACGATGTTGCCATCCTGTCCACGCGGGAAACCATAACAAACAATACGCCAACGATAGCAAGCAGGCTGGTCAGGACTACCGTCAGGATTAGAGCTGAGCCGGCCGGAAGCTCTTTTCTCGACAATTTTTTATCCGCTGTTTCCATTTTCAGCAACTTAATCGTCCAAATAAACAATGTGTGTAAAGGTTCTGCCTTCCTTTATAATCCCTTTGGAATCATACAGCGTGAAAGTGAACTTGAGCGCCTTCGGGAAAATGTTTGAAGACCCTACAATTGATCGCTGCCACTGTATTTGGCTGGAATTAATGTTCCCGTCAAACCATTCTATTGTAAAGTTATCCACACCTTTCGCCATATACATCGGCAAATCTTGTTCTAAATGCGGATCTAAACTTGGCCTTACTATCAAAGCGTCAACGTCGAGGTTCGGGTCAACATATGATTTAGAAAGAGAAGATATATAAAATTCACCTAAAGGATTCGATTGTGTTTTAAATAAACCATCAGAATACGACGTTAATATCGTTTGCCTTCTTACCAGCAACTTTTGCTTCGGCTCGCCCTTAAAAGGGTCTGTGTTTGGATCTACGTTAGGATAAGGATCCGCAGCTTGGCCGTAATATATACTCGCAACATTACCGGATACAGTTTTAAGTGCATTAGTTCCATTCGGTTTTAGATACTCGTATTGTCTAACTGATTGAAAATCTCCATTTGCAAAAAATACAATGCTATCCGAATTCACATTTCGAGTTTGAAAATCCAACCTGTTGCGATATGTTCCTATGACTGCTTTGAAGTCATCATTGAGCTGGTCGGTAATGGCTCGTAATTTCTGCATAATTTCAGCGTTTGCGATTGCGGTACGATGGGAATCGATGCAGACTCTGAAAATCACGCTCGCAAAAGACAGAACCATTGCCAGGATTCCCATGGCTACCAGAAGCTCAATTAATGTAAAAGCCTTATAAGTTCTGAGTTTGTTGTTCATTGTTCTTCAATCAACAGATATTCTTCAACCGTCCAACATCTTCGATAATTCAGTTAAATTCTGCGGTTAAAATTTGATTAGCCTTTGATATACCTCTATGCAGGGATATCTGCCGCCTCCTACAGGAGGTGGAATCACCCACACCAATCCGGACCAGGGTGTATTAATTTGGCCGGCCGGCAAAGGCCTGTCAAGCCGGATCATATTATTATCAGGTGACGCATACCGTTCTAACACTCGATATATCCGCCCCGTCCCATTTTCAACTATCGTATAGCCATCGTTGATAAAAGTTTCCTTGCCTGCTTCTATCCGGAGAAAATTATCTCCGCCGGTACCGGAAACGCCTACGGTAACCAGCCTCGGATACCAAATTGACAGGTTAAGCGGATCAACCGGACTGCGATATTGGGTATTAGCACCTGTCTTTCTGCTGATAAAAACTGTTACCTGCACAAGCCGATTATCAGGATTAGAATACACCGGTCTGCACAAGGCGGACCAGCAGTAATGCTTCTCTGTCAATGTCTTTGTTGAAGGATATGCAAACTCGTCGGGATCAAGCGGCACAACGCTATTAACATCATTAAAATCAACGCAGGAAGTTGTAGATAATCCTGACAACCACCCCGTGTCGGCATTCCCGTACATTCTTACTTTTGAAAATGCCTCGTCTGCTACTACTGCCGCTATGGTTCGCTCGGTGGAAATCGTCGAAAAATGAATACCAGTAAGGAACGTGCCGCTGATAAAAATCATCCCTATGGCCAGCGTAGCGACAGCCAGCAAAACCTCGGTAAGCGAAAAGCCTCTATATTGACGTCTCTTTCTCATAAATTCGTCAATCCGGTAAAATCATCGTTCCCGTATAAGGATTTATATAAATCCTGTCCGGTGCTCTCTGTGCCAAATAAGCCGACCACGCACCGCCCATTCCGCGGGCCTGTTCGAATTTATCCTTTTCATAAATAATGACGAAGCTGTTCCGGCTCAATTCCGCCCCCAAACCCGATGCAGGATAGTCATCCTGGATAAACATACCCACGCCGTAATTGTTTATATTATCAAGAGAATTAAAAACATCATCCAGGGAAATTTTGTTCGGATTTGCATTATCCGGCTGGTAAATTCCATCACGATTTCTCACCCGGACATCATGAATGACCAGCTTGCCGGCCGGCGAGAAAATGATCGAAAAAGTCATCGTGTCTCTGAGGACATCGTCATTACCAATCTCAACATCATCATTAATAATGCCGTCTCCCGGAGGATTAAGTAAATCGGGATAATATACCAGATCCACAACGCCGACCGTCTCAGGCAACTTGATCGGTTTAACGCCTTTGACAGCTCTAAAGCCGATTGTCAGATTGCCCATCTTGCTCGGCTCTTCGTGCACTATAAAGACCATGTATTGATTGCCCGCCGAATCCTGCTGGAAACGCACGCCGGCGTAGCGATGTTCTTTTGCAGCAACGGCACGGGCTGAAGCAAGCGCTGTGCTTATCAGGGTCTTTGCGCCGCTGCTCGACTCGAACGAGTTCAGAAGCGCACGTATAGCAGGCAATCCGAAACCGACAAGCAGCGCTATGGTAGCGATAACAACCGCCATCTCAGGCAACGTAAGACCGGATTGTTTTGACCTCGTTCTCATTTTGTTCTGTTACTTATATCATCGCCGCTGATCACATCATCAGGAGTGCCAAACTGGCCATCCAATCCTGATGAACGAAACACCTTGTCCGGCCCGGCCGATATCAACTCCGGGAAATTATCTGTTTCGGGATTATATCGATAATTCAACACCGTTCCCCACGGATCGTATATCTCGGGTATCGGTGGTATTTTCCCTGTGTCGACACCGTGCTTTATTAACGAATCGCTTATTTTTCCCAGTATCTCCCGAGAGACAGGAACCGAATTAAGCTGTTCATATAGTATTTCCGAGTTCATGTTGGGATCAGCATTCATCGCTACTGGAAATTCGCCTTTGAAGTCGTGGTACTCTTCCAGTGCACCTTCCAGCAGTGCGAAAGTACTCGCTACGGCCTTCTCTTTAGACTGATTATCAATACGGCTGGCAATGCCGACGACCATTGTCGCCAGCAGCGCAATCACACCGATTACGATCAGCATTTCGACAAGGCTTAAGCCATGCTTGTATCTGCGAGTTTTCATAATTTTTAGCTCGCTTATCGGGAGGGGATGAGGGCTTAATTTCCAAAATTGCAAATATCGTCGGGTGTCCCGTAAAGACCATCCGCCCCCGCTGAAATTAATATGTAAGAATCAGGTCTGTAAGGCCAGGGCCTCGCCGTTATCTTCGGATCTCTGATATAATTATAGAAGGCAGCGTTCAGATCGTTAGGTATGCCTAATGGATGCTCTCTGCCATCGGCCTGCTGTTTTATCATAACAATTGCATCATTGTCGGTGACACGGTAAACTTCATTTAGAATTTTGCCGGAAGTGTTCGCCTTGTAATAAAGAATCGGAGCTCCCGCCTTAGAAGTTGTTCCGCCTGGTAGTGTTACTGTTGTAGCGTGAAACACATCGCAGAGGACATTAGTATTGGCTGCTAAGGAGCCGGTGCCGGTTTTCCAAAAGATACTGCCTAATGTGAAAACATCTGCGGTTGCATTCTCCAGATACGGTCCTTTTCTCTGGCCAAAAAGGATGTCGTTAGAAGAATCGTACACGAAGACTCCGGCATTGTTAATTCCATTAGACGTAAAATCTGAGTTCGGGTGAAATCCCAGCAGATCCCAGCCAAGAAGCGCTTCGGCGAGTTTTTGAGCACCGCAGTAATCACCAGTAAACACAGCCGGCGTCCAGTCCGACCGTGGATAATCGCCGTCGTCGTTCTTGAAAGCGGCCAGGGCCAGCTCTATAGTGGCAAACTGGGCTTTTTGCTTTGTCTCTTTCGCCATATTGCGCACTACGCTCAGAGCCGGGACAAGCAGCCCGACCAACAGGGCTATAATTGCCAGAACGATCAACAACTCTATCATTGTTAGACCCGTTTTTTTACGTTTCACAGCTACTCCTTTTAATATCCGTTACCATTAGGGGGTACTAATTTCCTGCTGCTCCTGAAAGCTGCTTATGAGCCAGTTGTCGGCAAGAATTGCCAGGTCAAAGAAATTGATAGTGCCAAAGCCGGCTAAATCATCATCTCGATATAGATTATGTTTGTCATCAGAGTCCACCTCAAGCAGCCACACATCCGTTACCTGTTGCAGGTCGTTTGCATCGACAAAGCAATCACGGTTGAAATCCCCGGCCAAAAGACCGCCGCCGCCACAATATATCACGCAATCGATGGAATCCCACCAGGCACGGTAGAACTCGAAAAATCCACCTGCCGTGTCTATATTGATTCTCAGGCCGAACGATAATTTGTGGGGGTTTCCATCCCTGTATTTATCCTCAACGGCATAACTTTGGCTGATATACTCTCCCCTTATATCCGAACTTGCGCTGTTCGGCTCCCAAACCACCTCGTCATCGATCATCACAACTGCAGTTGCGTTATTCGGGTCCCATCCAGTGCCCGTATAGGTACCCAGTTTTAAGTCAAACGTAATCTCATTTACATCATCCAGAAAAACTTCCTGAGAAAGTATCGCCGCATCATTGGCGTCAAAGGTTATAAACCACTGCGAAGATAAAAACAAGCTGAAGCTGCCGTCCGTCGACCACGATGCCTCCGTTTTTCCCGTGAACTGGCCGGAAGGAACATTGACATCCCAGCCGTTCGGTTCATGCGCTATGATATCGCCTATAGGGCCGTCGTCTTCGAAACTCCCGTTGACAATCTCACAAACGCCGGCTTGTGCCGAAGTGGCGGCGAACAGCATAAGCATCGTTGCCCCAACAGCTATTATGTGACTTTTCATTTTTCTCTCCTTCCCCATATCACCACGTATTTCAGTTGTGCGGTTCCGGACATATACATCTATTGCCGATCGGGCAGCATGCTAATTTTGCGGTTGTGATTGCTCTCGATATTTCCAGTCAAAGTTACAGATATCATCGGGCGTGCCGTACTCGCCGTCGCTGCCGGCTGAAATCAAAATATATGTATCGGCGCGATAAGGTCTGACTGCCGCTGTGGTCGTCGATAATACCTTATCGTTCGTTGTGTTCATATAGAACCTGTAGCCCGGAGAAGGATTGCCGGTATCTATCGCAAGCCTATGCGGCTCACCGCCTTTAGAAGGAGGATCCCAGGGTTTGCCAAGCATGACTAATGTATGATTGTCCGTGTAATCGTATATATTCTGAGGATTATTAGGATTAGTAACATCATGCTGCATGTTCGCTGTATTTGCCTTATAATATAGGATGGGCATACCAATCCTCTGGCCTGATTGGCGGTGAGTTACACGCCTGAACACATCGCATAAAACAAAGTGAGAACCAGCAAAAGGAGTTATTTGTTCATATATGTCCCTCAACTGATAAGCGTTGGCGTTTTCGAGCGGCAGATAAGGCCCTTTTCTTGCGCTCAAACTATTTGTGTATGCGATACCTGTTGTTTGTGGCGGATACAGATCGTTGCCCAGGCTGTCAAAACCATTAGCTCTGAATATCGAATCCGGATGAAAACCCATCAAATCCCGGCCCATCATAGCCTCGCAAAGCTTCATAGCGCCGCAGTATGGCACCCCATCCGGGTCCAGAGCATCAGAGTCCGGGTAGCCGTCGAACTCACTGTTAAAAAGCTCAATGGCCGCGTCGATGCTGTGAAACTGGGCCTTTTGCTTGACATCGTAGGCATATTGCTTGACCTTGTTCAGCGCCGGCACAAGAAGACCGATGAGAATAACAATAATGCTCATAACGGTCAGCAGCTCAACAATGGTAAATGCCGCTTCTCTATTGGATTGTTTTACGTTTGACTTCATTTTTTTCTCCTTAC
>Ga0154684_1167_pt1 | contig 9690 bp, 10 predicted proteins | sample Rifle2008BG13ft_FD_116113 | JGI IMG/M metagenome (GOLD analysis project Ga0154684, IMG submission 116113) | Planctomycetes bacterium RBG_13_50_24 | reverse complement strand
AAGCTCGGCAAGGAGTCTAAGTAAGGACTACTCAAGGATGCGAATAGCAATCGATGCAATGGGAGGCGATAATGCACCAGATGAGATTATCGCCGGTGTGCTCGAATCGATTGAACTTCTTGCCGAAGATGATGAGTTGATTCTTGTCGGTCCCGAGAAGGAAATCGAGGCACGATTACCATCTAAGCTACCTCGAAGGGATATGGTTAGTGTCGTGCACGCTCCCGACATTATCGCGATGGACGACGTGCCAATAGAATCTCTTCGCAGGAAACCCAAGAGTTCAATCGCAACGATTGCCAAGCTGGCTAAAAGAGGTCAGGCTGATGCAGTCATTTCGGCAGGCAATACGGGTGCCTGTGTTGCGGCTTTCCAGATGAGAATGAGAAATCTGCCGGGCGTCAATCGTCCCGGAATAGCGGTAGTATTTCCAACCCCTGAGGGGCCGGTAACGATATGTGATGTGGGTGCCAATATTGCCTGCAAACCGATACATCTTTATCAATACGGAGTTATGGCGAGCGTATATTCAAAACATCTGCTTGGGATTGAAAATCCAAGGGTCGGGCTCATGAGTATCGGCTCCGAAGATGCAAAAGGTAACGAGCTCGTTAAGAAAACTCGCGAGTTGATGAAATCAGATTCGAATATGAACTTTATCGGCAATATTGAGGGAAGAGATATTTTCAAGGGTGCCTGTGAGGTTGTCATCACCGAGGGTTTCGTCGGTAATGTGATTCTGAAGCTGACCGAAGGTCTTGTGGACGGTTTATTTAAGGCTATCAAGTACGAGCTGATGGAAGAGAAGATTCGGCTTGCTATGAAATTTAAGCCGGTAATGAAAAGAATTTACACGAAGTATGACTATAACGAGTATGGCGGCGCGCTGTTGTTGGGTGTTAATGGAACGGCGCTAATCTGTCACGGCTCAAGTCAGGGTAGAACCATAAAAAATGCGATTTTAGCATCTAAAAGATTCTACACGGGAAAAATAAACGACAAGATCATTAAATATCTTTCGGGAACTTGCGTAAGGACCACGGATGAATAACCAAACGAACGGCCATTCCCCCGCTTTTCGTGCTGTCATCGCCGGTCACGGCTCATTTGCGCCGGCGAAATTATTGACAAATGATGAACTTGCAGAGATGGTGGATACTTCGGACGAATGGATCACGACGCGGACCGGTATCAAGGTCCGGCATGTTACTACGGATAAAGAGAGCACGGCCTTTTTAGCCACGGAAGCAGCAAAGAAGGCTTTGGACGAGGCAAAACTTGATGCTCGTGATCTTGAACTGATAATCGTAGCGACAATCACACCGGAGATGGTCTTTCCTTCGACGGCGTCATTTGTACAACGGGCTCTGAAAGCAAGGAAATCATGGGTATTTGATTTATCCGCCGCCTGCAGCGGATTTGTATATGGCCTGTCTATCGTGCAGCAGTTTATAGAAAGCGGCCGACTTAAAAACGCCCTTGTCATTGGGGCTGAAACTTTGACCAAGATCACGGACTGGACGGATCGCGCCAGTTGTATTCTTTTCGGGGACGGCGCCGGCGCCGTGGTGCTTAAAAGGGAAGAAGACGGGCGCAAGGGTATTTTGTACAGCACGATGCATTCGGATGGAAACCGCTGGGAAGCATTGAACTGTCAGGCGTATGGTTCTCGCCATCCGGTCAGCAGAGAGCTGGACGATCCTAAGAAAATTTATATGCAAATAAAAGGCAGGGAAGTCTATCAGCAGGCGATTCGGCGAATCGTTCAAACTGTTAACGATTGTCTCGACGCCTGTGATTTGAGCATTGATGACCTTGCGATGCTCGTTTCACATCAGATGAACGCAAGAATCATTGAGTCCGCAGCCAAGCGGTTGAATTTGCCGAGTGAAAAGGTTTTTATCAATATCGATGAGTACGGCAATACTTCTGCGGCTTCGGTGCCGATCGCCTTCGATGATTGTGTCAGGAAAGGAAGAATCAAACGAGGCGACATTGTTATTTTAGTCGCTTTCGGTGCAGGATTGACCTGGGGAGCAAATGTAATTGAGTTTTGATTGCTCAAGCGTATTTCATGGGACGACAAGCGAGATAAGAATTATGAAAACGGCTTTTTTATTTCCGGGACAGGGAGCACAGGTTGTGGGAATGGGGGCTGATATCGCCCATTCGTTTCCCGCAGCAGCAGAGATTTTTAAGAAAGCAAACGAAATTATCGGTTTCGACCTGAGTGAAATGTGTTTCGAAGGCCCTGCCGAGCAATTGAACAGCACGACAGTTTCACAGCCGGCTATTTTCACCACTTCAGCGGCTCTTTTAGAGGTGCTCAGAACTGAGCCGGCCACAAAAGGAATTAACGCGGATGTTACAGCGGGCCTTAGCCTTGGCGAATATACTGCCTTGTACGCCGCGGGAGTGATTAGCTTTGAGGACGGACTGTTGCTGGTACAAAAGCGAGGGCAGGCCATGCAGGCCGCTGCCGACGCAAACGAAGGATCGATGGTTAGCATCATCGGCCTGGATGACGAGACGGCCCATTGGCTCTGTGAGGAGGCCGGCGAAGGGGATCTTCTGGAGCCTGTGAACTTCAACTGTCCCGGCCAAATCGTCATCAGCGGCGAAAAAAAAGCCTGCCGGCGGGCGAAAGAACTGGCCCTGAAGGTCGGGGCAATCAAAGCTGTACGCCTGGAGGTCGCCGGGGCGTTTCATACCAGGATGATGTCCGGTGCTGCAGATGCGCTTGCAAAAGCGTTGGCCGATTCTGAAATTAAGGAACCTTCGCAAACACGTATAATCGCCAATATCGACGCGGAATATTACCAGTCGGGCAAAAAAATCATGGAAGGTCTTGTTAAGCAGTTGACTTGTCCGATTTTATGGCAAAAATGTATGGAGCGGCTTCTGGACGATGGAGTCGAGAGATTCTATGAGATCGGGCCGGGAAGAGTCTTGACGGGACTTATGAAGAGAATCAACAGGAAAACAAACGTCGTCAATTTAAGTAATTCAAGGGCGATTAAAGAATTGCTGGAGCAGACCGCCGGGTAAATCCGGTGCCCAATATCTTAATGCCTTTCGAGGATTTATTTGGGAGATAACAAGGATGTCGGAAAAAAGGCTGGCTGTTGTCACAGGAGCCGCCAGAGGGATTGGCCGGGCAATTGTTCTGGAGCTGCTCAGGCAGGGCCGGATCGTTGCCGGGCTGGATATCAATGCCGAGCAGCTCGCTGAGCTTGAAGATGTTGTAAAAAAGGCCGGTTTTACGGTAATCACCAAATGTGTAGATATAACCGATACGGATCGGCTCACCGAAACGCTCGAATCTTTGGCTTGCGAGTATGATGGAATTGGGATTCTGGTGAATAATGCCGGCATTACTCGTGATAAACTCATGATGCAAATGAAAGAAGATGATTTTGACCGTGTTATCAATGTCAATCTTCGTGCCGCCTTTATCGCGACGGCTGTTGCCGTCAGGTCAATGGTCAGAAATAAATTCGGGCGTATTATAAACTTAAGCTCTGTTGCAGGAATTATGGGACAGGCCGGGTCGAGCAATTATGCAGCCAGCAAGGCGGGACTTATCGGTATGACCAAATCAGTGGCCCGGGAGGTCGGCAAGAAAAATGTTACGGCAAATTGCATCGCACCGGGATTTATTATGACCGATATGACCGAGGTGCTCCCGGATGCCGTTAAAGACGCCGCAAAGCAGATTATTCCGGTCCGGCGGTTCGGCCATGTCGAAGACGTCGCCAGGGCGGTCGCTTTTCTTGCCGGAGACGATGCCGGCTATATCACCGGACAAGTCCTCTGTGTGGACGGCGGTATGGCAATGTAAAAAAAAATAAAAAAAATTGTTTGTAGATAAGTATCTTTGTGGGTAATATAACCCGCCGAATTAAATTCTTAGAATCGTTGTTCTTACCAGTTTTGTTACTGGACACCAATTGTAAGATTATGTAATAGATTCCTAATTTTATTAGGGAGGATAAACAAGTGAGTGCTGAAGGCGTAGATGTTGCGGCGATAGAAAAGAAAGTAATCGAGATAATAAGTGAGCAGATGGGCGCAGACAAGAATGAAATAACGCGTGATACCTCATTTATCAACGATTTAAATGCCGACTCACTGGATACGGTTGAGCTTGTTATGGAATTCGAGGATGAGTTCGATATGAGCATTCCTGATGAGGAAGCCGAGAAAATCCAGACTGTCGGTGCCGCAGTCGATTACATTGTAAATGTAGCACAATCCAAGAGCCAAGAGTAGCGAACAAGCTTTAGTATGAATAAACGGCGAGTTGTTATTACAGGCTTGGGTTGCGTAACCGCCTTAGCCGAGTCCGCTGGCGAGCTTTTCGCGGCACTTTGCGAGGGCAGGAGCGGTATTTCCACTATCGGATCATTCGATACCAGTGAGTACCCCGTGCATTTTGGTGGCGAGATAAAGAACTTCGATGTGACGAAATACGTTGATCGGCGGGAAAGCAAGCGAATGGACCGCTTTACCCAGTTCGCCATGGCGGCAGCAAGTCAGGCTTTGGACGACAGCGGGCTCGACTTCTCGAAAGAAGACGTTTTTCGTGCCGGTGTTATCGTTGCTACAGGCATAGGCGGCATCAAGGAGATCGAAGATCAGCACCTCAGAATTCTGGAAAAAGGGCCGAGTAAAGTTTCTCCTTTCTGTGTTCCAAGACTTATGGCTAATGCCGCCAGCGGCAATATTGCCATCCAATATGGCCTGCGAGGTCCCAATTTTTGTGTCGTAAGTGCCTGTGCATCGGGCACTCATGCTATTGGAGAAGCTTATCTAAATGTTGCCGGCGGGCGAAGCGACATTATGATAACCGGCGGTACCGAAGCGGCTCTTACGCCGATTGGATTGGCCTCTTTTTGCGCTGCCAGGTCGCTGAGCACGCGAAATGACGATCCGCAGGCGGCATCGAGACCGTTCGATAGAGACAGAGACGGATTTGTTCTTTCTGAGGGGGCCGGCATTTTGGTTCTGGAAGAAGAAGGTCATGCCAGGAAACGCGGTGCGAATATTTACGCCGAAATGCTCGGTTACGGTGCGACCGACGATGGTTATCACATTACCGCCCCGCTGCCGGACGGAAACGGTGCAGCGGCGACAATGAGGCTGGCACTGGCTGACGCCGGTCTGGCGCCGGAAAAAATAGACTATATTAACGCACACGGGACAGGTACTGAGCTTAACGACGTCGCAGAAAGTGCAGCCATCAAACAAGTTTTTGGCAAGCATGCATATAAAATACCGGTCAGCTCGACTAAAAGCTGCCATGGGCATCTGCTCGGTGCCACTGGTGCGGTAGAGCTTATAATATGTGTAAAGGTCATTAACGATTCGATCATACCTCCCACAATTAACCTGGAAAACCCGGATAAGCAATGTGATCTAAAGATGGATTTTGTGCCCTTGGAAGCGCGCCGGGCCAAGGTCAATATCGCCCTGAGCAACTCCTTCGGTTTTGGGGGCCATAATGCCTGTCTGGTCGTCGGTAGTATCTGAGCAAGGTCGGTACTACGGGCAAATCCGAATTCGTTGCAGACCGGTCTTTTCTCGTGAGTGTCTAAGTTAAAACGGATTTGAAATTCCTTATCACAATATCCGCACTGAAGTTATAATTCGAGGACATTGTACACTGTACGTGTAAATATTGTTTTGTCGAAGCGTTGAGATGGATTTAATCCTGCATATCATACTTCTGATTGGTGGGCTGGTGATTTTGTGGAAGTGTGCCGAGCTTCTGGTAACCGGTGCGGTTGGATTGGCCCAGATACTCGGCGTCAGCTCACTTGTGGTCGGCCTGACGGTTGTGGCAATGGGGACCTCGGCGCCCGAGGTCGCAGCGAGTATTGCCGGCGTTTTGCGAAAAGCCGGTGGCGGAGATATAGCTCTGGGCAACGTTTTCGGCTCTAATATCGCCAACCTGGCTCTCGTCGGAGGTTTGACAGCCCTGATTAGGCCGCTCAGGGTTCAAAGGAAAACACTGTTCCGTGAGATACCGGTAATGATATTGGTGGCTCTGCTGTTGTGGCCTTTACTGCGTAATTCGAACATAAGCAGGCCGGAAAGTATAATCCTGTTAGCTGTGTTTGCAGGATTGATTGTGCTGATGGTTTATGCTGCCCGGCGAGAATCCAGGCAGCCCGGGCTTCAGTCCGAAAGCTTTGAGCCGGATGCGAAACAAGAAACGCGAAGCCCACAAAAGGATATTATGTTCATTCTCATCGGACTGGCGGGCCTGGCATTGGGGGCAAAAATGGCTGTGGAGGGGGCCGTATTTATTGGTATAGAGATCGGTTTGAGCGAAAGAGTTATAGCCCTGACCGTTATCGCGTTCGGCACTTCGCTTCCGGAGCTTGTAACCTGCGTCGTAGCCGCCATCAAAGGCCATCACGACATTTCAGTCGGCAATCTTGTCGGCTCGAATATCTTCAATACCCTTCTCGTGACCGGTGCGGCGGGTGTCGTTCGACCGTTTGACGTTACACCCAGGCTGGCGGGAGGAGTCGATTACTGGATAATGGTTATTGTCAGCGCAGCTTTCGCCGGTGCTATAATAATCGGCAAGCAGGTTATTGGCCGGCTGTGCGGTTCACTGATGGTCTGCATGTACATTGGCTATATAATTTACCTGTTGTTGACTTAAATCCCTTCTAATGTGTCTGATTAAAGCGAAGCGTGCCGGCCGCAATCTACATGCGACCGGCAAACTCAGCTTCGTGGAGGAGGGTATGATTTTCTATTGTGCCTTCGATTGCTTTTTAATTCTGTACTTCAATTGCCCATTATTTGCTAATTGACGTCCTGTCAAAACTATAGCTAAGTGCCAGTATTAATATCGAACGTAACGTTTTTTTAAAAAATTTTATATATATTCGGCCTGATTTTCCGTCATACTTTTAGTAATAGCTGTTACTTAGAACGAAATAAACATGCCCTGATTTGACTTGCAATAGAGAAAGGAGCAAGGTAATGTGCTATGAAATGTATCCCAGATTTGAGAATTAGCCGCTTAATCATCTTCACAGCTATACTTGTCATCATTCGCCCTGCTCTGACGTTTGGGCTCCAGGCATCCGGTTTTGAAGTCGCCGGTACGGAATTTCAGCTCGTCACAATACAACCCGGCACATTTACCATGGATTCGGATTCACACGACGGCGCCGACGGCGCTCCGACAGACGGCTCGGCATGGCGGGACTCGACCGACAGGATAAATCGCGGTGTCGTAAGGGGCGGCTCTTTCAACAATCCCCCCCGGCTGCTACGCTCATACATCGGCATGAGAACTCCTCTCGGCTGCAGAATCCACTTCAACAACGGCTTTAGAATTGCTATGTCACTCAACTGAAATTAAACTAAGGAGAATTATACAGTTTTGATCTTTGTCGTAAGATCTGTGATCGAGTTTTATCTATATTTTCTGGGTTTACTGTCTCAAGAGCATCATAAGGGTATAGTTTGCCAGGGCGGCCAGGCCCCAGGCGACGACTACGATAAGGACGGCGTCGGGCCAGATTTCAGCCGTGGTGAACTTTGAAACCATGATTAGCAGCACGATAAATGAAAGCAATCCGCTAAAATAAGGTATGGGCAGCAGGCCCGCAAGCGAAGCTATGAAGGCGGCAGCAATAAGACCAAGGAACGAGCCTTCTTCCTTTGTAAGCTTCATTGCAAGCCATAACGCGACGGCCGAAACTACGAGCTGAACCAGGAATGCCAAGATCAACACATGCATACAATTTCCCGATCTATAGATTGCCGGTCAATAGACGGGTGTTGCTAAGTTACATTCCAGAATGGACATAAACCAAATCATGAGTATGATAATCAGCACTACCCACAGCGTGTGAAGAAATCTGAGTTTGAGTGCCTTCTTTACGCTCATCATACAAATCTCCCGAACACCACACTATTATATCATATATCGAACGTGTACAGAAGAAATATTCAATCATTCGACCTCCTTATGACACATATCGAATAAGAAATTTTCGAATAGCGAATCTTTCGACTTCACTTAGAGCGTGTGTGATAAGCTTGCAATGTCATTCTGAACGGAGCGTAGTGCAGTGAAGAATCTCTTTCTTACGTCAGAATCCCAGATTCTTTGCTTCACGTAGCATGTCCTGGGTATCGTCGAATGGAATTCAACCTCGAATGATAGTTGTGTTATGAAACCGTTGATAAACACTGGTTTTTCCGGCCGCAGACGCCGTCCCTTCAACAAGCTCAGGGCAAGCTCTGAGCGCAGTTGAAGGAGAACATCCAGCACTCAGAGAAATAATATTGTCATCCCTGCGTAAGCAGGGATAATAGTCAATAGTAAATAGTAAATCACTACTGTCCGGTTAACTTTTTATAAATTGTTATAAGTTACGTATTTTCAATCTGTTGCGAGAAAAATGATTGTTTTCGACTTGAAATCATTATCATGTTATGGTCAGACCTTTTCAAATTCATCGAAAGGGCTGGCCAATGTTCAAAGATCGATTAATCTTCTCACAACTAATGGACTTTTTTCCAAAACAAGATTTCAACAAATGCGTTCATCGGTATCACGGCAATCATCGAACAAAGACTTTCTCATGCCTCGATCAGTTCCTTTGCATGGCGTTTGCCCAGCTAACCTTCAGAGAAAGTCTGCGGGACATAGAAACATGTCTGCGAGCAATGCAGCCGAAGCTATATCACGCTGGAATAAAAGGCAAGGTCTCACGCAGTACTCTTGCAGAGGCAAACGAAAAACGCCACTGGCGAATATACGAAGACTTTGCACAGGTACTCATCAAAAAAGCAAGGCAACTTTACGCCAAAGAAAGTTTCGGCTTAGAACTAAAGCAAACGGTTTATGCTTTGGATTCCACAACTATAGACCTTTGCCTTACTTTGTTTCCGTGGGCTCAGTTCCGCAAACACAAAAGTGCCATAAAGCTTCACACGCTGATAGACCTGAGAGGCTCGATTCCGTGCTTTATACGCATAACAAGCGGCAGGGTCGGGGACGTAAAAGTACTCGACCATCTGCCTATCGAACCCGGTGCGTTTTACATCATAGATCGTGGCTATCCCGACTTCGCACGATTATATCGTTTTTCAAAAAGCCTGGCCTTTTTCGTAACACGGGCCAAGGAGAAACTTGCTTATACCCGACAAGCTTATCGACTTGTCGACAAAACCACCGGCCTGAGGAGCGATCAGACCATCAGATTAACCGGCCCGAAAACATCGGGACGCTATCCCGATCTGCTCAGACGGATTGGTTATTACGACATCGATACGAACAAGCGATTTGTCTTTCTGACAAACAACTTTGCTCTCGATGCGCTTATTATCTCAAGGCTCTACAAGTGCCGCTGGCGGATCGAGTTGTTCTTCAAGTGGATCAAGCAGCACCTGCGAATCAAAGCCTTCTTCGGCACTTCGCCAAACGCCGTCAAGACCCAGATATGGATCGCCGTCAGCATCTACCTGGTCGTTGCGATCATGAAGAAAGAACTCGGATTAAAGCAGAGTCTGTACGAAATCCTGCAAATTCTCAGCATTACACTTTTTCAGAAAGAGCTTATTACACAAGTACTTATGAAAACTAAACTACAAAACCAATATATTGAAAACCATAACCAGTTGCTATTATTTAACTTATAACCGGACAGTAGT
>Ga0154684_1141_pt1 | contig 9854 bp, 10 predicted proteins | sample Rifle2008BG13ft_FD_116113 | JGI IMG/M metagenome (GOLD analysis project Ga0154684, IMG submission 116113) | Planctomycetes bacterium RBG_13_50_24 | reverse complement strand
CGATCCTGCAAATTCTCTCTTTCATGGGTTTCTCCTTTCCAATTACTGTCGGCATAAAAGCCATCTGTAACTCCGGCGACAAATTCAGAAGCGACTGAGCATAATCCGCGCCGGCGCGTCCACCCGCCAGAACCCAGTCGTCACATGCCTGCTCGCTCAACCTTACCATTCGTTTCTTGGACCACCACAAGAGCGGATTCCACGGCAGGATACACACGGCCAGCTCTGCAGCTAATCCGCTTACATGGTCCCACCGCCTCCAGTGCGCCAGCTCATGACATATCACACCCACCCAATCGACCCGGCCATCCAAATCGCCCGGCACCAGCAGGACGGGCGGGCGGCTCCAGCACCATATCATAGGACTACGTATTTCCTCGCTGCTGCGGATCTGCAGGCCTTTCGTTATGCCGAGTCTTGCCCTTGCAGCATTCGCCGCCCCCCGTATATGCTCACAACCGTCGGATTGTGCTCGTCGCAGCAGACGAATCCCACTGACAAATGCAGCAAAAAGTCGCCCCAGCAAGATTAACGTCGCTATCATCCATCCATACAACGCTATCAAACGCCACGGAATCCTGACATCTTCTGAACCACTCTCGGCCAATGCGAAGTCTGTTGGCACTTCAAGCGCAGCCGGCTGAATCTCGGGCGCAAGTGAAATCCCAAGTGACTCAGCAGGTGTTTCTGTTATAAATGATGGAAACGCTATCGGCTCTTCAGTAAAAAGGCCTAATCCGAAGTGCCTTACAAGCACACTCATCGTCGGCAAAAGAACTGCTGCGATTATCGCGAGAAATAAAACCTGGGATGCTCTGGCAGGCCGACGCCTCAAGAGGAAACTGCCGGCAAGTCCGATCACGGCGAACAATGTACTCTGCCATACACAGCCCCATAACGACAGATATTCCAGAAACAGCCCGCGTATCATTTTACTTTCTCCTTCCGTTTTTGGTTGATTAACTGTTGAAGCTCCCGCAGCTCCTGGTCGCTCAGTTCGCCCTCTTCCACGAGCTGCCGGAACAGTACAAGAGCGTTTCCGTTGAACATCCGCTGGACAAACTTTCGCACCGAGCCGGCTCCGGCCTGCCCGCGGGTTTTGGTCGGCAGATAGACGTGTTTCCTGCCGTCAACGCGATGCTTGAGCCAGCCGTTTTTCTCGAGTCTCTGCATGGCGGTCAGCACCGTCGTGTATGCCAGCTCCTTCCTGCGGCACAGCCGTGTCCAGACCTGACGCACGGTCGCCTCGCCAAGTTCCCAGACGACCTCGATAACCGCACGCTGCAACTGCCCGAAATGATCAAGTGATTTTCTACTCATCGAATCTACCTTTCTTCCTGTTTTCCTACTCACCATTACATACCTCATAATGTAGTACTACATACTGTCGTAGTTGTCAACAAAAAAAATAGAAATTTCTTGAAAAAATTTTTTCTACCGCTGTTTTCCCCCCAAAAACCTCAGAAAAGAAGGTCGGGCACGATAAAAAAGGCGTCAAATTACAGCGGCAATAAAAAGCAGTAATACGCCGATTGCTGCGGCGGCAAACGTAAGTCTCGACCATTTTAAATACCTGGCGACATCCGGCTGCTGGTCTTCGAACTCGTAGTAGTCGTCTTCGGAATCAGTGTCCTGCTTTGGACGCATACGGAGCTTAACATAAAAATGTGCCGCGATGGAGATTAGAAAAAGCGGACCGGCAATGATATACAGAAATGCGTCCATCGATTCTACTATTTATCATGAAATGAAAAACTGCTTTTTATAATCATACTCTCATTCCGCCTGCGGTTCGGCCGGCCCGGGGTTCGGCGGCAGCTTGACCTGGCGACATGCAATTCGTCTTTCCCCGAGCAGATTTCCGCCCCCAAATAATTGAAAGCGATATTCTCCGGGGCCCGGAAAAACGATACCCTGCAAGTTCATCGCCAGTGTCACGATCTGTTTAACGTTCTCGAAACGGACTTTTCCTTCACGCTCGAATACAACTTTTTCCTCATCCTGGGTATTGACAAGACTTATTTTCACATCCGTTGTGCCATGCCCGTTTGTCATCTCGCAGAAGAAAACAATTTGCGCATGTCTCGCCGGATATCTCGGGGCGTCGATCGTCTGGACAATATCGATAATACTCGGCATCCCGGAGACTTTGTCAAAGATAACTCTGTTGCAGGTTATTGCCGATAACAGAATTGGCTGAATATCTGTCATTTAGTCAACCGCACTCCCTATGTCTCCTCGGCATTTATCTTCTGCTTCATAAGCCGGCCCATCTTGAACTTCACGTTTCGTTTGGCCGGGACTCGAACCTGCTCCATAGTTTTCGGATTCTGCGCTTTCCTGGCGGCACGTATCTTCGGCTCGAAAACGCCGAAATCACGGAATTCCAGGCGGTTATTTTTAGCAAGCTCCTCGATGATCTCATCGAGAAAAGACTGAATAACAGGCTTAACCACCGCCCTTTGGGTATCCGTATTTTCGGCTATTCTGTCGATAATATCTTTTTTCGTAATTGTCGACATCGCTCACCTCCAGAGTGATTTCTTATACAATAGTAAAACTCCAACAAGTACTTTTCAATAATCTAACATATAAAGCTCTTATAATCAAACACTTCGTAAATTTTTCCTGCAAAGTATTTCAGCAACGAAGAACTCGTACATTCTGCGATTTTTTTCGCGATTATGCAATAGCTAAAGGCCACCGAGCGGCAGACATCCGGAATATTTGACAGCACAGCAACGAAAATTAATCCGGATTTCCCGGGTAGTAGGTGGTAATTCGACTGGAATTTGACGATATACAGCTTATGGAAACCATTCAAGTCGGTTTTTACCATGTCAGACCGGAGAACCGTATGGGTGAAGCACGCAAGGATGCTCTGTTAAAACCCGATTCTGGAATAGAGGGCAACAGTCGCTATGTGCGAAAAGATTAACAATAAAGAGACTTCTTGACGTGAGTATCCGGCTTTTTTCGTTGTTAATGAGAATATAGTTTAAGTTGAGATGAAAATTTGATATTATTGGACTTAAAGTTGTCAAGAGTCTTCCATTGAAGTATTTATATGGGAAAATTCCTGTTAGTACTATTGTAGGTCTTTTTTGAAGGAGGATTATCATGTGTAAGAAATCGATTTACCTGGCTTTTTTTGTTTTGGTGCTGGGGCTGGCTGCGGGCGCGGCCAATGCTGATATTACAAGCGGCCTGGTGGGATACTACCCTCTCGAGGAAGGGGCGGGTGATACCGCTTACGACATGTCGGGCAACGGGCATGACGGAACCCGTCATAATAACGCAACATGGATTTCGCAGGGATACAAAGGCGGCGGAATCAATCTTGACGGCAGCGCAAACTCAAGAATTGAACTTGGAACATGGAATCCGGCCGAGGGAACAGGCCAAATGTCTCTGGCATTATGGATCAGGTGGGCCGGCGGAGGCGGCACATATCAAGGCCTGATCGGCAAGAGAGATACATGGCCCGACACAACGATGTTTCAGTTCCAGGTTAGACCGGAAAATAACGGTACTTTTCGGCTCGAAACAGGAACAATTGCGATAGTTTCACCCAATGGCACTTTGGCTCCGCATGTCCAGACCTGGGCGCATGTAGCGGCCACCTTTGACGGAACCACAGCCAGGCTTTATCTAAATGGCGAGGAGATAACCTCCGGCGGATTTGCTTTTAATACTGCAGGTGAAGGGTCCAATATGGGCATAGGTTGTGTCACCGGCGGCGGCTCAGGCTACAGCGGGAACGGCGAAGTCTTTTCAGGCGACATTGACGAAGTCCGCATATACAACCGGGCGTTGTCCGAGGCCGAAATTCTGGCGGCTATGGCAGGTGAAATATGGCCTTACGCCTTCGCCCCCAGCCCGGCCAACGGGGCTTTACATTCGGATTCATGGGTAACCCTTAGCTGGTCGCCGGGAGAGACTGCTGTCTCGCACGATGTGTACATGGGCGATAATTTCGCAGACGTCAATGACGGCACCGCCGATACATTCCGGGGCAATTATGCTACAACGTATCTCATTGCCGGCTTCCCGGGATATCCTTATCCGGGAGGTCTTGTTCCCGGCACAACTTACTACTGGCGGATTGATGAGGTTAATGATACGGATCCAGATAGTCCGTGGAGGGGCAATGTCTGGAGTTTTACGGTTCCACTCAAGACTGCTTACAATCCCACTCCCGCTAACGGTGCTAAATTTATAGATCCGAATGCAGACCTTAGCTGGTCGGCAGGCCTCGGCTCGAAATCTCACACAGTGTATTTCGGCGACAATTTCGACGATGTTACAAATGCCGCCGGGGGCCGGTCTCAGGCAAATACAACCTATAACCCCGGCTCCCTTGAGTTTAATAAGACTTACTACTGGCGTGTCGATGAGTTCGATATCTTCACCACGCATAAGGGCGACGTTTGGAGCTTTACGACAGCAGTGCCCGGCGGAGGTATCAAAGGAGATTACTACAAAGGTACGGATTTGAGGGATCTTGTGCTGACCCGTATAGATCCTCAAATCAACTTTGGCTGGGGCGAAGGTTCGCCGGACCCGTTGGTCAATGTCGATCTGTTCTCAGCCAGATGGACCGGCGAGGTGGAGGCGGCATTTACCGAGACCTACACCTTTTACACCATGAGCGACGACGGCGTGCGCCTGTGGGTCGACGGCCAACAGCTCATCGACGACTGGAACGACCACGGTGACACCGAGAACCGCGGGAAGATCGACCTTATTGCCGGGAATACCTACAGTCTTGTGCTGGAGTACTATGAGAACGTCGGTGGAGCAACGGCACAACTTCGCTGGTCAAGCCCGTCCACGCCAAAGGGTCTTATTCCACAAGCCGCACTCTCACTGCCTGTAAAGGCCTGCAGCCCGCACCCGTCTAATGGTGCCGTAGATGTAAAGCAGACACCGCTTCTTAAGTGGGGAGCCGGAGAAGATGCCGTTTCGCACCAGGTCTATTTCGGAACTGACCAGGAGGCGATACGCAATGCCAATACAGGTTCGACCGAGTACAAAGGCACCAGGGCACTTGGTTCGGAGAGCTACGATCCCGGAGAACTTGAGTGGGACACTACTTATTACTGGCGTGTTGACGAAGTCAATAACGTTAATCCCGACAGCCCGTGGGTAGGCAGCGTCTGGAGCTTTACGACGGCAAACTTCCTTGTAGTGGACGATTTCGAGGATTACGACGCCGGCGAGAACCAGATATGGTACGCCTGGAAAGATGGGCTCGGCTACGGCGCACCGGGCAGTGAACCCTACTTCCCCGGTAACGGGACAGGCTCGGCCGTAGGCTGGGACTACACTCCTTCGTACACCGAGGAGACTATCGTTCACGGAGGCAGCCAATCCATGCCTCTATACTACAACAATAGCATCTTAAAGTACTCAGAGGCGGAATTGACGCTCACTCATCCGCGTGACTGGACCGAAAAGAATGTTAACACTTTGACGATTTGGTTCAGAGGCAATCTCGCAGGTTTCGTGGAAGAGCCGGCCGGGACATACACGATGACCGCTTCCGGCACGGATATCTGGAACATTGCTGACGAGTTCCGCTTCGCCTTCAGGCAACTGACCGGCGCCGGTACAATTGTGGCGAAGGTGCTCAGCGTTCAGAACACGAACGGCTGGGCCAAGGCCGGTGTGATGATTCGTGAGACGCTGGAACCAGGCTCAAAACATGCCTTTATGGATATTACGCCCGGTTACGGTGCTTCCTTCCAGGTTCGTAACACTACCGAAGGCACCAGTTTCCAAATGAGCCAGACCGGGATTACCGCGCCGTACTGGGTGAAATTGGAACGTAATGCTGCAGGTTACTTTACGGGCTACTATTCGGCCGATGGCATCACATGGCTGCAGGTACCGGATACTACACCCGTGCAAATCCCGATGAGCCAGAATGTCTATATAGGCCTGGCGGTAACCAGTCACAGTGCCGGCGTTACATGCAAAGCCGAGTTCTCCGACGTTAAGACGACCGGCTCGGTTAGTCCGCCGATGTGGACGCACCAGGCTATCGGTGCAAATATGGCCAGTAATGACCCGGAGCCGATGTATGTCGCCCTCAATGGCAGCGCCGTGGTCTATCATGATAATCCTGATGCAACACAGATAGACACCTGGACGGAATGGAATATCGACCTGCAGGCATTTGCAGACCAGGGCGTGAACCTTACCAATGTCGATACTATCGCTATCGGTTTCGGCGACAAAAATAATCCACAGGCTGGTGGTTCGGGTACGATGTACTTTGACGATATTCAGTTGCGTGGCGAGGGCATCTTGCCCTTGTTTTCTACCGTTGGCAAGATGCCAACGAGACGCAAGGCCGGGACGGCCTCGCCACAATCGTGAATCGAGAATCGAACTCAGTACACAGCACAATGAACTCAGAACGGATTTGTGCTATTATGAACAAACGAAAAGGATTTACGTTGATAGAACTATTGGTGGTTATCGCTATCATTGCAATATTGATGGCGATATTAATCCCGACATTAAACAGGGCCAGGGAGCAGGGTAAGCGTGCAGCCTGTCTAAACAACCTCAAGCAGTTAGGGCTTGCATGGGTTCTATATGCTGATGATAACGATGACAAAATCGTTAACGGCTGCACCGGCAAAGGGGGCGAAAATCCGATACCTGTTGACGAAGACGGCTGGGTACACTGGGCCGGCTATACCGACCAGACATCCGAAGCCGACCAGATAACAGCCCTCAAAGAAGGTGCACTATTCCCATACGTCAAGAGCGAAAGACTTTACAAATGCCCGACCGGCCTGCGGGGAGAGATGCGCACGTATGCCATAGTCGATTCTATGAACGGCTGGCCCAGCAGCGGGCCGAATATTAAAAACAGGATGGATATTCGCAGACCGGGCGAGAGGGTTGTTTTTATTGATGAGGGTTGGACAACATTTGCCAGTTGGTCTGTTCCTTATGACAGCGAGGCATGGTGGGGTGCGGTCGTCATGCAAGCGGGCATACTTGCGGCCGACAATCGCCATAAGGACCCGCCGCCGATCCGGCACGGAAATGGCACCAACTTTTCATTTGCAGACGGGCACAGCGAATACTGGAAGTGGAAAGACCCGCGTACGATAAGCTATGGCATGCTCGAGGTCGGCTCCGGTCCCAGTCAGACGGGCAATCAGGATTTGCACAAAGTTCAGAAGGCCGTGTGGGGCGAATTAGGCTATACCGTATCTCCATGGTAATGGATTGAGAGGTCTTCATGAATGTGTTATTTTAAGAAGCGATATGCATGACGCAATCGCGAAACATTGTGATGAATTAAACCGCTGCAACCAGCGAGGGGGGCGAATGTTATCGATATTCGATTTACTTGCGGCGGAAACTCTCGATCCGGACCTGGCGGCTTATTTAATGGCTCGCATCAGCACCGGATCTTCTTTCGCGGCGGGTTCGGTCCCGGGCGGAGCAGGCAAGACGACGGTTATGTGTGCCCTGCTGAATTTCGTGCCGGTAGATGTTTCGCTGATACCTGCAACATCCCAGGCAGTATATGAAGCCGCCAATGCCAGAGTTTTGCCGTCCCGTTCTTGTTATGTCTGTCATGAAATCGGCTCCGGGAATTACTTCGCTTATTTATGGGCGGACGCATTGAGGGCCTATTGCAGCCTGTTCGAACACGGTCATATCCTCGCTACGAACCTGCACGCAGATACTCCCCGGCAGGCACGAGAGCAAATTTGCAACACCAACGGCGTACCAGGCGAGCATTTTAACAAATTCGAGCTGCTTATTTTTCTGCGCATAGAGAACGGTTATCCTAGGGCCCGTCGTTGGATCGAGGAGGTTTACTCGGGCGATGGTTCATCCGGGTATGAATTGATTTTTCATGCAAACAAGAAACGTACACTCGATGAGAATGCAAAGCACTACCTGGCCGACCCGGAATACGTCGCTGCATGCCGGGACTTTCTGACGAAGATATCGCCGAACGTGCGTACCATCGAGGATACACGCCGGCAAGTAGTGGAATTCCTCAGGCGGAATAATAATACCAAAACCGACTAATAATCGTTTATACGGAGATACATAATGAAATATCGCCGGTTGGGTAAGACGCCGATGAGTGTCTCGGTCATCGGCATCGGAACATGGCAGCTCGGCGGGGAGTGGGGCAAGAAATTCGAGCAGGCCGAGGTCGATGCGATGATCGACAAAGCAGCCGAGCTGGGTATCAACCTTATCGATACCGCGGAATGTTACGGCGACCATCTTTCGGAAGAGCTGATCGGCCATGCCGTCAAAGGCCGGCGGAAAAAGTGGATAATCGCCACCAAGTTCGGTCACAAGTTCATGCCGAACTTCGAACGGGAAAATCTTTTCGAAGCCGACCAGGTTCAAAAGCAGCTCGAGGACTCGCTCAAGGCGCTGCGGACCGATTATATCGATCTTTATCAGTTCCACAGCGGGACAGATGAAATGTTCGACACGCCGGGATTGTGGGAAATGCTGCAAAAGCAGGTGGACGCGGGCAAGATCCGCTATCTGGGAATATCGATCAGCAAAAAGTACGCCAGCTTCTATCAGGTCGAGAAGGCGTCCGACGTCGGAGCCGCGGCAATCCAGGCCGTATACAATCGGGTTTATCGAAAGCCGGAGGAAAAAATTTTCGACTCCTGCATCCGGCAGAACCTGGGCGTGCTGGCAAGGGTGCCTTTAGCCAGCGGATTCCTGAGCGGCAAATACAGCGAAGATTCGAAGTTCACCGGCACGGATGTCCGCAGCTCCTGGCATGACCGGGACGAATGGCAGGAAATTTATAAAGAGGTGGCAAATTTCAAAAATGAAGTCCCAAAGGGCGTGCCGATGGCACATTGGGCCCTGGCATGGTGCCTGCAAAACCCGGCTGTAACATGCGTTATCCCGGGCTGCAAGAACGTCGAACAAGTCGAATCCAACGCTTTAGCCGCGGATCTTCAAGCCGTCAGGGACGGGAAGAGCCATCCCCATCCCGATAAACAACAATCGAGATGAGGCTGCCACCCAATAGAATTGAAAGAAAAAGAGTGGCAGCCTCAAGCTTGAATCCCGCTATGCGGTTGTTCAAGTCTGGGGATGGTCGCGATTGCCGGAATTCGGCTGAACACATACGATAAAATACATGCACCCGGCAGCGAAATCTGGTATTCTAACCTCTAAGTGGCGAGGCAGTCCCGGCCTTGCGTCTCGTTGGCATCTTGCCAACGGTGGGAAACAACCCCTTGGGGGTCGCCACATCAAAAAAAGTTTTTTGAGAGGACATGCAGATGCATCGTAAAGAAATGACAAGACGAACATTCCTGAGTGCGGCGGCATCGGCTGTCGCTGTTCCTTATGTGATTACATCTTCGGCCACCGGTGCCGGGGGTAAACGCCGCACAGCTCCGAGCGAACGTGTGAACATGGGATTCATCGGCCTGGGGGGCCAGGGTTCCGGACATCTGCTCGGCGGCGCATGGACGTATGTTCCCGGGGGGTATATCGCACGGGAAGACGTACAGGTCGTGGCTGTTTGTGATGTACGCCGTGAACGTCTCAACCATGCATGGAAACGGTGCAATGAGATATACGCCGAGCGGTTCAACCGGCCCGACTACGACGGTGTGAAAGCATACAATGATTTCCGCGAAGTTCTCGCTCGTACCGACATCGATGCCGTATTGCTCGCGCTGCCGTATCATTGGGCCGCTCCAATGGCTATCATGGCGCTGCGCTCGGGTAAGGACGTCTACTGCGAAAAACCCATCGCCATTACGGTGCGACAGGCACAAACTATGGTCGAGACGGCACGATCTTATAGTCGTATTTACCAG
>Ga0154684_1188_pt1 | contig 9957 bp, 8 predicted proteins | sample Rifle2008BG13ft_FD_116113 | JGI IMG/M metagenome (GOLD analysis project Ga0154684, IMG submission 116113) | Planctomycetes bacterium RBG_13_50_24 | reverse complement strand
CAGCCTGCACTTCAAGGACCTCAACGAGTTCGGTAATCCGCAGGCCCATGATGTTCCCTGGGGCACGGGTGTAAGCCAGGCCAACGCGATATTGACCGAACTTAACCGGCAGAAATTCAAAGGCGTATTCTCGATAGAGTACGAGTACAACTGGCTCGATTCGATGCCGGAAATATCCAAATGCGTGGCATTCTTCAGGAAGACCGCAGCAGAGCTTAGCGACGTTAAGTTTAAGGACGTTTTCAAGAATAACCTTTCGAACGCCATAATGGAAGCCGGCTCCTGGGCTTTTAACGACGATGGCGTTCTTACGCCTACTCCGACCGGCCACGGCGACATCTGGACCAAAGAACGCTACGGCAACTTCATACTCGAACTCGACTTTAAAGTCCCCGAAAAGGGCAATAGCGGCGTCTTTATCCGCGGCGCTGATTTAAAGGACTGGATCAACACCGCGATTGAAATCCAGATTCACGCCACCACCGATGGGGCCAAGCACGGCCAGTGCGGCGCTGTTTATGACTGCCTGTCGCCCTCGAAGGATGCGACAAGGAAGCCGGGTGAGTGGAACCACTACATCATAACCTGTCTGGACAATAAGATTTATATCAATCTCAACGGCGAAGATATCATCGATATGGACCTGAACCTATGGACCGAGGCCGGCAAGAATCCGGATCCGCCGGTCGCCGCGGGTACCAAAAACAAGTTCCGCTACGCCTACAAGGATATGGCCCGCGAAGGGCACATTGGCTTCCAGTATCACGGCAATCCCATCTGGTTCAGGAATCTTAAAATCAAATCATTTGACTAAAGAATAAATTACAATGAGGTACGTACGAATGAACAGCAGGAACAACAACGCAATCGTTTGCAGCCGGGCGGTTCTGGTCATCGCGATTCTGGCTTTCAATTTGTTTGGAATGTCCATTATCGGCGGCTTGCAGACCGCACTCGCGGGCGATTCGGATTCATCGCAGGAGTGGGTTTCGGTATTCAACGGCAAAGACCTGACCAGTTGGGACGGTGATTCCCGTCTCTGGTCGGTTAAGGACGGCGTCATTCGGGGCCAGACCACGATTGCTAATCCCGCCCCCGGCAACACTTTCCTTATCTGGCGAGGCGGCAAGCTCCGGGACTTCGAGCTGAAAATAAAGTTCCGCATCCAGAACGGCAACTCCGGCATCCAGTATCGCAGCAAGGAAATCGACCAATGGGTCGTCAGCGGATATCAGGCCGAGGTCGAAAACAACCCGGGCAAGGTCGGATTCCTATACCATGAGGCCGGCCGGGGCTGGCTCGTCAACGTCGGCGATCTCATGGTTATCGACGAGAAGGGCGAGAAAGAGGTCGTCGGCAACGTTTCGGATGTCGATGAGCTTATCAAGGCCGGCTACTACAAGGACAAGGACTGGAACGAGTATCACATCATCGCGCAGGGCAACCACCTGAAGCATTATCTCAACGGCTACCAGACGATGGAGCTGATCGACAACGACCGCCTGACCAATCCGGACGATCCGAAGGACCGAAATGGTGCTGCAAGAGAAGGGATTCTTGCTCTCCAAATTCATGCCGGCGACCCGATGATTGTGGAATTCAAGGATATCCGTGTCAGGCATCTCGACGAGAAATACGGCGATGCACAATTGGTTTTCAATGGAAAGAATCTCGACGAATGGACCACGAATACCGGTTCGGGTAAGGGCGACAAATGGGTGGTCGGAAAGGCGAGTATCTCGCCGGCCGATCCGAAGATGCTGGTTGCCAAAGACGGCATGGGCGAGATGATCAACCTGACGCCCGAGCACGGTGCCAGCCGGGATATATACTCGAAAGCGAAGTTCGGCGACTGCCGGATAGAGCTGCAGGTCATGGTGCCGCAAGGCTCCAATTCCGGCGTTTACGTTATGGGCGAATATGAAATACAGGTGCTGGACAGTTGGGGCCGGCAGAAAATGGGCGGCGGCGATATGGGTGCGGTTTACGGCGCCAGTCCCCCGCGTGTTAATGCCAGCAAAAAGCCCGGCGAGTGGCAACAGTACGTTATTGATTTTCGCGCCCCGAAGTTCGACTCTTCCGGGCAGAAGACCGACAAGGCTAAACTGCTCAGGGTGGAGCTTAACGGCCAGGTCCTGCATGAAAAACTTGTAATGGAGAAAGAAACACCCGGCGGCGTTGCCGGCAAAGAAGCGCCGACCGGACCGCTGATGTTCCAGGGCAACCACGGGCCCGTGGCGTATCGCAATATCATCGTCAAGCCTCTGGCAAAGTAACTGCAGTTACAGACAGAAGCAGCAGGTTGTGATATCGCTGATTTGTTGCGTTTCCTGGAGCTGAAACAGTCGTAAATGAGTGTCTTAGCCGCCCTGGTTTTGAGGTGGCGTCGGCGGAAAATTAGCCGGATGTGACGCTTGACATTGAGGTATAGCCGTGCTATATTGCCCGGCAAAATTGAAAGCTCAAGATTAGTTAAATTTGTGGAGTTTACTAACGATGAATAATCAAAAAACGGTTAACAAAATAGACAGACGCAGTTTTCTGCGCTCGACAGCGGCAGTAGGAGCCGGTTTGGTATTTTCGCCGATGGTTTTAGGACAGGCGGGCGGCGGAAAGGCGGATGATATCAATGTGGCTTTACTCGGAGCCGGAGCCCAGGGCCAGGTCCTGATGAACGCCTGCCGGGATATCCCCGGCGTTCGTTTCAAGGCCGTCTGCGACATCTGGACGGAATACAATCAGAAACGCGTCTCACGTATGCTCAAAGCCTACCGACACGAGCATAATACGTATGTGGACTACAAGGAAATGCTCGATAAGGAAAAAGACCTTGACGCTGTCATCGTCGCTACGCCTGACTTCTGGCATTCCGAGCACGCGGTGGCCTGCCTTGAGGCCGGCCTGAACGTTTATTGCGAAAAAGAGATGTCCAATACGCTCGAAGGCGCCAGGAAGATGGTGGAAGCGGCGAAAAAATCGGGTAAGCTGCTGCAGATCGGCCATCAGCGCCGCAGCAATCCTCGCTACATCCATGCCTACGACAAGCTTATAACCGGCGCAAAGTTATTGGGCAAGATTACATGTATCAACGGCCAGTGGAATCGCAGCAAGACGGCGTGCGAGGATTTAGGCTCGCCGAGGAACGCCGATATCGACCAGGCCACGCTGGAAAAGTACGGTTTCAGCTCGATGCAGCAGTTTAGAAACTGGCGCTGGTACAAGGGACTCGGCGGCGGCCCGATTGTTGATTTGGGTTCGCATCAGATCGATATTTATACTTGGTATCTGGGCACAAATCCCAAGTCTGTCATGGCCAGCGGCGGTATCGACTACTGGAAGGGTCACGACTGGTACGACAACGTCATGGCCATTTATGAGTATGAAGTTGAAGATCGGACCGTCAGGGCGTTTTACCAGACGATTACTTCCAACAGCAGCCAAGGTTACTTTGAGACCTTTATGGGCGACGAAGGCACGCTGATGATCTCGGAAGCCGCCGGACGCGGCACGGTATATCGTGAGGCGTGGGTCCCGGCGGAGAACTGGGAAAAGTGGGTAAAGATGGGCTTCATCAAGGAGCCGGTTGTGCCGAAGGAGGAAAAACCCGCCGGCGATGCCGTGCTGGATGTACGCGAGTCACCGAAACCGCCGAGCTATGATATCCCGGTATCAATGGAAGGCAAGCCGTATCATCAGCCGCACCTTGAGAACTTCTTCGATTCGATTCGCGGCAAGGCCAAACTGAATTGCCCGGCCGAGATCGGATACGAAACGGCAGTAACAGTGTTGAAAGTGAATGAAGCAGTGGCAGCCGGCAGGAAGCTGGAGTTCAAGCCGGAAGACTTCAAGGCCTAAACGTTCGGTTACAATAGCCGCTCTGTCAGATAAATATTAATGCATTGAGAAAGAAAGATTGAGCCTACATTGAGAAAAGGATTGATTAACCATTGCCGATTTTCAATTGTCGATTTGTGGCGAGGCCGTCCCGGCCTTGCGTCCCGTTGGCATCTTGCCAACGGAAGGAGACAAGGGCAAGATGCCCTCGCCACATTTAAAATCGAAATTCTGGTATTGTGTTTGCTGGCCTTGTGTCTTCCCGCCGTTGCTGCTGAAACCGGGCAGAAGCTTCTCGGTGACGAAAGTGACGGCGGCCGGGCGCATCCGATTCATCGTCTCGGGCTGCTCGCCGAACCGGGCGAGAAAGACGCCGAACCTGTTAAGATTGATCCGAATGTTGACACCGCCGAAGAGGTGCTTTTGCCTTTTTCCACGCGCCGGACGTGCGGCCTGTGTCACAGCTACGGGATCATTAACAAAGGCTGGCATTTCAACTCAGTTGATCCGAATGCCGAGGCCGGCCGGCCGGGCCAGCCGTGGATCTATGTCGATGCCAAAACCGGCACTCAGATACCGCTTTCCTATCGCTCCTGGCCTGGCACGTTCAAGCCGGGGCAGTTCGGCCTGAGCGATCGTGAGTTCACGAAAATCTTCGGTCGTCAGACTCCGGGCGGGGGCGCAGGAGAGACCGACGAGACTGTCGAGGTCATGCGGCAGTACGTCTCCGGCAAGCTGGAGATTAACTGCCTGAGCTGCCACAACGCAGACCCGCGACAGGATCAGGGCGGTCCGACCGGGTATGCTGTGCAGGTAAGCCGTGGCAATTTCCGCTGGGCTACGGCTGCATCCTCCGGCCTGGCTGCGGTCACCGGCTCTGCCAACGACATGGACGAAATGTACGATCCGTTCGATCCGTTTGCGGTCGAATCGGCACAGGGCGGAAAGAATAAGCCGCCGGCAATCACGTATCATAAGAACATATTCGACCATGATAACAGCGTGTTCTTTAATATCGTCAGGGAAGTTCCATCGCACCGGTGTTACTTCTGTCACTCGAATCTTTACATAGGCGCCGAAGCTGAAGAGACCGAAAAATGGTCCGAGGACGAGGATATTCACCTCAAGGCGGGTCTGACCTGTGTCGATTGTCACCGAAACGGGATCGACCACAACATCGCCCGCGGCTACTCCGGCGAAGAGAACGCCTCGGGTAACGAGCTTGCGGCGGCTTCCTCATGCGAAGGCTGCCACCTCGGAGAACAATCCGCTTCGGAGCCGGCCGCCGGCCGTCTGAGCGCACCGGTCCCCGAGCACCGGGGCATCCCGACGGTGCATTTCGAAAGACTGACCTGCACCGCTTGTCATTCGGGCCCGTGGCCCGCCGATGAGCCGCACTTTACAAAAACTTCGATGGCCCATCGCCTCGGGACGCCGAACGTGAACAAGGCCCGCGAGATGCTGCCGCACATTGCATCTCCTGTTTTCGCAAAACAGGCCGACGGCAAAATCGCCCCTCACAAGCTTGTCTGGCCTGCATTCTGGGGCGTTCTTAACGGCGATAGCGTAACGCCGATTGATCTCGGAACCGTCACAAACGTTATCGGGGACATGCTCTCGAAGGAGAAGTTCCCGTTCTCGGGTGACTGGCCCGAATTGACTGCCGACCATATCGTTAAGGGACTTACTGCCCTGGCGTCCGGCGGTTCGGAGGAAGGCCGGGCCGTCTATATCAGCGGCGGCAGACTATACAGCCTGGATGATTCAGGCCAACTGAGCGAACAGAAGGACCACCCCGCGGCAAAGCCTTACTTATGGCCAATAGGTCATGACGTCAGGCCGGCGGCCCAGGCCCTGGGTATTCGCTATTGTACTGATTGTCACGGCACTGAAGCGCCTTTCTTCTTCGGGGACGTTAACATCGATACTCCTGTTGTCGCGGCCCGGGAATCTAAAAAAATGGTTGATTTCCAGGATATCTCCCCATTCTATGCCTGGGCGTTTGCCTTCTCGTTCGTGTTCCGTCCCTGGATGAAGATGGTTGTTCTTGGTTCATGTGCCGTTATGGCCTTCGTTTTGTTGTTATATGGATTGAAGGCCCTGGCTTGTGTAGTCAAAACTCTGGCCGGAGAAAATTAGCAGCTCTTACTTTAAAATGTGAGTGATATGTTTCAAACGATCTCGATAGTCGCATTTTTAGTTACCATTTGTGCTCTGGCACTGAATTGCATTATTTCTCCCTGTAAGGAATGCTGGCGGCATCCCCTGCGAAAACTCATACAGCTTTTTACGCTGCTCTTTATTGAGCAGAAGCTGAGTCCGGCGGGTGTTTTAAGGAAACTTGTTTATCTGCTGGCGTTGCTTTGCTTTGTCGTGCTGGCATTGACCGGTTTCTATCCGACGCTTGTCCTGGGCGAGCACATTTCGGGTTATCTGGTTATGGTGCACGCCACGTTCGCGCCGATTTTTGCGATATGCCTGGCGGTTCTGGCCGTGATGTGGGCGCGTAACAGCCGCTTCACCGGCAATGACTGGCCGTGGTTTCAACGCTTTGTTCAGCGTGTTACTCTGATTAAAAGCACCGGCAAAGAAACGCATGCCCAAAGCTCCAGCCTCGGGCAGAAGATATCTTTTTGGCTGATAATCTTTTTGGCTTTGCCGCTGGCCTTGTCGATTGTTTTGAGCATGTTCCCAATTTTCGGAACTCATTGGCAAGAGCTTCTGCTGGGGATTCACCGTTACACCGCTGTGTTGTTTTCCCTGGCGGCAATCGTTCATATTTACCTGATAATCCGATGTAAAACGAACGAATAAATTCCGGATAGCCTGTTCTTTCATATGCTTGTCGGGGTCACTGGCGCAGAATATTGCGTTTGTGGCCCGTTTTATATACAGATGCACCCTTCGACTACGCTCAGGGTGAAGAATAAGGACTCCTCCATGGTGAAGAAGGAAGACTTCTTCATGCCGAGCGGAGACGAGGCATCGGTTTATTTATAGCGTTTTCGTACGCAAAGAGGGGCTCTTTAGTTAGAAGGGCCGGAAAGGAGAAAGAGCCGATGGCCAAGGTAAAAGTTGCTGTTGTAGGGCTTGGATTTGGTGCCGAATTTATCCCAATTTATCAAAGACACCCCGATGCCGAGTGTTATGCTATTTGCCAGAGGAACGAAAAGCATCTCAATGAGATAGGCGACCAGTTCGGTATCGAAAGGCGATTCACGAAGTTCGAAGACCTTTTGGATATTGACGAGCTGGATGCGATCCACGTTGTCTCCCCTATTGCCGATCACGCCTGGATGTCGCTGGAATCGCTGAAGGCCGGCAAGCATACATGCTGCACTGTCCCGATGGCTACTACCAAAGAGGACTGCCTTGCTCTTGTTAAAGCGCGAAAGAAATCCGGCAAAGTCTATATGATGATGGAAACTGCCGTATATACCCGGGAGTTTCTCTACGCACAGGAGCTCGTCGAATCGGGCAAGTTAGGCAAGATACAATTCCTTCGCGGCTCACATCAGCAGAATATGGGTCTGCCGGGCTGGCCGAAATACTGGTACGGTTTTCCGCCGATGCATTATGCGACACATGCCATAAGCCCGTTGTTGTGCCTTGCGAAAAAGCGCGCTGAATCTGTCGTCTGTCACGGCTCGGGCCGGATTCAGGAAGATTATATCAAAAAGTACAATTCACCTTTCGCCGCTGAAACCGCCATTATCAAGCTCGCCGATTCCGACCTTGCCTGCGAGGTGACCAGATCATTGTTTAATACAATCAGACAGTACAGGGAAAGTTTCGACGTGTACGGCACAGAGCTTTCATTCGAATGGGAGCAGACCGCCGGTGAAGGGCCGGTAATCTATTCCGGCTATGAAGACGCCGAGAGAATAGAAATTCCCGACTACGGGCACCTGCTGCCGAAGGAAATTGCTCCCTTCACGGGGCACGGCGTCTATGATGAGGAGCACGAGCACACGTCCTTTATTCAGGGCAGCGGGCACGGCGGCTCTCATCCGCATTTGACGCACGAGTTTGTTCGTGCGATTGTCGAAGACAGGAAATCCGCCGTCGATGCGGGCACGGCGGCGAACTGGACTATGGCGGGAATCTGCGCCCACGAATCGGCGATGAATGACGGCAGGAGAATTCAAATCCCGCAGACTGATTAGCTGCTTTCTCGCCGCGGACAAATTTGCCGTAAGACTGTTAAAAAACTGGTTGTATTGAGGCGCAACTGTTATATTTACATGGAAAATCCGGTAGCGTGCCGGTGGTATATATTCGAGGAAGTTTATTAAGGAGAAGAAATTATGAGTAATGGAGCACTGCCAGATTACGTAAGTATGGCTAAGCCGAATCCGGCTGCGAACAGGGCTCCCTGGTACAAGAACACGGCGCCTACCTATGCGGGTATCTTCCTGTGGTTCGTGTTCTGGAGCCAGGCGCCGAGTGGCGGCGGAGCCAGTCCCGGCGGAGTGCTTAGTCAGGGTGTCGGCGTTGCGCTTCTCGGTTTGGTCGTAGCTGCGCTTCTGTGCCACGCCTTGTTCTACATGGTTCCGGGCCTGCTTGGTCTGAAGACCGGCCTTCCGCTCTACGTTGTGGGCACATCGACCTATGGCGTACAGGGTGGCTTCCTGATGCCGGGTTTTCTAATGGGCGTCCTTCAATTCGGGTGGCTTGGTGTCAACGCGTATTTTGCTTCGTTGGCCCTTGCACCTCTCTTCGGCGGAAGCGCCGCTGCTGCGAAGGTGATTGCCGTAATATGGGCGGCTGTCGCAGCATTCGTCGGATTGAAAGGTATTCAGTACGTTGCAAAGATTGCTACGTTCCTTCCTTTGATTCCCTTGGTGATTCTGCTTATTATGCTTGCTAAAACTATCGGTGGAATCGGCGATTTTAATGCCGATGCACTGATTGCCGCCGGTACCGTTAAGGGTGGCGCTGCCGCCGGCTTAAGCTTCATCGGGGTCATAGCTTTGAGCATAACGTTTGTCGTTGGTTTCTTTGCCACCGCAGGTGCTGCCGGTGTCGATTTCGGAACGAACAGTAAAGACGAAAAAGACGTCCAGATGGGCGGCCTGATCGGAATCGCTCTGGCCACTATCGTTGCTGCTGGAGCTGCAATTCTGATAGCTGCGGGGGCTTTTGGCAAGTCCGGGACGTATGCTATGAACCCGGCTGACCCCGGTTTTATGGGAGGGATAATGGGTTCTCCGGGGGCCGGCAAGACAATGGGTCTGCTCTTGGCAATCGCTGCCTTCCCACCCGCTTGTTTCTCGTCTTTCATTGCAGCCAATAGCTTTAAGACGACACTGCCGAAAGTCAATCCGTTCATATCAGTGAGCATTGGCGCCGCGGTCAGTATCATCCTTGCAGTAACAGGTTGGGCGGGCCAGGCGGGCGCCGTCTTTACAGTCATCGGGGCATCTTTTGGTCCTGTTTGCGGTGCGATGATGGTTGATTACCTTCTTGCGGGCAAGAAATGGGCCGGTCCTCGGGCCGGTTGGAACATGGCCGGCTGGATATCATGGGCGGTTGGTTTTGTCGTGGGTATACTGCCGCTCGTGAGCAGTGTAAAGATCCCGGCGGCGCCGCTGATGGCATTTATTGTCGGTGCCGTGCTATACTTCATCCTGGCCAAGGCGGGGATGGAATCGAAGGTCCTTGAAATGGCAGCCGCACCGGCGGAAAAGGATTAGGGCGAAGAAAAAGGCGAGTAATATTTAGAGAATTTGTAAATATTCTCACTGCTCGATGAGATTGAAAAGAACGGCAGGGATTCGGGAATATACCGGATTCCTGCCGTGTTTTTATGGAAACTTGTATTTGTAACTAAGCGTATTATTAATAAATACTTGCGTATCGATTTTTTAAGATCGTATTCTCCGGAGCATACAAATAAATGGGAAAAAATATACTTTTGAGCGGCTTGACAACGTCATACAAATAGGATAGCATCATCGTTCCGGTTTTGTGAGTACATGGCAGTTTGTTGATAATGAGAAGTTTCATATGTTTGATGGGATTTTTAATTTTGAGGTAAAAAGGAAATGACGACGAAAAATTTTGGTTCAATTGTGAAAATCTGTGTCTGTGTGTTGTTTGTGATGTCTTTATGTCTTATCC
>Ga0154684_1088_pt2 | contig 9980 bp, 7 predicted proteins | sample Rifle2008BG13ft_FD_116113 | JGI IMG/M metagenome (GOLD analysis project Ga0154684, IMG submission 116113) | Planctomycetes bacterium RBG_13_50_24 | reverse complement strand
GTGACGGTGTTTCTGGAAATCGCTTCCTATTTTGCCGTTTGTTCGTACCGGTCGAAAAGCTCGGCGATGTTTGCGGTTTTGGCATCGCCTGCGTGGACGACGACGCGGTATTCGAGCGAGAGCTTTTCACCTTTGGCCAGGTTCAGCTTGTCGCCTTCGAGCCAGTACATGGGCGTCGGCGAGAAAAAGCCGTAATCGCGGGTGAACCATTTGCTTGGATACCAGCGGTTGGCGGGATTCTGCAGGATGGCGATGCCTTCGGCTGCCCCATCCCGCGTGCCGGAATAATCGCACCAGGGCGAGGCGGCTCCGAACGTGCCTTTCTCGCTGGTATTGCCCTCGGCGTTGATCAGCGTGCCGCCGGAGGTGACGCTCAATTCGGGCACAACTCTCGCCGAGAACAGCGAGTGGTTGGTCTTGAGTATCTCGATATCGACCAGGGGCGTTATGGTGATCTTAAAGTCGATAATCCGCAGCGTCTCGCTCGGAGCAAAGATCGTCATTTGCCGTGTGTCTTCGATAACGGGCTCCTTGCCCGGCTGCTTCCACAGGCACGTATCGGTAAGGACGATTCGCTCGCCCGCAGCCTCGGCAATCTTCGGACCCTGCGATAGTATCTGGCCTCGCTCGTTAACTTCCTGCCAGTAGTTTCCGCCGTTGACGCGGTCGCAGCCGAAGAACAGCGAATGATGATGCGGGTACGGCTCGGAGGTCTCGGTAGTGATGGACTTGCCGGTAAGCGGTCCGTTGACCGGCCAGAAATACGGATACTTCTGCGAGCCGGCGAACTTGTAGCACGTAAATAATTTGCCGTCAACATTAACGACAACCTGGTCTTGTTCGATCTTCGCCGCGACCTTCTGCGAAGCCGCCGGCACAAGAGAACAACCGCATGTGAATATAAAAAAAGCCGCAACGACTTGTGTCCAACGAGTCATACAAAACTCCCGCCTTATTAAATAGCCAATAACAAATATATAAGTTTTGAATTGTCATGCTGAACGAAGTGAAGCATCTGGGAATAGAATGTGTGAAAGAGATTCTTCACTGCGCTATGCTCCGTTCAGAATGACATTCATTTCATTAATTTTAAAGTTTCCACGGGCTTCGCATCGGTCGCCAGAGCATTCGATTGGCCTGATCGTCGCCGACGAATTGTTCGGTGTCGGGGTCCCATTTGAGTTTTCTGCCGAGCCGCATCGCTATCTCGCCGAGCAGACAGACGGTGCACGAGCGATGCCCGATCTCTACCGGCGCGATGGTTTCGGCCCGCGACTTGATACATTCTAGCCAGTTCGACTTATGGTTATCGCTCTTACACAGCCGGATTTCATCTGACCCGATGGTCGAGTCCAGCAGGGTCTTGGGCTGGGCGTCGATGAAGCCTCGTCTGACGTAGACCCAGCCTTCGGAGCCTTCGAAAACGACGCCCTGCTTGTTCTTTATATTGTCGGTGCAGATGACCTTGACGCCGTTTGCGTAGGTGTACTCGATACTGAAATCGCCGTGCACGTCCCAGAGCCCGTCCTTCGGATATTCTGTTTGTCCCTGGATTTCAACCGGGCCGGTGTATTCGGTACCCATGCCCCACTGTGCGATATCGTTGTGGTGGGCTCCCCAGCCGGTAATCATGCCGGCGCCGTAAGCGGCGATACGCAGCCAGCCGGGCCGGTCGTAATCCTTCTGTGGATGGACTCGCTTCTCGGTGTAGGCAGCCCAGGGCGCCGGGCCGAGCCAAAAGTCGTAATCGAGATTATCAGGTACCGGCATCGGCGGCTCCGGGCCGGTGCCCGGGTCTGTGCCGAAGCCGACCCTGACGGTGTGAAGTTTGCCGACCCGCCCGTTGCGGACCAGCTCGCAGGCATGGTGGAATCGCGCGTCGGAGCGCTGCTGGCTTCCGACCTGGAAGATTCGATTGTAGCGGCGGACTATGTCACTGAGGACCCGGCCCTCCCGGATGGTCAGTGTCAGCGGCTTTTGCAGGAAGATATCCTTGCCCGCCTTGGCCGCGGCAATCGCAGGCAGCGCGTGCCAGTGGTCGGGAGTGGCAACGCAGACCGCGTCGATATCGTCCTGTGTCACCAGCTCCCTGTAGTCGCCGTAGGTTCTGCATCCTTCGTATGTTCCGCCGGAATTCTGTTTGGCATAATGTGCTTCGACGGTTTTCTGAGCGTTCCGGACCCTGTTGGTATCGACGTCACAGACGGCGACGATCTGGGCTTCTTCGAATCCCAGAAGCTCGCGCATGTCATCCGATCCCATCCGCCCGACGCCGACGAATCCGATCGTGATGCGATTGCTCGGCGCATCGGCTCCGAAGACCGAAGCAGGCACGATTGTCGGGACCAGGAAACCGGTTGCGGCGACGGCCGAGCCTTTAAGAAACTGCCGGCGAGTTACCACGTGTGTCTTTCTTATTCTGTCACTTTTCATATCTCAACCCCGTCACAAAGTGTTTCAATAGTAAATAGTCAATTGAAAATAGTAAATTCAGAGTCGCCATGGACTTCGCATCGGCCGGCTCAGCAGCCGATTGGCGGCATCATCGTCGATAAACTTCTCGGCGTCCGGGTCCCATCGCAGCTTTCTGCCGAGCTGAATGGCGATGTGTCCTATCTGGCAGAGCGAGTTGGTACGGTGACCGACCTCGGCGTCGGCCAGCGTTTGGCCGCGCGTTTTCACGGCATCGATAAAGTCCCGCTTCTCACTCTTGAGCGGCAGGCGGATTTCATCCGAACCGATAGGAGATTTCAAAATTGACGCCGGCTGGGCTTTGAGGCTTTGGTCGTCGTAGTCGGCCTGGATCCAGCCTTCGGTTCCTTCGAATCGCACGTGCGGCCGGCTGATGTTGTAGAAGAGCTTCACGCCGTCGGCGTATTTGTATTCGAGCTCGAAGCTCAGCAGCACGTTCCAGAGCCCGTCGCGAGGATACTTGCCGCTGCCCTCGACCTCGATGGGCCCTGTGCGGTCGGTTCCGTTGCCCCACTGCGCGATGTCATTGAGATGGGCGCCCCAGTTGGTGACCATCCCCTCGCAGTAGTCCGGCACTCGCATCCAGCCGGGCCTCTCGTAGCTTTGCCGCGGGTGGACGCGATTGAGCGTATAAGGGGCATACGGAGCCGGCCCAAGCCAGAAATCGTAATCCAGCTCCTGCGGCACGGGCATCTCCGGCTCGGCTTCACCGGCCTCGTCGCCCGGGGGAACTCCGGTGCGAATCGTATGCACCTTGCCTATCCGGCCGTTGAGCACCAGCTCGCACGCCCTTTGGAAGCACGCGTGCGAACGGAATTCGCTGTCGGTGCGGAATACGCGATTGTATCGCCGGACCGTATTGCTGAGCGCCCGGCCCCCGGCGATACTCAACGTCAGCGGTTTCTCGCAGCAGATGTCCTTGCCGGCTCTGGCTGCGGCGATTGCTATCTGCACGTGCCAGTGGTCGGGCGTGGAAATCATAACCGCGTCGATGTCAGGCCGATCCAGAAGCTCGCGGAAATCTCTAAAGACCGAGCAGCCTTTGAACGTGCCGGCTGTTCGTTCTTTGCCGTAGTATTCTTCGACGGCTTTTCGGGCGTTGTCGAGTCTCCAGGTATCCACGTCGCAAACGGCGAGGACCTGGACATCGGATGCGGCCAGAAACGATTTCAGATTGGAGTAATAAGCCTGCCGGCCCATTCCTATCATTCCTACGGTAATGCGGTTGCCGGGGGCTTCGGCGCCGAAGACTCTCGCCGGCAGAATTGTCGGTGCGGATATGAAAGCACAAGCGGCCGCAGCAGAGCTTCTAAGGAGCTGCCGGCGAGTGATTCTGTCTGCCTGTTTGGTTCTTTGCCCTTTCAGTTGCTCTTGCCTGCCTTTCCGGGAAGACGCCGGGAACGAAAAGACATCGTTTCTCCATGAAAGACCATAACTTTGGCACATGGTCTTAAAAATGCCATAATACCAAACAGCCCTGAGCTCGGCAACGCGAATTTCCTTGCATTTGAAAAGGATTTGCCGTATGCTCAGCGTCAAAGCATAAAACCTTGCCGGAACACCAAGTAAGGAGAAAAAACAGATGGTAAAAACAGAACAGAGCAGAAGGAATTTTCTGCAGGCAGTGGGTGCCGGAGCGATCTGCCTGGCGGGTACCGGTCGCTGCCTGGGTCAGGTCGGCAGTGCAGACAAGAAAAAAAGTCAAGCGAAGTTTGAGCTGGGCCTGGCTTCGTACACCTTAAGAGAATTCAATCTGGAAGATACGCTGGCAATGACCAGGCGGGTCGGCTTGAAATACATTTGTTTCAAGGATTTTCACCTGGCGATGGACAGCACGCCGGCCCAGATCCAAGACGCGGTGCAGAAAGTCAAAGACGCCAGTCTGGTCCTCTACGGCGGCGGCGTCATCTATATGGGAAATGAAAAACAGGTGAACGACGCTTTCGATTACGCAAAAGCCGCCGGGATGAAAGTCATTGTCGGTGTGCCGCAGCCGGAATTGCTGCTGCTGGTCAACGATAAGGTTCGGCAATACGATATCAAAGTGGCCATTCACAATCACGGGCCGACGGATAAAGTATATCCGACGCCGGCAAGCGCTTACGAAAAAATCAAGGGCCTGGATAAGCGGATCGGGCTGTGCAACGATATCGGCCATACGATTCGTGCCGGTGTCGACCCGGCTGAATCAGTCAAGAAGTACGCCGACCGGCTGCTGGACGTGCATATCAAGGATGTCTCGGCTGCGAATAAAGACGGCAGCGCCGTCGAGGTCGGACGCGGCGTGATAGATATCCCGAAGTTCCTCAAGACATTGATAAAGATCGAGTACGACGGCATCGTTTCGTTCGAATACGAAAAGGACGCCAAAGATCCGATGGCTGGGCTGGCCGAATCGGTCGGCTACGTCAAAGGCGTGCTGGCCGCAATCGGATAATAAACATACGGTACTGCGCCGGTGAGATTGCAGGAGTGAGTCGGTTATGCAATATAACATTCGAATAGTAAGTACGTATCCACCGCGCCGCTGCGGGATCGGGACATTCTCCCGCGACCTGGCGACCGCGCTGGAGCACTTTACGGCGGAGATCGGAAACATCAGGATCGCGGCGATTGACAACGGCAGCGGCAGATACGACATCCCCGTAGACCTTTCAATCGATCAGTACAATCCGGTATCATGGCAGGATACAATCACCAACATTATCGCTCGCGCAAAGGAAAGCTCCAATCACACGGTTGTACTTCTGCAGCACGAGTACGGCCTCGATCCGGACGACAACGGCCATGACGGGCAGGGTACGAATTTCATTAAAATGGCCAGGGCCTTCAAGGCGAACGGCCTGATCACGTTAGTCTACCTGCATACCGTGCTCGATAACCCGGATGAGCATCAAAGAAAGGTTCTGCAGGAACTGGCCGAATCCAGCGACGGCCTCATCGTGACAACAGAAAGCGCCATTCTCATTCTCGAATCCCCGACATACGGAATCGCCCATAGCAAGCTGAAACATATCGATCACGGAATCAGGATGCAGCAACGGTCACAGTTTGACCGGCTCGAAATCAAACGCAAGCACGGGCTGGAGAACCGTTTTCTGATTACAACGCTCGGCCTGTTGTCGCCTGACAAAGGGCTACAATACAGCATAAGGGCATACGGCAGGTTTCTGGAGAGCTCCTTCACGGAGTCACAGAGAAGCAGTATCGTCTATCTGGTCGCGGGCCAATGTCATCCTGAGTTCGTCAAAGCCGAAGGGGGCGAGGCCTACCGTCAATACCAGCTCGTGCTGGCCAGGGCCCTGGAAGATACTAAACTGACATGGTGCAAAGTAAAAGAGCTGCAGGGAGTGGAATTCGTTAAATACGACGTCGTCTTCCTCGATACCTTCCTGGATGAAACCACACTCGTCGAACTGTACGCGGCCACCAATGTCATGGTCCTGCCGTATCTTAATATGCAGCAGATATCGAGCGGCATCCTGGCCGACACGCTCGGCTCCGGCCGGGTCGCCATCGCAACCAAATCCCCGTATGCCCGGGAGCTTATTCACTCAAACAAACGGTGCCCCGAAGGTCTGATCATCGGCCGATACGCACGGGGAATTCTGGTAGATCCGGGAGAGGCGTCCATCCAGCAGATTGCAATTGCCCTCGATTACCTGGTATTCAACCAGGAAAAACGCCTTATGATGGAAAAGCAGGCACAACAGAGAGGCTATCAAATGCGATGGGGCAACAGCGCCTGGGCCTTGCTGCAGTACATTGATTTTGTGAGAGAGCAAAAGGAACTTGTGACCGGCAGAGGGGTAAAATTCACCAGGGTAAAACCATCGCCGCTGCAACTGCAAAAACAACGGCTCAATCATGACGCCGTAACGTCTCTCTCACCAGCAATCGTCAACCTTAAGTGAGAAGCCGGTAGGGTGCGATTCATCGCACCTTACGTTGAAAGGAGTCACGGCTATGACGTTTGTACAGCGTCTGAGTATTTCTTTCGTATTGACGGCAGCTTTTTTTGCAGGCTGTGAAACAACGCGCGATATCCAGTACGACATGGAGCCTGCGGCGCGGCTGGAGGCTATGCGGTTCGGGGGCGTCGAGCTGGATTATGCCACGCTGCTGTTCGACGTCGAGATTGACAATCCTTATCGGGTGAGTCTGCCGGTTCCGCGCTTACGCTACGCCATTATAAACGACGGCCGTACGTTTCTTACGGCAACTGCTCTGGATAATGTCTCTGTGCCTCCGAACACAAAGAAGGTGCTGACACTGTCGGACCAGGTCATTTATGCGCGTCTGCTTAGAGCCCTTGGGGGCGAGCCCGGCTCGACAATTCCGTTTAAGGCCGAATTAACATTGTCGCTGGATACGCCGGGGTCTGGATGGACAGATTTACACGCGGAAAAAGAAGGCATCATTGTCCTGCCGGAGTCTCCGGAGATAAACGTCGAAGGCATAACGTACAATGCTGTGGATGTGATATATGTTCCGACACCTCAGGATGTTGTGGACAAAATGCTGGAGCTGGCCCAGATCAAGAAAGACGATATGGTGTACGACCTGGGCTGCGGGGACGGCCGGATCGTTGTGAAGGCCGCAAAAAGATTCGGCTGCAGGGCCATCGGCTTCGATATCGACCCGCGGCGAGTGGAAGAGTCGCTGGAAAATGTTCAAAAGAACAATGTCGGGCATCTGGTTAAAATCGAGCAGAAGGACATCTTCACGCTCGATCTGAGCAAAGCGGACGTCATTACTCTGTTTCTGCTTTCGAGGCTGAACGTCAAGCTTATCCCCCAGTTGGAGATGCTCAGGCCCGGCTCCAGGATAGTCTCACACAACTTCGCAATGGAAGGAGTTAAGCCGGACAAGGTTGTCACCATGTTCTCCAGTGAAGATCAGTTCGAGCACACCGTCTATCTCTGGACCACGCCGTTAAAAAAAGAAACGGACGAGTAATCACCTGCCGGATAAGGCAAGCTCATGCCGCATCAACCGGGGCTGAGAAATTTCTGCACTTTGATACATGAGTCTTTTCAGGCCATTTTCAGCGTCCTGCCGCATATCGCTTCGGCAATCCTGATGCCATCGACGGCCGAGGAGATTATTCCGCCGGCATAACCGGCACCTTCGCCGGCCGGGTACAGGCCTTCGAGAGCGGGGCTCTGGAAAGTCCGGTCACGGATAATTCTTATCGGCGAAGAGCTTCTCGATTCCACCGCGGTCATAACCGCATCGTTCATCGAGAAGCCTTTGAGCTTCTTGTCCATCTGCGGAATCGCCATGCGGAGAGTTTCGACAACGAATCCCGGCAGGCATTCTCGAAGTTCGCACGGCGTGGTTCCGGGTCTGTAGGACGGCACTACCCGGCCGAGAGAAATCGAAGGCCGGCCGGCAAGAAAATCACCGACAAGCTGAACGGGCGCGAAGTAATTATTTCCTCCGGCCTCAAAAGCCTTCCGCTCCCATTCCCGCTGGAATGCGATGCCGGCAAGAGGGTCTGTGCCTGTGAAGTCCCGCGGATTGACACCCACCAGCAGGGCGCTGTTCGCATTCGGACGATTTCGAGAATAAAAGCTCATGCCGTTGGTCACTACGCCCCCCGCTTCGGACGAACATGCGATTACCTCTCCGCCGGGGCACATACAGAAAGTATAAGCGGAGCGGCCGTTCTCACAGTGATGAACCAGCTTATATTCGGCCGGGGCGAGAAATTCACCGGATGCCGGCCTGCCGTACTGGGCCTTGTCTATCACATCCTGCGGATGCTCGATGCGAACGCCGATCGAAAATGATTTTGCTTCGACAGGAACGCCCAGTCGATGCAGCATTTCGAACGTGTCCCTTGCGCTGTGTCCCAAAGCAAGCACGATGGTGTCCGTCTCGATATTTTCAGAGTCGTTGACGACTGCGCCGGCGACTTTACCGTTTCGGATTTCGATACCCGTCAGTTTCGTCTCAAAGCGAACTTGTCCGCCCAGCGAGATAATTTCGCAGCGAAGGTTCTTAACGACCTTAACGAGATTATCCGTACCGATGTGAGGTTTGGCCTGATAGAGTATTTCATCCGGTGCTCCGGCTCTGACAAATTCCTCAAGAACTTTTCTCGAACGGCTATGTTTATCCTTTATCTGCGAGGTGAGTTTCCCGTCGGAAAACGTACCGGCACCGCCCTCGCCGAACTGCACATTAGAGGCCGGGTCAAGCTGCCCGTTACGCCAGAAATTCCGGACATCCTTTATCCTCGACTTGACATCCTTTCCTCTTTCTATCAGTACAGGTTTATAGCCGAGCTGGGCAAGGATCAGAGCGGCAAAAAGGCCGCAGGGACCGCTTCCGACGACGACGGGCCGAAGGCCCTGCATATTTCCAGCCGCCGGCATCCGGTAACTCATGTCGGGGGCGGGAGAAATCTTTCTGTCCTGTGAAAATCTACTCAATACGTCAGATTCGTTTTCGAGCCGGACATCTATCGTATAAACGGCCACGATATTGTTCTTGCGCCTGGCGTCTACGGATCTGCGGATTATCGTAAAGTCAAGAAGCTCTCGTCCGGATATGTTCAGCCGTTTGATAATCCTCGCCGCCAGAGCATCCGGTTTGTGGTCGAAGGGCAGTGCTATATCTCTGATTCTGATCATAAGTTTCAATTCTTCAGTGAACCGGTGATTTATAATTACGGCCGAATATAAATGGGACGTGGCCCGGGTTCAAATTAAAAATGATACGGCCTTAGGTATTGATTGGAAAAAACGACGGCCTGTTCTTCGAATGAACCTATTCCACAGCCGGCGTGTTTCTGGTAAGCTCTGACAGGTTCTCGTATAAATTAAGCAATTCAAACTAATTGATTTGAATGTATGAGCGTTCACAAGTTTTTATTTTGAAGGTATTTGGCTTAAATTGTCATTCTGAGCGAAACGCAGTGAAGCGAAGAATCTAAACGCCTAAGGAGCATAAATAATCGATACGTTTTTATGACATCGGCAACGTCGAGATCCTTCGCTGCGCTCAGGATGACAAAAATCGGTCAGTTTGAGTAAGCAGGCAGCAAAGGTTGGGAAGATGACAGGTAACGGTAGTTCAAAATTCGATTCGGACGGCCCCGGCTTATACGTGCACGTGCCATTTTGCCGGACCAAGTGCCGCTATTGCGGCTTTTATTCCAGGCCCATTGGCGAATATGATGCCGGTGTCGTTGTTTCTGCGATGATTGCCGAGATGGAGCGACTCGAATCGGGCGACGGCATAAAAACCATTTATATCGGCGGCGGAAGTCCGAGCGCCCTTGAACGGGAACATCTGCTTCGTTTAGTCGCCCGGGCTAAGCAGCGGTGCCCGGCGGCGGATGAGTTTACCGTCGAGGTCAATCCCGGCCAGGTCGATATGGAACTGCTGCGTGAGCTGCGCAAAGCCGGGGTAAACCGGCTTTCGATCGGGGCACAGTCTTTTACTCAGCAGGAGCTGGATTTTCTCGGCAGAAGTCATACCGTCGAATGCACACGCAG
>Ga0154684_1168_pt1 | contig 9998 bp, 6 predicted proteins | sample Rifle2008BG13ft_FD_116113 | JGI IMG/M metagenome (GOLD analysis project Ga0154684, IMG submission 116113) | Planctomycetes bacterium RBG_13_50_24 | reverse complement strand
TCAAAGTCGCGCCGATCAAGCTCGAAGGCTATCTCAATATCGACTCGGGCACGCTGAATCCGTTCCGGCACGGCGAAGTTTTCGTGCTCGATGACGGCATGGAATGCGACATGGACCTGGGCACGTACGAGAGGATGCTCGACCAGGATTTGAGCAAAGCGAACTTCGCCACGAGCGGCCAGATATTCAGCTCGATCCTCAACAAGGAACGTCACGGCGACTATCTCGGCAGGGACGTCCAGATGATTCCCCATGTCACCGGCGAGGTCAAGATGAAGCTGCGCCAGTTGGCCATGGAAACCGATGCCGACATCGTTTTCGTCGAGATCGGCGGCACGGTCGGCGATTTGGAGAATGCCTACTACATCGAAGCGATGCGCGAATTAGCCTACGAAGAAGGGCCGAACAGCAGTTGCTTTGTGGCCCTGACATATATAATGGAGCCGAAGACCTTAGGCGAGCAGAAATCAAAGGCGGCCCAGTTGGGAATCAAGCAGCTAATGCAGTGCGGCATTCAGCCGTCGATTATCGCGTGCCGGGCGGCTAGCCCCGCGACGGAAAAGGTCCGCCAGAAAATCAGCGTGTACAGCAACGTTCCGTTCGAGAGGGTCATCAGCCTGCCGGACTCGGCGAGCATCTACATGATCCCGGCAATGCTTCGAGAGGTCGGCCTGGATTTCGAAGTGGCAAGGCTGCTTAAAATCGAGGACCGGATCAATCTGCGAAACGAACGCAAGGCCTGGGCCCAGTGGTGCGATTTCGCCGACAAGATGAGCAAGATCGATCGCAACACAACCATCGGCATCACGGGCAAGTACACGTCCGTGCGCGATAGTTACGCCTCGATAATCAACGCCCTGGAGCACGCCGGAATCGCTCTTGGCTGCGATGTTAAAATAAAATGGATCGACACGACCGACATTACGGATAAAAACGCAGCCGGGCATCTTAATGATGTCGACGGCATAATCGTGCCGGGCGGCTTCGGCACCCGCGGCGCAGAAGGGAAAATCGCCTGCATTAAATACGCGCGCGAGAATAATCTGCCTTATCTGGGCATCTGCTTTGGTTTTCAAATGGCGGTCATCGAGTTTGCCCGTAACGTTTGCGGCCTGGCCAAGGCCAACAGCACCGAGATTGAGCCGGATTGTCCCGAGCCGGTGATCGACATCCTGCCGGAGCAGAAAAAGATAGAAGGTCTCGGCGGAAATATGCGCCTCGGCGGACGTGACATAGAAATAAAGTCAAAGACGTTGGCCTGGAAACTTTTCGGCAAGGCCGATTCGGTCAGGATGCGTTTCCGGCATCGTTACGAGGTTGACCCTCGCTATATCGAGCAGTTGGAAAAAGCCGGCATGATATTTTCCGGCAAAGCGCCAAATCAGCCGATCATGCAGATACTGGAGCTGCCGGGCCATCCGTACTTCTTCGGCACCCAGGCCCATCCATGCCTGACATCGCGCCCGCTCAGACCGCAGCCGATGTTCCTGGGACTCGTCGCAGCGGCGATGAAAAAACGCTACCCGAAGGAAAACCTGCCGGAGTGCATAGAGGCCGTCCGCGAAGCGTAAAATCATACCGATTGTACATAATAAATGTGCTTGTTTGGAGTCATTTCGAGTGCAGCAAAGCGGAGTCGAAAAATCTGTTTTAATAGATTTCTCCAGTTCGGGCCACTTTGTGGCCCTACGGTCGAAATGACAAAGGCGCAAATCTTAATTACAATTGGTATCACTTTATTGCGGCTGTTTTTGTAGTTCTTCGATTTGTGCTTTTAGCCGGGTATTTTCGTCGCGAAGTTTCTTGTTCTCTACCACAACGGTGTCGAGAACTCCCTTTACCTGATCTCGCACGTTTTGTCTGGACTTATTTTTTAATTCCTCTTTTTCCTGCAGGCATGTTTGAAGCATATTTTTTTGCGCTTTGATTTCCTTGCTGTAATCCTCTTTGAAAATTTCGAGTTCCTTATCGCGACGCTCTAATTTTTTTCTAAGTTCTGTATTCTCCGCGGCGATTACTCTGCATTTTTTTACACTCAGCGGCTCTTGGGTCCCGCAGCCTGCCGCCAGCATTACGGCAAAAATTAAAGTTAAAACGAATGCTTTGAAGTCCGGCCTTTTCATTTTTTTATCCCTTCAAATTTAGGTTTATTTGTGTCCCTGTACTCACCATAAAACTTTAAAATCCGCGCAGCTTTGTGCTCTCTCGCCGGGGCAATCCTTGCCGGGGCAGGCGTTTGAGCACTACGTATTCGATGCGGTTATCTTCGCAGTACCGGCGTTTGACAGGCTGGTCTCCATCTTCATTCACGGCGTATATGTCCGGCCGGATTCGTTGGATTTCGGGTTCGGCGTCGAGCCAGCCGTTGCCGGTTGATATCATAGCCTGCCTGACATAGCGTATGGATTGAACCATATACAAACGCTGCCGCTCGTCGAACATGGGATGGCCCGGCCCTTTCAGAGCCCGGATGTTTGCATCGTGCCCTACGACAACGTAGAGGTCGCCGAGTTCGGATACCTCCTCGAAGAATCGCACGTGCCCGGTATGAAACCAGTCGAAACATCCGGTGACCAGGACCTTTTTGTTGCCGGTGTCGGTATCGGCGTCAATTTCCGGGAAATCGTCCAGATCCTTCTCGGAAAAGACCTTGTACGCCAATCCTTGTTTCCGGCAGAAGGCCTGCCTGGCGGGCGTATCGTCGCTTGCATGCACAACCCAGGTACCTGCCGTAGCCAGTGCCTCATCAGGTAACGCATTCGCATCGTTTACATAGACAACCGTGACCTTGCTTACATAACGTACTGATTCGAGGTGGTAACGCCGTTCGGCCAAAGTAAATTTCGGAGCTTTGCCGGTTAAGGTATTAATCGCGGCATCGTCCCATAGGTAGATGTGGACCGGGCCCAATCGGCTCGCCTCGTGCAGCAGGCGTATGTGCTGGGTATGTATGTCATCAAATGACGCACAGAGAGCTATTTCGGATTTTCTCCCGGTGTTCATGCGTTCTGCGTCCTTACTTTTATGTGGAAGCCGCCGGGTACCGGTGTTTCCGATACGACATACATGTAGCCGCCGCCGCAACCGGAGAACATGGCGCCCGGATAGTTTTCCTGATAGAATCTCAGCAGAGCCTTGAGATCCAGATTTAGAGTCGGATGCTCGACCACGTCCGGCAGAATCGTTTCCCAGCAGAGCATACATTCGTTGAAGGATGCTCCGAGACCGTTCAGGTCTTTACTGATAATCGCATCGAAGCAGTCCCTGCCCGATTTGCCGAGACGGGCCACCCACTGCGGATCGAAGTTCCTGCGTCCAAGAGGATTGTATCGGTCGGGGCGCTGGTTCATAGGTACCAGGTATAGGACCGAGCTTAGCCAGGCGGCGATGTCCGGATCATTGTTGGATTCGATATGCCTCGGGAAGTAACCGCCCTGGTAATTGACATCGTAATCCAGCCGGTTGATGCCGGGATATATCAGGCCGATCATGTCCTGAGAGCCCGAGAGTTCTTCTTTGCCTTTGTTTTCGAGATGGTAGAGTTCCCTGACTAATTCGGCTTTGTCACGATCCGGTATTTCACCGTTCCATATATCCATAGCTATAATACGCGTGCTGGAACAGATACCGCTGCGGTCCATAAAACGGAATTGGGGCACGACCTGCACCGTGACCATGGAACCTGGTGGGGAGGGATTATGCTTCGAGACATAGGGCTGGTCAATCCATCCGCCGGCCAGGGCCAGACGGTAGGGGATGTTTCCCACAATGTCGGTCATTTGAGTTTTGGATTTCCGAGTCATTGATGATCTATCGCTTAGCTGACAGTTCTCTTGCCCGCCTTACGGTCTGCGTATTGCTGTTCGATCCATGCATAAGTCTTTTTCATGCCTTCTTCCAGCGGCGTGCTCGGGGCCCATCCAAGAACCTTTTGGATGAAAGTGTTGTCGCTGTTTCGCCCGGCAACGCCTCGCGGAGCATTCATATCATGATTTCTTTTTAATTTGATGCACCCGATCCTTTCGGTCATGGAGACCAGGTCGTTAATCGAGATCAGGAAATCGGAGCCCAAATTGACCGGCGTGGCGATCAGTTCCTCGCAGTGCATAATCATATCTATGCCCTTTGTGCAGTCGTCGATATACATGAAGCTGCGAGTCTGGTGGCCGTCACCCCAAATTACGATTTCATGCTTACCCGTATCCTTGGCCTCGATGACTTTACGGCAGAGGGCCGCCGGGGCTTTTTCGCGTCCGCCGTCCCATGTGCCGTGCGGGCCGTAGACATTATGGAAGCGGGCGATGGCCGTATGCAGACCGCGTTCGGCCCGGTATTCCTGGCAGAACATCTCGGACATGAGTTTTTCCCAGCCGTAGCCGCGTTCGGCCATGGCGGGGTAGGCGTCCGATTCCTTTAAGGCCCGCACGTTCGGGTCCTTTTGCAGTTCGACGTTGTAAGCGCAGGCCGAAGATGAGTAGAAATACCGCCGGGTCCCGGCACGATACGCCGCTTCGATCATGTGGGTGTTGATCAGGATACTGCGCAGGCACTCGATACGGAAGCGCTCGATAAAGCCCATACCCCCCATATCCGCAGCGAGATTGTAGACTTCGACCGCTCCCTCGCAGGCCTTTCGGCAGTTATAATCGTCGCTCAAGTCAAGGCACAGGGATTCGACTCCTTCGGTAATCTGATACCATTCGGGAAGGGGTTTCTTATCGATCGCACGAATACGCTTGAAGCCCTGATCGTGGAAATAACGGGCCAGTGACCCGGCGATAAAGCCGCCGGCTCCGGCGATAACGATCCGGTCGTCTTTTTTCAGCATTGAACTTGCCGTAGGATTATCTTTTGATTTCATGAGCACCCTTTCTTCAGGTTTTCCTATTGCAGATGGATTTGACTATTCGAAAAGCACTTTCAGCTTTTCTTTGTCATCCTTCTTTATCCGGCCGGGATCGGTCCAGACCGCCAGGTCGAGACTCTTTCGACAGTGACAGTCTTCACCGGCAAGTTCATGCTCGCTGCTGAGGACGGCCTTTATAAGTTCAAGGCAGTTGTTCGTCGCCGTCTGCAGATTTGCTATGATTTCCTTGAGCAGCGTCTGCTTGTTTTTGCCGCTCTCGTGCGGCTTCCAGCAGTCGTAATCGCTTGCCAGCGCGATAAGGGCGTAGCAGATTTGAGCTTCCCTGGCTAATTTGGCTTCCGGCATGGCGGTCATGCCGATCAGGTCACCGCCCCACGCCTTGTGCATGAGCGATTCGGCCCGCGTGGAAAACTGAGGCCCTTCCATGCAAACGTACGTACCTTTCGGATGCGTCGTTACGTTGATGCCTTTTGCCGTATCGATGAGTATCTCACGAAGGCGCCCGCAGGCGGGCTCTGCCATCTCGCAGTGCACGGCCCCGTAGCCGCCGAAGAAGCTGCTTGTCCGCCTGAACGTTTTGTCAATGAACTGATCGACGATAACCAGATCCCCCGGCGCGATCTGCTCGGCAAGCGAACCCACGGCCCCGCTGCTTATCACGGTATGGACACCGAGTTTTTTCAGGGCGAAGATATTGGCCGCGAAAGGCACCTCGCTGGGCGGCAGTTTGTGTCCCTTGCCGTGCCGGCTGAGAAATGCGATGATTCTCTTGCCGAACCGGCCGACCATAATCTCCGCGCTCGGCCTGCCGAACGGCGTATCGATATCGTGAAGCTCCGCGTCAACAATGCGCTCTGCCAGTGCATCGCCCAGGCCCGTGCCGCCTATTATACCAATTAACTCTTCTGCCATAATTATTTGCCTCGTTTGTACTAATTGCCGGCCATGATAATTCCTTTCCCGGCTAAAAACAATTGTTTTTCAGTACATGTTTAGCCAAGGAAAAACCATCCCTATGTGGCGAGGGCATCTTGCCCTTGTTCTCTGCCGCCGGCAAGATGCCGGCTGGACGCAAGGTGGCGAGGGCGTTCCGCCCTCGAATAGAAAACAAGGCCAGGATGGCCTCTCCACACACGGCCTCTCCACAAACAACAATCGGGATGAGGCTGCCACCCAATAGAATTTATGGAAAACGACGGGTGGCAGCCTCAAGCTTGGATCACGGCCCGGCGGGATTCAAGCTTGGGGATGGTTACGAATACCAGAAGCTGGTTAAACACGTACGTTTTTCTGGCTGGCTATTAGATCACGACACAAATGCAAAAGGTCTTGAATAAATTGTTGTCAGTTGGATAATGATTCTATGCGAAACTCCGCGAGTAATTCGAAGTTATGGTTGTTAATGTTACTAACTCTTTATTTGATTTGGATTTCAGATTTTCCTTCAAGGGTAATAAGCAGAATCTTTTGCTCGCGATGAAACTGTGTTTCGGCCGATCGGAATGAGCGTGACATGTCGGTACTAACTAAGACCTCGCATGGTTGAGTTTCGATGCCGGAAATCAGCACGTAGTATTGCCTGCCGCCCCAGCCGTCTGCCGTTAAAGTAACGCCATCCTTATCTTCGCGAATATCGCTTATCGCGCTTGGGGCGTGAATAAACCAGCCTCGGCGGGGCAGTTTTTTTACGTCGTATATTTTGCCCTTGCCGTAGAGCTCCGCCATGTGTGCCTGTACGGTCCCGGGATTGATGGCCGGGCCGGCGGCAACTTGTGCTCTTAAATCGAAGAAATCCGGCAGCAGGCCCTGGCGCTGCTCGTCACTGCGTGGCCAGGACATCTGCAGGCCTGTCACCGTGATGCCCTTTGCGATTTTGTCCCACGGGCCGTCCGGGTCGCATTCGCTCAGCAAATGCAGGGCCGAGCAATAAACCAGTCCGCACCATTGTACGGGCCGTCCCAGCCACAGCGGAGCCTCCCAGTTAGTCGCGCCCAGCACGGCGATTGTCGAATAAACTCCAACCCGGCCTTGTGTCGGCGCCTGCAAGTAGACAAACGGAACTCCCGTCCACGCCCAGTACCGCGCCTGGTCGAGATATTCCTGTCTGCCCGAAATCGTATAGCCGAGAGCATAGGCCTTTACCATGTGCGCCGAAGCAAGGATGTCGGGAGTATGGAGCGGCACTTCCCATGTTTGAGCTCCGCGAGGCACGGTGTCGGCATAAAGGACGGTCTGTTTGTCGAGCAGGTTAAGCGCCTTTTCGATCAGCTCTTTATCCGCCGACAAAGCCGCTGCTTCGAGAATCACAGCCATGTCACTCCCGGCCAGGCCGCTGGCGTGTTTTGCGAAATGCGTTTTGGAATAATCCGTATCACCCGGCCTGTAGAGTTTCACGCCGGCCGAGTCGAAGCCTGTGAGCAGGTCGAGTGCCTGGCTGTGTCTTTGCTGAACGAATTCGAACGTGCGCCCGAAAAGAAGGGGGGTATTTGGCAGATGGGCGTGCGAGACGCCGCTTGAGAAAGGTTGCCCGGAAGGAATCCTGCTCAGAGCACGATTTTTTTCATTGCTGAGTCTTTCGCGCAGGCTTTCGTTTTCGGTGTTATTAGCGAGCCAGTCCATGTACATCGCGGCATCGGCCGCCGGGCCGGCGGGAAAATTGTTGCCCCAGACAGCGTGTCTGAAAAGGCCATTCTCATTGATCTGGGAATCCAGCCAGCCGTGAGCGAGCAGATCGACCGCGGCATCGAAGCCGCCTTCGAATTCCTGTACGTCGGGTAGCCCCTTCAATGCGACATAGTGCCGGACTGCGGGAACAACGCTTTTTCCTTTGCCGCCGATGATCATCATGGTGACTTTCAGCGGCTCGTTCGCACGGAGTCTCAGCGGAGCCTGGGCGCTGAAGGCATTTTCGAAACGGCGGTCGCCGACTCCGGGGCCGGACAACGCCATGACATGAGCACCCGAATTATAAATCCTGTCGGGCGAGTCGAACGTTGCCGCGACCGCCTCGGACGGCTCCCAGATGAGGCCGATATAGTTGCCGCCGCGTGCAATCGCCATCAGGGGAAAGGTTATCTTGACCGGGTCGGGGACTCGGCGGACATGGTTGGGTGTAGCAATATCGGCCTCGCTGCTGCTGGGCTCATCGCAAAGGTATTCCAGGCCGGCAAACAGGCCCTGATCTTTGTGCTCGCCGAATGTTCCCAGGCCGGGAAAAGTCGTCAGCCACGGGATGTGGATAATGTCCCTGTCTTTGTCCGAATTAAGCTCGATTTCGACGAAGAGCGTTCCTTGCCGGTCGGCGGGTTTTATGCTCCTTCGAATTACCCATGTGCCGCCCTTACTGTCTTTTAGGCTTGCTCTGCTCGTGGACGGATTGTCGAAGGTTATGTTTGCATTTTTGAGATTGAGCCATTCGGGCTGCTCGTCGAACACCATGCCGAGAAGTTCGCTCTGGTATCCGGCGGCCATTTCCATGCCATTGACTTTAAGGGCATAGTTGCCCCATGTGTCTCCATAATGCTCGAATTCCAGGCCGCCCGATTTGACCGAAGCCCGGCGTTCCGATGTCCTTTTTGGTTCTGCGGGTTTCTCCAGCAAGGGGACAACGATTTCGCTGATTGTTTCGATGTTAATCCAGCCGACAGTCACGGCACCGGCTCCGACACAGGGGTCGAGACGAAAGCGCGTGCCGGGGCCTAATTTGTCTCGAATCACGAGTGAGTAGTCGTGCCATTGCCCATCGGTTCTCGCAGTGAACGGAACCGAATCTCCCGCCCGGAATATTCTGCCGTAGAAAAGTTCGGCGCCGGCGTCGGCATTCGATCTCATGCGTATTTTCACTCTGATTATTTTATCGCCCGGCAAATCCACGGTGGGGCCTTCGATCCACGGATCTTCCCCCGTGGATTTGACAAGCAGCCCTTCGGACGAGAATGAGAGATTCTCCACTTGCCCATTGCCCGTCCAGCCATGGAGACCTTTGCTGAAGTCCCATTCGACTGCGATCTTCCCGACAGCCGGAATCGCCAAAAACAACGTCATGGCGATAATTATTGATGCTGCTCTGAAATTTGTGCTGAAGCTTTTTCTGAATTTATTGACGGGCATATACACCTCCAGAAATTTCTTACGCCGGTACTGTTCGGTTCCTGTTCATCAGGGCGAAGAGGCCGGCGGCCACCATCAGCGCGCCTGTCCCAACGGCGCCGACGATAATCGAGTCAAGATTGCACTGCGCCCACTGCCAGGAGTCGGGCAAATCGCGTGCGAATGTTCCCCAACTGATCACAATAATGCTTACGACTATCGATACGATTCCCTGCCACAGTCGAAGGCGGACTTTCATAAATGCAAGAAGGAACAGGCCCAGCAGCGCCCCGCCGAAGATTCCCGAAATCTGCCACCAGACGTCCAGGATACTCCTGGCCCGGATCATCAAAAGTGCGGCGCCGGTCCCGAGCACGCCCCATACGACCGTTGCGGCGCGCAGAAAAAGCACGCTGGCTCTTTCTCCAATATCAGGATTGAGATATCGCTTATAGAAGTCCAGCAGCAGAACCGTTGCCGAGCAGTTCAGCGCCGAATCCACGGTACTCATTGCCGCGGCGATAATCGCAGCGATAATCAGTCCCTTCAAACCCGACGGCACTTGTGTCGCAATATAGTAAGGGAAGACCTGCTCGCCTTTTGTGATGCCCTCTCCGAGTTCGTGACCGCCCGGCGAATAAAAGGCGAAAAGCGTTGTCCCGATATAAAGAAAAACCGCAGTCAGCGGAATATAAATCAGCATTGCAATCCAGACCGAGCGTTTCGCATCTCGCTCTGAAGGAACGGAGCAGTATTTTTGCACGTAGTTCTGGTCGGCCAGCAGGCTCCGCAGGGCCTCGGTGACCCCGTAGATTATCATCACCCATACCGTGCGGTCGAATAAATGCTCCTGAGAGGCCAGCGTAAATTTCATGCTGCCGAAGCTGAATTTATGATTGTTTATCGCCGCCTGTATTAATGGTTCCGGCCCGGACAAAACAGAAATCGACAAAGTTACGGCGCAGAATAGAATGCCGGCAATCATGATTATCGATTGTATAACGTCCGTCCATATCACGGCCTCCATACCGCCGAGCAGCGT
>Ga0154684_1021_pt1 | contig 10095 bp, 3 predicted proteins | sample Rifle2008BG13ft_FD_116113 | JGI IMG/M metagenome (GOLD analysis project Ga0154684, IMG submission 116113) | Planctomycetes bacterium RBG_13_50_24 | reverse complement strand
CCTATGGGCGGCGACTGGACGTTCGGCGTCAACAGTGACGACGGCTTCGGAGTTGAAATGACCAACGGCACCAGTGTCTTGACGTTCGCCTACCCGTCTCCACGTTCGGCAAGTGACACGCTGGTGACTTTCAACTTCCAGGAATGGGGCTTTTATGATGTGCGCTTAGTCTTCTACGAGCGGGGCGGCGGCTCGGCACTGGAATTCTTCGCCGCCCAGGGACGTCACTCATCGTTCAACGCCTCACGCTTCCGGCTTCTCGGCGATATAGCCGGCGGCGGGCTCTACGTAATCAGCTCCGGCGACGAAGCCAATACAAATATCGAGCAGCAAATGAAAAACGTAAATGCCTCGCTGTGGACGAGGATTGAGTTCGAGGGCGACCAGACCGCCTTCTTCGACTCGCTGGCGCTGCGGATTAAGTACGAGGACGCGTTCGTGGCGTATCTCAACGGCAAGGAAATCGCCAGGGGTAATTTTACCGGCACCCCGGCGTGGAATTCCGCCGCCGACGGCAACCGTTCGAACGAGCTGGCCTCGGAATTCGCGCACTTCGACATTTCCGGTCTGACCGGCGATTTACGTGACGGCAAAAACGTGCTGGCGATTCACGGCTTAAACGACGACAAGGCCGACGGCGAGTTTCTTATCCTGCCCGAGCTTATCGCCGCCAGCAACCGGATGTTGCCGCAGTACTTTTCTACCGCGACGCCGGGGCAGTTTAACGTTGCCGGCGCGATGAATATCGTTTCCGATACTAAATTCAGTGTCGATCGCGGCTTCTACGAAAATCCATTCGAATTGGCCATCACCTGCGATACGCCGGGAGTCACGATACATTATACTCTCGACGGAAGCACTCCCAGCGAAACGTACGGCAACGAATATTTCGTCCCGATCCGAATACAGACGACCACATGTTTGCGGGCGATGGCCTTTCGGCCGGGCTGGATGTCAACCAATGTCGACACTCAGACTTATATTTTTCTCGACGATGTAATTCGTCAGCCGGGCAAGCCGTTCGGCTTCCCCGACAGGTGGGGTTCGACCACGGCAGACTACGAGATGGATCCCGATGTGGTCAACGACCCGCAGTACCGAAGCCTGATGAAAGACTCGCTTTTGTCGCTGCCGACCATGTCGATTGTGACCGAAACGGACAACCTGTTCGGTGCCGGCGGCATCTACTCGAATTCGCTTTCAGCCGGCGTAACCTGGGAAAGGCCGACTTCGGTCGAATATTTCTATCCCGACGGCACGACGGGTTTTCAGGTGAATGCCGGTTTGCGAATCTACGGCGGCGACCCGTTCCGCGGCATGAATCTCACGAGAAAAAAATCGTTCCGTCTGCTCTTCAAGCGACAGTACGGCCCGACCAAGCTGAATTTCCCGCTGTTCGATGCCCCGGACGCCGCGACGAGTTTCGACACTATCGTTCTTCGGGCAGGATCGAACGACGGCTGGAATAATTGGGGAGGCACAAACACTCAGTATATTATTGACGAGTTCATGCACCGCTTTCAGTTGGACACGGGGCAGGTTTCGCCCCACGGGACGTTCGTGCACCTGTACGTCAACGGGCTCTACTGGGGCCTGTATCACCCGACCGAACGGCCGATGGCTTCTTTCTGCGCCAATTATTTCGGCGGAGACAAAGAGGAATGGGACTCTCTTAATTCCGGCACACCCACTGGTGAGAGCAGCACGGCTACTTGGAACACGATGATGAGCCAGGCGTCGGCTGGGCTGTCGGACAATGCTACCTATCAGAAGATTCAGGGCAACAATCCGGACGGCACAAACAATCCCGCTTACAATGATCTGCTGGATGTCGAGAACTATATCGACTGGCTGTTCACGAACTTCTGGGGCGGCACGGGGGACTGGCCTTATCACAATTTTTTCGCCGGCTGCCGCCGGCCGCCGAACGCCACCGGATTCAAATTCTTCAACTGGGACTCGGAAGGTGCGATCATCATCTGGTCGAGCCTCAATGCGAACGTCACCGGCGTAAGCGATAATGGCGCCCGGCCATACGTCACACTCAGAGATAACGAAGAGTTTCGTATGCTCTTTGCCGATCATACATACCGGCACATGTTTAATGGCGGCCCGGCAACGACGGAGGCATCTTACGCACGCTACAAAAAGCTCGCCGATCTGGTCGAGCCGGCCATCATCGCCGAGTCGGCGCGCTGGGGAGACCAGGCGCGCAGCAAGCCCTATAACCTGGCCGAGTGGAAGGCCTCGCGCGACTATATCCTGAACACTTACATGCCGCAGCGCCCGGCGATTGTCCTGGGACAATTACGCAGCGCGGGGCTCTATCCGTCCATCGACCCGCCTGTCTTCAATATCAACGGCCGGCCCCAGCACGGGGGACAGATTCCATCGACTCACGTGCTCTCGATGACCGCTCCTGTCGGGACGATTTACTACACGACCGACGGCAAGGATCCGCGGCTGCCCACCGTTCAGAATGTCGTCAGCGACGATATTCTCGTTGCAGAAAACGCCTCCAAGCGGGTGATTGTCCCGACCGGCCCGATCAGTGAAAACTGGAAAGGCGGCGGGAATTTCAATGACTCGGCCTGGACGCTTGTCACAGGCCACCCCGGCGGGGTCGGTTACGAAAGAGGATCGGGTTATGAAAACTACATAAGCATCGATCTCGGGGCCCAGATGTATAACGGCAACACTTCCTTCTACATCCGCATCCCGTTCAATCTCGATTCAGCCAGGGCGACCGGCATCAATTTTATGAGATTGTGGGTTCGCTATGACGACGGATTTGTCGCTTACCTTAACGGCGTCGAGGTGGCCCGGCGCACTTTCACAGGGACGCCGGCATGGAACTCCGCCGCAGACGGCACACACGATGATGGGGCGGCGGTTAACCTGGAAATGATCGATATCTCCGCCTATACCGGCAGACTGCAGCGGGGCAGCAACATATTGGCCATCCAGGGCATGAACAATTCTCCATCGAGTACCGACCTGCTGATCTCCGTCCAGCTATCCGCCGGCGAAAGCTCAACTGTCGGCGAGTTCCTGTCGGACAGCGCGGTCAAATATACCGGGCCGATCCAGTTGGCCGAGAGCACCGCCTTCAAGGCGCGTCTCATGAACGGTGCTACCTGGAGCGCCCTGAACGAGGTGACCTTTGCCGTCGGGCCCGTTGCTGATAATCTGAGGATCACCGAGATCATGTACAATCCGCAGGATACGGGTGACCCTGACGACCCGAACAGGGAATACATCGAGCTGAAAAACATCGGAACCGAGACGCTGAACTTAAATCTGGCCCGCTTTACGAACGGCGTCGATTTTACCTTCCCGTCTCTGGAGCTTGCAGCAGGTCAGTACGTCGTCGTGGTCAAAGACGTCGATGCGTTTGCAGCCCGGTACGGCACGGACCTGACGATCGCCGGCCAATACTCCGGCAGCCTGAACAACGCCGGCGAGAGAATCGAGCTCCAGGATGCCGCCGGTCAAACCATTCTGAATTTCAGATACAGTGACGGCTGGTACGACATTACCGACGGAATGGGTTTCTCTCTGACGGTTGAAGATCCGGCCGCGGCCGATCCGAACCAATGGGACGGCAAGAGCGGCTGGCGCCCGAGCGCCGAGGCAGGAGGCTCGCCCGGATGGGACGATACCGGCGAGATTCCGGCGCTCGGTGAGGTTGTGATTAACGAGGTCTTGGCGCATTCACACGCCGGCGAGCCGGACTGGATTGAGTTGCACAACACCACCGATACCGCAATTAACATCGGCGGCTGGTTCCTCAGCGACAGCTCAGTTGACTTAATGAAATACGAGATTGCCGCCGGCACAACAATCGAGCCGTTCGGCTACGTTCTTTTCTATGAAGACCTGAATTTCTCCAATTGTAGCGAGGGCGTCCCGCCCTCGTATAAAAAGCAAGGCCAGGATGGCCTCGCCACCGATCCCGGCTGCCGTGTGCCTTTCGCACTCAGCGAGAACGGCGAAACGCTCTATCTGCATTCCGGCTCCGGCGGCGTATTAACCGGATACAACGACCAGGAGGAATTCGACGCTTCGGAGACCGGCGTCGCCTTCGGCCGTTATCAAAAGGGCACCGGCACGTACAACTTCGTGGCAATGAGCGTTAACACCCCGGGCGGAGTAAACGCCTATCCCAAAGTCGGCCCTGTCGTCATCAATGAAATCATGTACAATCCCGCTTCGGGCGACCAGGACCAGGAATATATCGAGCTGCTAAACATCAGCGAAACTGCGATTATATTGGCCGAGTACGATAACGAGCAGCTCGTCGATGTCCCCTGGAGGCTTACCGACAGCGACGGTATCAGCTTTGATTTTCCGCTCGGCACGGCAATGGCCCCAGGCGAATATCTGCTGCTGGTCAAAAACGAGGGCGCTTTCGATTCGGCGTTTCACGCTGCCGTGACCGGCGTGCAAATCTTCGAATGGGGCACCGGAAGACTGAGCAACGGAGGCGAGAAAGTGCAGCTCTCCAAACCGGGCGACCAGCTCGATGGCGAGCGTTATTACATCCGCGTCGACCGAATCAATTACAGCGACGGTTTTCATCCTTTCGGCGAAGACCCCTGGCCGCTCGGGCCGGACGGTTACGGACAATCGCTCACGAGGAAGGTGCCGGCTGATTACGGAAACGATCCCGACAATTGGTACGGGGCGGATCCTTCCCCGGGACGGTAGAGTCTAATTCGATTTTCGATTTATGATTTCAGATTTAAAATCGTCGCCCCGGGCTGGTACAATAGTGGTTTGTCAAATTTGATTTGATAGCCTGGAAGGGTGGCAGTAGGGGCAACCCTATGTGGCTGCCCGGGGCAGGCACACGGGCCTGCCCCTGCCGGGATGGCTTCTCCTGCATTTACTATCCCCAGAGCCTTTGGCTTTGAGGCTGCCACCCAACCGTCTGACGACAACTTACAGCTTCAAATTTGACAGACTACCAGCCTGCCCCCTATTGAGTTCTGCCGGGTCTTTGAGGCTGGATTTGCATGTTCCTGTCGTACTCCATCGTGAAGCTGTACTTTACGACGGTCGCATCCTTCTCGATGGTATTCGCCGCCAGCTTCATGTCCCAGCGCAGAATGCCTTTTTTCCTTGCCGTGCGGAGATATTCGCTGTCGGCGCTTAACCCGGGCTCGGTTTTCTCAAGTTCAATCTTGATAGAAGCATCATCGGCCTGCGGCAGCCGGTCCAGCAACTGCAGTTCTATCGGGACGCTTTTGTAATTACTCAGAGCGATACGGTAATCATACGTATCGATGCGATTTCCGCCCTGGATGCGCGTCTTTTTGTTCTCAAGCTCGCGAACCACCTGGACTTGCGAATCTATGCCGAAGCCGGCGGTGAATGTCTCGCCGATGGTGACCTGCGGCAGCCGGCTTTTGCCGACAAATTCGCCGTCGCGGAATATGCTGGCTTGTCCGGGCAGAAGAACCGTGTCACTGTTATTGAGCAGGTTCGCCTGAAGATAGACGTAATCTGTCAGCAGCGGAGTCGCAATGAGCGTAAAATCGGCCCTGGCGTTAATCGAAGCGATGCCGACAAGCTGCTGGTCGCTTCGGCTGGGCAGCGTTAGTCTGCCGGGCAGTTCATACGTGACGCTGATTCCCTCGGTGCGCGAAATCTGGGCTATCTGCTGCTGGAATTCCTGCAGCTCTTGCTGGCCCGCCCTGAAGAAAAATGCCTGGTTGTTTATTGCCAGCTCGTTGAGTTCGGTATTGGCGGTTATACCTTTTTTTATATTGGCTTTTCGAGATTCCTGGTATTGTCTGGCCTGGGTGGCCCCGACGAAACCTCCATCCTGAACCTGCTGGATTAGAGCAGGATTCGAAAGGGCCACGAGCATGGGTTCCAAAACGGGCGGTGCAGCAACCATTGTCGGTTCGGCGGTGGAAAGGCTAAGCGTCACGCCGTCCCAGTCTTCGCCGCTGGTCTGATTCACCACGGCGTTGTACTCGATCAGGACGTTTGATTTTTCAGGATTTGCCCGCAGGTTGTACTGCTGCTGCCAGTTGGCGCCGCCGACGAGGTAGCTTAGTTCAATCGCGGTTTTTTTGCCGCCGGTCCTGCTTATAAACAGAACAGCCTCTCGCTCGGTTCTGGACTGGCCGGCCACGAGCTCGTTACGCTTGCGGTCGAGCAGTTCCTGCTCTTTTTTCAATCCGGCAATTTTGTCCTCAAGCTCCATCCTTTGCTTATAGTACTCAAGGCCTTTTTTCTCTATCAGCCCGGTCAAGCTTTCCACGGGCTCAAAAGTCAAAAGGCCTCTGCTGAGGTCACTGTTAGCCGCGGCAATCGTGAAGTCCTTGAGCTTCTCGAACATTTGCCACTGCATATCCAGATGCTGATGCTCGCTTTCGGCGTATTTAATCTGGTGCTGCACATCCTCAATCTGGGCATCGAGCAGCCTGACTTCTTCCCGCATGTCCTCTCGAACCGCTTTTTCGCGATACCTCACGCTGAGCACTTTGGTATCGTCCGAAGTCTGGGCGTAGATACTTTCCGGCACGATCATAGCCGGCAGGTCTTTTACTATGAGCTCGGATGCGCCCGGCGGCAAATCAATGCTGACGGTCCGGGTCACGAGGGCCTGGCCGCGATATACCGTGACCTTCGAGATGGCCCCGGTCGTTGCCGGCACGTCGGCAGATGCAGCGGATGCCGCAATGGCCGTTAGCGCGACTGCCAATACGAGTTGTGTTAGATTTTTCATTTTACGGCTCCTTTCAAAAAAGTTGTGTAGGACGGGCAGGTTTCCGGGATCCCTCCTGCCCGTGCGGTTCGGGTCACATTACATTGACAGTGACCGGATGTGTAAATACTTTGAAATACCATTATTTCTATCTCTTACCCGCGCCAGAAGTAATGCCACTTATACTCCAGTTCGATGGTCTTTCCGGGCTTAAGCTCGCATTCCCAGCTCACGCGGCCTATGGCGTTGAAATGGTACCACCAGTACGGCCAATTGTACCAGCTCCACCAGAACGGCAGGCTGTTCGGATCCATCCATCCGCCCTCGTGCCTGCCAAGTTGCTCGATCGAACCATCGTGGCCGGCACTGTCGATATTGCCGAGCACAGACCGGCGGATTTCCAGGCTGACCGTATCGGAGCGGCGGTTTGTCAAATGGATGGTCCCGGTCAGATTGCTCCGGGCGTAAGTATTGTTATCCCATTTGGCGGCATCGCCGATGCGCTCGGTTTCCTTGTCGAGCTTATCAACGGCGATATCCACCGCGGCCGTCAGCTCAAGGTCGCTCGATGCGCCGGCTGCGGTATAGGTCATCATGCCCTGCGCGATGATACTGCCCTGGCGAAGGATTAGTGCCGGTGCGGTCGTCAACGGGCATTCGGCGTTATTGGCAAGGCGTATCTTGTGCATCACCTTCGGCGAATAATAAAGCTGCGCCAGTCTGGTCTGCTGCTCGCTGTTAAGATTTTGCCGGACTTCCGGCGGCGGCCCGAACGGAAGATCGAGCACGAAAATATCCCGATACTTCAGCTCGTATTCGGCCACCGGTAAGACCATCCGCTGACCTTTTTTCAGGGTGACATGCTCGAGCGTGAAGATATACAGGTCTTCGTTCTTGCCGGAGCCGGCAACGTCGGGGCCGAGATCGAGCGTGTCACCGTTATCCGGGACATCAACGCTGCGTACGGGCATCGCGGCCTGGGTCATAATCATATTGGAAAAGGCGTAGGCTGCCTGGCTGTCGGGACGGAAGTGTCTTGAAAGCTCTGCTGCCGTCTGCTGCAGCGATATCGGGTCAGGCGTGTTCTCGAATGCGAACTTCGGCACGCCGATCACGAGGTGAGCTTTGACGTCCTCGACGTCCGCCAGCTCGTTGATGATCGTCGCCTGAAGTTTGATCGTGGCGTTGCCCTTGCCGTCGATGTCGATTCGATAGTTGGGTATCCAGCGAATCCCCCGCTGGACATAGACCATGCCGGCATCTACATCCGGTTCGGGCTTACGTCTTCCCCAGTCGAGTTTGAGCGTCATCATATCCCGGAACTGCTCGCCGGCAAGTTGAAGCTTTGGCTCATCGAGAAAAGTCACTTCCTGGATCCGGCTGACAGGGACCGCTTTGACACCGCCTTCGAACTTCAATAAAACAATGTCACCTCGCTGCGGCAGCTTTTCCGGACTTCCCGGCGGCTCGGCACTGCTGAGCTCTTCGATGCTTCGAGTCGGTATTCCAAGAATGGTAGTCTCGTAGGGGGCCAGACCCGCCTCGATAATGCGAACCCTGGCACCGATGTTCCCCTCGATAAGTTCGGGAATAGTCAGGGCGGTTCTTTTGACCGGGACAACACGTTTATATGAGACGACGCCGGTGAGTTTGGCATTGACGTCCGCCGAATAGGCCCAGAACGTTCCGATGATAGGCCTGGGCAGGTAATCGATCGTAACGTTGCCATCTGGGCCGGCCGGCATCTTTCCCTCGTGCAGGACGAAGGCGTGACCGTCCTTAAAAACGGTAATCTCTTTGACAGGCATGCTTGCAAGGACTGCTTCGGGAGTGTTTGCCGCTGCATCGGTCTGTATGAAAAACATCATACAGATTCCGAAAAGAGATACGAATCCGGGCAGCCGTTTTTGATTCCTGCTTACGAGCTTCATTTCGTTTCCTCCTTATAAAAAGGTCTTAAATGGGTTCTCTAACTATATAAATTATACGATAGTTGCAGTTGAGAGATGGGTAAAATGGACGTAAAATAGCAGCGATGCTTTTTTACAAAACATTTACAAAACATCGGCGTCGATATAGCCTATAATATACATAGGAGCAGATGTGACTATGGAAGAAAAAGTGTCCATATTAGTAGTCGAAGACGAAGAGAATATCCGCTCGGCCCTGGCGGATTTTCTGGAGTTTCACAACTTCGAAGTTACCGAGGCCGCCGACGGGCTCGAAGCCGAGCGTACGGTTGCCGGGCGGCGGTTCGATTTGATTCTGCTCGATTTGATGCTCCCGAAAATCAGCGGCGAGCAACTATGCTCCAAATGGCGTGGCGATGGCTTGCAGACTCCGATTATCATGCTGACCGCCAAGGGGCAGGAGAAAGAGAAAGTCGCCGGGTTGAACCTGGGAGCCGATGACTATATCACCAAGCCTTTCTCGCTCGAAGAGCTGCTGGCACGAATCAATGCCGTGCTTCGACGAACCGACCCGGCACGCGCCGTCGGGCAGACGTTTCGGTTTGCAGATTTGGACGTTGACATGCCGGCTTTGAAAGCAAGACGCAAAGACAGGGACATAGAAATCAGCAAGCGCGAGGCGGCAATTATACAGTACTTCACCGCCAATCCCAACAGGATTATCAGCAGGGAGGAACTTTACAAAGCGGTCTGGAACGAGACGATGAGCGAGCTGGGGACACGAACCGTCGATATGCACATCGCCAAGCTCAGGAGCAGGATCGAGCGAAACGCCGCTGAGCCGCAGATCATCAAAACCGTCCGCGGCGCGGGCTACAAATATGAAAGCGGCGGATAGCAAATGTATAAACGGCTCATCATATTATCGATAATCATTCTTGCGGCCCTGTGCGGGCTTGTATGGATGGGATACCACTCCATCCGGATACGGGCACAGGGTCTTGAAGGCGCGCGCCTGGGCGAATTCGCCGCCGTCGCCGAGCAGGTCAGGCAGGATGTCACGCGCAGGCTCGATGAATTCATGCAGACCGAGCAGAGCCGACCTTACACGGATTATCAATATTACTATGTGCCGGAGAATGTCGCTCCCGGCCGGCAGCAAATGCCCGTGCTGCGCAGCCCGCTGGCCGGCCGCCTGGAGCAGGGACTGGCCTACGGCAATTTTCAAATCGAGCCGGACGGCAGCGTCATCACGCCAAACGATAACGTCGAGCAGAGGCAGGATCTGGCCGAATCAGATAACGAACTTTATGCCGAAGCCGGTTTAAACAGGAAAAATATCGAGAAAAATCTGCTGCCGGCGCTTGGCGGAACTACATTTGGTTCTTTGAAGATGAATTTATATAGCCGAAGCGATATCGCGCCGCCGACGAAAGAGCCGGATCAGTTTGCCAAGGAGGCGGA
>Ga0154684_1183_pt1 | contig 10176 bp, 4 predicted proteins | sample Rifle2008BG13ft_FD_116113 | JGI IMG/M metagenome (GOLD analysis project Ga0154684, IMG submission 116113) | Planctomycetes bacterium RBG_13_50_24 | reverse complement strand
ATGGCATGCAAGAGGTCGCGCGTTCGAATCGCGTTGGCTCCATTTTTTATAACCTCTTTATATATAAGTGCTTGCCCTTCGATATTCATTTACTTATTACCCCCATATGCGATTACTGCACTCTTGCCTGGCCCGTACTCTCGATCTCTGTGCTGCCGGATGTCGGGGTCGCTCCGGTGACCGAATCAACGTGTATCTGTGTAGAACCGAGGATGGCTCGGACAAGAGTTTTCGTGTCCACCGACACAGAGCCGGTAATCAGCTCCGGCATATTGAAGACATAGTAACACGAATCGTAAAACAAGGGGGACTTTTGCGGCAAAAGAAACGGCTTGCTGGGTTGACCATCGGTATCGATGTGGCTGATGAGGATCCGGGTGAATACACCCCCCGCCATTTTGCTGCTGAATACAATCCAGCGGCTGTTGCTCGACCAGCTATGCCATGCCTCTGCGTATTCGCTGTTGATCGGCGCCTTGCGATACACCCCGGTCTGGAGGTCCATGAGATAGAGGTCGCTGGTCGGCTGATAGATCGGAAAACAGCCATACTCGGCCATGCAAAACAGCAGGAACCTGCCATCCGGCGAGACTCGCGGCAGAAGAATGCTCAGGCCGGTATCGTCCGCGCTCAACACTGTTTCCAAGGTTCCCCAGCTATCGGTTTCGACATCATAGCGGATCCTCATCAAATCGTATTTGACTTCTCGGTATCGCTCAGGCGGGAATGTCTCCGCGCCCGTCCACAACAACGGTGCGCTACAGAAATACAGAACCTTGCCATCCGGCGTCCAGGCGGGATAGGTTTCCAGCCGTTTCTTGTCAGCCAAGGCCGGCACGGTCTTGATCCTGGCTTCTTTGATATCATAGTAGAAAATCGCCGAATCGAGATCGACCACATCATGGATTTCCGTTCGGACGTTGTGAAAAAACTGTCGGACATCGTTGACTGAGTAGGCCACGATCTTTCCGCTGGGATGCCAGGCTGTGTAGCCGAACTTCGTACCGATTTTATCGACCCGATCATCATGTCCATACAGAGTGACGCTGGGAAGGGAGGGGCTGCGCACGCCGATGAGGATTTGGTCCGACCTGTGGTCTATGAAGCTATGGCAGTGGACACAGCCGCCCACGAACGACTGAGTGTCGAAAACATCTGCTTCTTCGAAGTTCTCGATGTTCCGCTGACAGATACGCATACGCTTGCCCGCATAAGAAGAGGGTGTCATGCATCGGTAGACCAGATAGGGATCGATTTTCTCCTTAGCAATGGTGTTGACGATGGCCTGGTAGCGATTCCAAGTCCCATCTTCTTTCTTCACGCAGACATCGAAGTACAACTCTTGGCCGGCGTTTTGAGCGAGCAGGTCTCTCCATCGGCTCGGCGGGATCACGATTTCGCCTGTCGTGCTGAAAACTTCGATGGTCCCGCCTGCAATGGAATAAATCCGGGCCTGATATTTCCTGCCTGGTTCGTGGACCACGAAATTCAACGGCGCAATGTTCGGCGGGATAACAATACCGACGTAGTTGGGCGTGATCTTAGGCAGTCCGGGCATGGCAGCGGCGGAAGAAGGTATCTTTTCTCTGCAGGAACCCGCCGACAGAGTTACTGCTAATGCCAGCATGGCAAGAGGCTTCATCAAAGATATGTCTGATCTCATCGTCACGTCTCAAGGCCGCCCAACGGATAATACTCTCATCTCTGCCGTGCGCAAGCCGAGTGCTGCAGGATAGGATCCTGCGAGTTGCAGGCAGAAATACATCTCTTATTTTAACCTACAGTCGGGAGGAAGACAACGCTTTCCCTGCGAGTTTGGATGGCCCGGAATGCCCGTTGAATATGTTGAAGGCATGAGTTATGATGCATGGGATTGGGCATCGATGTGCCGATGCGCGCCGCCCTTGAAAAGAAAGGGACTGTGCAGATATGTGGAAGCATTTCGAGGATCATAGAAATGGCGAGTGAAGGTATCCTGGGCCATTCCAGGTTGGAATCCTGCCTTTCGGCGGGCATATTTCTGGGGCTTTTCGTCTACCTGTGGAAAGGGATCGAAATCCATCTGCTATATTACGGATTCGGTGTGTTCACCGCCTATCCGATTGTTTCCAGGGAAGGTCCCTTTCTTCGTGCTGCCTTCAGTACTCCGGGCGGATTGATAAGGGCCTTGGCCGCCCTTTTGGCGCAAAGCTATTCCCAGGCGTGGTTGGGTGCTCTGACCATTACCACCATCCTGGTTGTGCTCTTTTTGGGGATACGATACCTGCTGCGAGCTGTGAGGGCGAGATGGTTCAGGGATTTGGCCTGGATTCCTCTGCTGCTTGCTCTGATAATCTACAACTACTACGAGAATCCGCTTCCTGTGCTGCTGGCCGTGGGACTATCGATCTGGACAGCGATCCTTTACGACATCTTTGCAGTGAAAACGGCGTGTGGGCAGACAGGATTGTTTCTTGTCTTCCTTGGTATGGTCTATTACCTGGCCGGGGCCTCGGTCTTCGTTTTTGCAGCAATTGCCTGCCTGATCCAAGCCTTGCAGTACCGAAAGCTTATGCTGGCGCTAATGCAGATAGCTCTGGCGGTCGGTGGCGTATTTTTCCTGGGCTGGCTCGGCTTTGGCCTGGAACCTGGGGCTGTATACACCGCCGGTACACCCTGGGATGCAGGCAAGCCTATCACGTTCTCACCTTTATCCGATTGGCTCGCGCTCATGCTTCATGTCTACGTCCCCATCCTGATTTTGGTGGTATTTCTGCGGCAAGTCCTTTTGGAGGCCGAAGCCAGGAGAAACACACGCCGGGGCCGCCGAAAAGGGAGGTCTCCTTTTCTCCGGACGGCCCATCTGCCCCGTTGGCTGCAGGGGGGCTCTCATGCGTGGGTGGGTATGCGTATGCTCGTAGTGGCCGTGACGTTCGTCCTTTTCTCGATATTGTCGCAAACGCCACTCCATTACGAGCGGGCACTGCACTACTATGCCCAGCAGCGTGACTGGAATCGTGTACTGGCGCTGGCAGACCGGATGCGAGGCAAGTATCTCTTTACCCGCTCCGGCGTTTTTGACATCAACCGGGCTCTGGCGCACGAGGGGCGTCTCGGCAGTGAGCTCTGCGCCTTTCCTCAAGACGACTTCAAGACACTGTTCATGAGTTTCGACGATATGCCCGGACGTGTAAAGCGCGCCAAGTCACTCGAGTTGGACCTGGATTTGGGTTGTCTGAATGCCGCCGAGGAGGATGCATATGTACTGCTTGCGCAGGAAGGACCTTCGCCCCCCGTGTTGGATGCGCTGGTCCGGATCCATCTGGCCAAAGGGCAGTACGAATCTGCTCGTATCGTCTTTCGGGCCCTGCGTAAATACGTGGGCTGTCGAAAGTACGTACACCGATGGCAGTCCATCCTGGCCGATCCCGCTCAGGCCGAAACCGATCCGCTTGTTCAGTCCTGGCGCAGAGTAAAGCCCACCCGGGATGATACGTCGATCGGGATTTCTCCGATAGCGCTGAGAAACCTGCTGGAAGATACTCCCGGGCATCGCCTGGCGTTTGAGTATCTCATGGCGTGCATTCTTCTGAGAAACGAACACGTCGAGCTCATCAGGCATCTTCCGTTGCTTAAGCCGTTGGGTTACAAACAGCTTCCACGCCACTATGCCGAGGCCTTGCTGGTACATTCTCTGCTGACCGGCACACCGGTCGATGCGCAAGGCTGGACCATCGACCCGGACGTGCGACGCCAATTCTGGGAGATACGTCGCATTGTGATGGATCTTCACGGGAATGACCAGATAGTATTCAACACGCTCGTGCCAAAGTATGGGGACACGTATATGTTCTATAGTATGTTCCGTCAGTGTGGACTCAGGTGAAGCACAGATTCTCGAAATCATGAACCTGAACCGGCGATATATATATGAGAGGCATGTAAAATGCACGGTATTTCCAGAAGAGACTTTGTCAAATCTACAGTTTTATGCGGGATCGGGGCAAGCGTTATGTCCTGCCAGTCGAATATCCGGAACGCAGGGCAAACGAAAACTCGATATATCGCAGCCTACGATACGGAGTCGCCGGACTGTCTGGCGGCGTGCCGGAAGATCGTAGAGGTCCACAAGCGATTCGAGATGCCGGCAACATTTTTCATGCTGGGCAAGACGCTCGATGCCAATCCCGCCGAATATCGCGAAATTCTGGATAATCCCCTTTTCGAGATCGCAACTCACACCTACTCACATCGAATGCTGCGTGATAATGAATTCTGCGGCTCAGCCATCTCGCCGGTGGAAAAACAAAAAGAAATCTTCGAAGGTAAAGAGTCCGTCGAGCGTGTATTCGAGCGGCCCTGCATCGGTTTGCGGCCGGGCTGCGGATTCGATAACGCCCTTAAAGGCGAACCGGCAGTATTGGAATTGCTTCGCCAGGCAGGCATTCAATACGTCAGCAGCCTTCTCTGGGGGCCGGACTATTCACTGCCGGCACTGTTGCGGGAGCCTTTCAACTATAAGGATGAAGGCTTTCCCGAAATATGGGAGCTGCCCGGCCACGGCTGGCATGAAAATCTTCTTAAAGACCATAACGGGTGGGGACCAAGAAGACTCACCTTGTGGCCTTCGCCTTTTCCGGAAGCGATAGCGGGCGGTTTCTGCAAAACTCCGGAGGATGAATTTAAAATTAACAGGGTCTTTCTGGACAAAGCAGCAGAGTCGGGTAAATCATTCGTCTCTCTGATCTGGCATCCATGGTCCCTGAACAAATTCGATCCGGACATGAAAATGCTTGAGCTGACATTCGCTCATGCCCGGCGCATAGGACTGAAGCCTTGTACGTACGCTCAACTATACGAATCCGTATCGGGTTCGGCTTAATCATGCTCGTTCAGAGCAAAGAGGATGTTCCAAAATAAAGCAGATACGGAAAATCACAACCAATCGAGGACTGACTATAATGAAGTACGGACGTAAGAAAGTTTACTTTGCTTTAATAACCTTGCTCGTAGTTACAGCATTGTTGCCGGTACGGGTTTGTCTCGCCGGCACCGAAATCGATTCCGGAGAAGGTGTGAATTCTTCGGCGGCGATGCCGTCCGAGTGGATGCAGGCCTGGTCCAATCCCGGCTGCAAGCTTCGGCCTATGCAGATAGTTCACGGTTTGGCCCCACAGCAGGCCTCGCAGGCCGGAATAGAATTTTTCAAGGATCTGGGCCTGGGCGGCATAGTCTGCAACGTCAGCTTCGACCGCTATCTGCAATCGGAAGAGAACTGGAACACGCTGGCCCATGCCGTCAAAAATTGCTCCCAGCTCGGATTGCGCGTATGGATATATGATGAAGACGGATATCCCAGCGGCTCGGCGGGGGGGCTGGTGCTGAAAGAAAATCCGGACTACGAAGCACTCTCACTGACTTACGATTCCGCCCGGCGGGAGCCTTTCGCTTTACGAAGGGCCTATGAGCATACGCACGCCAGCAATAATTACGGTGCCGCCAGAAGGTATCCGAACCTGATCGACGAAAAAGCGATTAAAAGTTTCGTCGAAATAACACATCGAGCTTACCGGCAAAGATTAAGCGAGTACTTCGGCAATACAATCGAAGCATTCTTCACGGACGAACCTTCGCTGATAGCCGTCAATATCGGTGCTTTGCCGGATAGTGTCAGAAAGAACGTTCGCGTAGTCGACCCGCTCGATGAAACTCTCGCACCACTGGCCTCTGTACCGTGGGTGCCGGATTTGCCTCAACTGTACCAGCAACGTTACGGCGAAGATATCAACGCATCCCGGCAAAGCCTCTTTCTGGGTGATAAACAAGAAGACCGCAAAGTCCGGCGTCAGTTCTGGGCACTGATATCCGACCTGGTCGCACAGCGATACTTCGGCAGGCTGCAGGAATGGGCGGCGGAGTATAAGGTCGCCTCTTCCGGACACGCGCTGTGGGAGGAAATGCCGCTGCATCATGTCCCGCTGTACGGCAATGCGCTGAAATCCCTGCTCAGAATGGATATCCCCGGCCTGGATATGCTCTCGTCGGATCCGCAGGCGGTAATTTATACCGGCTGGATGACCGCCATACTGCCAGCTTCGGCGGCGTTATTCAACGGCGGGCGAAAAGTCATGACCGAAGTAAGCGATTTTTCCCAGGTTATGGACAACGGAAACGCCGCTTCGCTCGAACACATGCAGGCCACCGCTGCATGGCAGGCCGCAATGGGCGTCACCGAGTTTACGCTATACTACGATTACCGAAGTCGTTCGGCGGAAGATTACAGAAGCTACTGCGACTACGTCGGCCGTCTCAATGCCGTTCTGAGGGATGCCCGGCCGGCCTGTCGTGTCCTGCTTTATTATCCAATCTACGATCTGTGGAGCGAATATCTGCCCATACCCGGCAAGCTGACGGTTGAATCACAGCCGGACCGGGCACAAATGCTCGTTAACTCGTTCATGGAGCTGGGCCAACAGATGGTCAGACGACAGCTCACTTTCGCACTGGCGGACCACGAGCTGCTGAGCCGGGCAAATGTCCGGGATTCGCAATTGGATATACAGGGGCACCGGTTTGGTGCGATTGCCCTGCCGGCTGGCGTGGTTCTACCCGAAACGGCAAGGGAGAAGATTGAACAATTTCAATCAAACGGAGGAATAGTCATCCGGCCCGCAACACAAGGGGCCGGTATCGACTTTGAAAAATTGTCCGGATTATATGCCGGCGGATCGCTGTCTACTCCGAACGACCGAATCGTCCTCGGCCGTTTCCAGCGTAACGGCAGGGAGGTTCTGGTGCTGGTGAATGTTTCTTCCGAAACTTATCACGGAGACATTGAGTGCCGCAATTCCGCCGCATGGTTGGCCGCGGACCCCGGCACGGGAATCATCAAAGCGGCCACAACCGAAGCAGGGAAAGTCAAAATATCCCTGAAATCCCGCTCGGCCATTTTACTCATCGGAGCTGCGCCGACGATTATCAACAATTGATACGTATCAACAGAGCATTCTTATTATTCAGCAGTCTCTCTCGGCCGGTACAGCCGAATGTCATCGAAGTACATCTTACCTGAGCCGCCTGGCGTCGTCATATTCCCTTTTGTGCCCAGGCCGATAGCAATCCTGTCAACATCGGCCAGGTTGATGCCCTGATCGGCAAAAGCCTGCAGCGGGATGACCCATTCCGTCCAGACGTCAATCTGTGCTGCAGCCGGATTATCATAAACTACTACTGCAGGCGCTCCGGCGGCGTTGGAAACCGCCACATAAAGCGGCTCGGCTTCGTTGCTTTCTATTCCGACATCCTGGTTAGTCCACTGCCCGGTCACATTGCCGGTGATCGTCACGTTTGTGAATACAGCCCGGCATGTCAGAGCCGCGTCATGACTGGTAAGAACCAAACCGATATAGACGTTCGAAGCCATCTGGATGGATTCCGCTATACCCTGCATCTGCCAGGCAGAGCCGTTCGCCGAACTGTATGCCTTGAAGTTTCCGGCTAAGTCACGCTCTATCTTTACCCAGTAGGGCGCGGTGATATCACTGGTCGTATCGTCGATACTGGTTAGGCCCGTGCCGGGCCGACGCTGGAAGGAAATGCCCGAAGCAGGTGTAACGACCATCATAGCGTGCGCTGAGTCCGGGTCAAGCGTCTCTCGAATCATCACGCCCGCCTTGGCCCAGGCGTTCGTGTTCTCGACGCTTTGGACTCTGGCGACAATCGAGCCGGAGCCGGTAAGCATCTTGAAAGCAAAGTGGAACTCGTCGGCTTCCACGCCATCAACCGCCCAGATGTCTGCGCCGGAGCCCGTCATAGTATAGGTGCCGGCGGGGCCCTCGACAAAGCTGCCAGCGGATGCCGGATAGCCCCTGAACCACAGCGACAATTCTGTAAGGCCTTGCTCGGTCCAGTCGCGGGAAACGGTCAGCTTCTTTTGCCCCTCTGAATAAAACGCGTAGCCCTGCTTATTGTTATTGTACCAGTACGGCATCGACTGGCTGCCGCCATGGACGATGTTTTGCTCGGTATAACTGGCGGTAGTATCATCACCTATAGCAGCACCGGTTCCGTTGCCTTCGAAGAAAGGATCAACACCCGGCACACCATATCCAAGCCCATCATGCCAGGAGTACCATATCTGGTTGTCGCCGGCATCGTAGCTTTCAAAATCGTCTATGATCAAAAAGTCGGCAGTCGTAAAGCTCCAGACGTTACCTACCCAAGGGCTGGCTGGATTGGCAGCATTGACTTCATCAACACGCCAGTAGTAGACGGCTTCCCAGGCAAGTTTGCCGGGATCGTAACTCTCGTCACCAAGTGACTTTGTGCCTTTGTACTCGGGCGAGGCTTTAGTAGCGCTTCTAACGGCCTCCTGGTCCGTACCGAAGTACACTTCATGCGAAGCGGTCTGCAGTCCCGGCTTCCATTCGAGAACGGGCGTCTGCGTCACACCTGTAGCACCGTTTGTCGGCTTTGCGCCATAAGCATTCAACGGCTCGTACGGCGATAGATTACTACCGGGGATGATTACGCGTTCCGGGACGCCGGGCCCTCGCCAGGCCACCTGACACTGGTCGCCGCCGGTGCCTTCCTTCCAGAGAGCCATGATATAGTACTTGTTGCCCGCCACTAATGGGATCGGTTCGGACTGCTCTTCGCCGGTTCCCCACGTGTTCGGATTCGAATAATTACTCTCGCGGGCGATCAGCCGCACGTTGGTCGAGTCGTCATCGGTGCTGAGCCATAATTCGCCGTTATTGTCGGCGCAGAGCCAGAACGTATAGTCGCCTGTGCCCGGTGCGTAGAGCCAGCCGTGAATCCTGCCGCCGTAGTTGTCGAATTCCTGGTCCCAGGAAAATGATGTCAACCTCCCGGTTATATCAGGATTATTCGGGTACTTCGAGGAACTGGTAAGTGAAGGCACATCGTCCCCGGGGATATTTTCCCAGCGCTCCATTACAACCTCACCCAAACCTGGTATCGTGGTCGTAAAGCTCGATACATCGCCTTTGTATGTGTTGACTCCGTCCATCTCATCGACCCGCCAGTAGTAGGTCTTGTTAAATTCAAGAGGGCCCGGGTTGTATCTTACGAGTCCCTGTGAACTACCGCCGGTAGCGTTGTTTATAGTGTCAAAATCTTCGCCGAAATACACGGTGTGCAGTACCGAACCAAAGCCCGCCGACCAGGTAAGCGTCACATTCGTATCGATAAACATTGTCCCATTCTCGGGACTCAAATTATAGGCCTTCTTCGAGGGAATCCAGAAGCTCCAGACAGGCCCTTTCCACGGGCTGTTCGGGTCGGCATCGTTAACCTCGTCGATTCTCCAGTAGTAAGTAGTGCCGGGAACCAGGCCATCCGGAAAAGGAAATCCCGGGAAGCCGGCAATAAAAAACTCGTCAGTATAGTTGCCCCGGAAAGTATCGCCGGTGCCGTCGTTCACATCGTCGAAATTATCGCCCATATACACATCGTGCGAGACCGCAAAATCGCCCGGTCGCCATGAAAGCGTCACCCAGGTATTCGTATGCATGGCACCGTCGGCCGGATCAGGGCTCATGGCATACGGATATCCTCCTGTACCCTGCATCAGGGCCTTAATCTCATCCTGTGATAACGCACGGCCGAAGACCCAGACATCATCAATCTCTCCCAGAAACGGGTCTCCGGTTGCATTGAAGACATTGGCACCGATGTTGAATGTAAATCCGGAGACGCCGCTCGATACGGGACCCGGATCGCTTGCGGCCTCCTGCCCGTCGATGTAGATTACAACTCCCGTTGAATCCCCTGTTAAAGCTACGTGATGCCAGGAAGGATAGTCAAAAGGATAACTCGCGGAAACAAGCACCCAGTTATTGCCCAGCAGCCAGGTCCCGACTTCGCTGCCGCCGATAAATCCGAACTCAATCAAGTCGTTCTGGCCGAACAGGCTGGAATAAACATCCACGTTACTAGCGCTGACCCAGCCGGCCAATGTAAAACCTTCCAGGTCATTGAGAATGCTCTGGCCTGTGCCAACGTATGCATTGCTCCCATTGAAATGCAGAGCGTTTTGGTAGATGCCATCGGTCCAGGTCACACCGCCATTAAGCGTGCCGTCATAGCCATTGACGGATAGATCGGCAGCAACCGTACCTGATCCCTCATTAAACGCCCAATAGCCGACAAGATCGGGATCGCTTATATCAATTG
>Ga0154684_1176_pt2 | contig 10198 bp, 9 predicted proteins | sample Rifle2008BG13ft_FD_116113 | JGI IMG/M metagenome (GOLD analysis project Ga0154684, IMG submission 116113) | Planctomycetes bacterium RBG_13_50_24 | reverse complement strand
TGCGTGTCGAAAGTACATGCTGCATGCCGTATCCGGCGGTCGGCCCGGCCATACTGATCAAAAGGCCCTTGAGCAGGCACATCATGATTACGACTCCGAAAAGGGAATAGCCGTCTTTGACGATGTTACTGTTTAGCTGCTCTATCCGGCCGGACCAGTCGATATTCAGCTTCCAGCCGAAGAACAGCTCGTTCCAGCCGTTGGGAACGAACCTGGCAAGCATCTCAGGGCTGACCTTGTTGACCGCTACGACGGCGATGCATACCGATGCGACGGCCAGCAGGGCGAATTGAATAAGGTCGGTGAGAACTACGCTGTACCAGCCGCCCAGGAGCAAATACGCCGTGGTGATTATAAGAAGGATAAGGGCGTACATATTGGCGGAGGAAAGCGGACCCCATGCGAGATTCCACGGGAAGAATACCTCGGTGAATTTTCCTATCCCGACGAAGGCGTAGCCGAGGAAAGCAACGGTAAGGATGAGTGCATATAAAACTACGCTGATGTGCGAGAGGTTGCCCGCCAGGCCTGAGCCGAAGCGGGTGCGCATCCATTCGGCGCCTGTCAGGACGTTTGAGCGCCTAACCCACGCTCCGAGATATACCTGTCGGAAGACGCGGTCGAAGAGCGGCCAAATCCAGGGTATGAAAGCGGCTTTCAGGCCGTAGGTGAAGAGCATCGCCACGAACCACATGGTCCCGGTGATATCGAAGCCGCTGGCTCCGTGAGAAGTGCCGATGACGTACCAGGGCAGCGATTTGCCGGCGAGGAAATACGCGTCGAGGTCTTTCGAGGCGCGTTTCGAGAGATACCAGCCGACCGCGATTATAACGGCCAGGTAGCCGACTATGATGGCGATGTCGATTTGGTGGAGCTGGAATTCCATTGGCTTCCTTTCATTATGGTGGGCAGCAGAGCAGATATTCGAGCAGTTCATCGAGCCGGCACGTTGCTAATCCGACGTACTTATCCGCTGCGCCATAGTAAACGAACAGCGTTCCGTCGATCACGACTTTGCCGCATGGGAAAACGCAGCCTCGGTAGTACCCTTCGATTTCGTAATCCTGCTCTGGCTGCATGATCCAGTCAGGCGTGCGGTGCAATACTTTGCCCGGGTCCTTGAGGTCCAGCAGCAGCGCTCCGAGGCGGTAGTACATGTCGTGACCTACGGCGTGGTAAATTGTCAGCCAGCCGTGCTCGGTTTTGATAGGGGGGGTATTGACGCCCAGTTTGCCCGCCTCCCAATCATACTTCTGTTTGATGAGGAGCTTCGATTTTCTGAATCCGAGCATGTCTTGTGCCGACGATATCCAGGCGGCGGCGTGTTCGGTCCCGTATTCGGGTCCGACCCATTCGAGCGGCCGGTGTATCAAATAGTACCTGCCGTTAATCTTCTCAGGAAAGAGGATCACATCCCGGTCATCAAGGACCGGGTCGGTAATTCTGCCGGCACGAATGAAGCTCTTGAAGTCTTTCGTGAGTAATAGCCCGCTGCTGGTGGCGTTATTGCGAATGACGCGTGGAAAATCCGCCGGGCAGACGGGGCGTATGTACTGCTGTTCTTTCGGCATCCAGAACTGGCCGAACGGGAAGAATCGACTGGCGTAGGTGATGTAATAATACTCGCCCATTTTCACAATTCGTGGATCCTGTATGGTGCTGGCATCGAAACCATCGACACTTGGACTAAGAACCGGCCGGTCGCTGAGACGCTCGAAATTATAGCCATCGCTGCTTACCGCCAGGCCGAAATAGCACTTGTACTCGGGGCCCGCCTCGGCGGCCCTGTACAGAAGCAGAACCTGCTTATTGTCTTCGTCGTACCATGCCGCGGGATTAAATACGGCTAAATCCTCCCAGTCATTAGCCGGATTAGGGCAAAGAATCGGATTGCCTCCATAGCGATTGAGTTTCACTGTTGCTTCTCCAATATGAATTTATCAGTCATTCCAATCTGCCGGGCCTATCTGCCTCAAAGTTACACGTCACGAACGCTGCGAGACTTATTATAGCACAGGGCTAATCATCTACAACATCTCTTACCTAACGAAAGTTTGATAGAATTTCCAACTCTGTAATTCTATGTATTTTAATTGTGAAGAGTCCTAAGTACCCGATATGCCTTTCTCAAGCAAAGATTTGTTTTTCGCATGTCAAGCCAATCTCAGCAACGATTTCACTTTTTAGGACGTATGCCGACATATATAAGCATCTAAGTAGAAATACGTATTTTGGGATGATAAATACTAATTGAGTAAAGTCACTTTTATCAATCGACGACTTCCTATTAATGAGAAACGGACTCTGTAGGAAATCGAGATATTGGGAAAATCTCAATGAAGATTTGACGAATGAGCCTTGTGGTCTGATGAACTTACAGTTGAGCTGATTCTTATGTAAATTGAGCGGTCATGCACCTTTGTTCATCGCCTTGCCTCAATAACACAGAGCTTATCGCATTGGCAGCACACCCAACTCTTTTCTACACTTGCCTCGCACAAAGGAAACAAATTGACAATTATATTTGCCTGGGAGAGGTGAATAATAGATTGGAGGAAAAGAATTGTGGAAAAGAGATCTGTGTTATTTGTGGATGACGAGGAAATAGTCCTGCAAGCTCTGGAAAGGAACCTCAAGGATGAAGCATACGATAAACATTTTGCCAAGAGCGGCGAAGAGGCACTTGACATTCTCCGGCAAGAAGAAGTGCATGTAATCGTTGTTGATATTGTTATGCCCGGGATGGGCGGACTCGAACTGCTCAAAATCGTCAATAAAGAATACCCCAACATCGTTAGTATGGCGCTCTCGGGATATACACAGACAACTGACGTCATGATGGCAATATATCAGGCAGGTATTTACAAGTTCATTACCAAGCCCTGGACATTCGACGACGACTTAAGAAGGATTATCCGACGGGCCATAGACAACTATAATCTCCAGAGCGAACACGAAGATATTGTGGCAGAATTAGGGCGATGTTCAGATCGATCAATATCTGCAGAACGACTGCATGCTGTACAAAAGTATGTTGGGTAAATCCGTAAAACGATAGTTTAAGATGATCGAGGCAAGAGATATTATGAAGACAGATGTTATTTCCAGTAAAAGGGAGATCCGAATCCTCAAAGCTGGGCGACGCAAACGGGCTTCCGGGGTAAACCTAATAGAGGTGATGGCCGTAACTGCAATCTTGACAATCACGGTTGTAGGTACCTCCGGGTACAGATATTATTCCAGCCTGAATGCACACTGGGCCCAGGAGCAAATAACAGCGGCCAGACTCGGACAATTGCTTTGTGGGAGTTGGGCCGGTGTTGAAGGGGACGAGACCTATGACCCAGAAGAGCATCTCGAATCTGATTTAGAAGTGGATGTCTTGTCCCCCCCAGATAGTCTGCCGCCGGCCTTTGTATTATTGGGGAGCTACAGAATCACTATTGAAGGCGTTGCATACGATTGCACTCTCGCCTGGAAAGATGTTACACCTGAGCTGCGAGCTATATGGGTTAGTGTCAAATGGGACTGGCGAGAGGAAGATCTATCCAATCCTGATAAAGCTTTCAGGAAATCGTTCATAATCATAACGTATGTGTAGAGGTAGATATGAATAAACGACTAAAATCACAAGAGACAGGTTCGGCATTGACCTTGATGTTGTTTGCGGTCGTACTATTGACTCTGACGGGCATGGCGCTGTTGAATCTCGGTTTCCAGACCCGAATCAGCGCGATACGAACTGCCCAGGGGATCCAGGCCAGTTGGGCAGCCGATGCCGGGCTGATAAAAGCTGTTGTTGAGATGAATAATAAGCTAACAGCAAAGACCTGGTCTGATATTTCCATGCCGGCTGCAATAGACGAGGCCCTGTTTCAGTCCGATCAAAGTTTCAGCTATCAGGTCAATAAAGACGGCAGCGGGACCTATACCGTCACATCAACTGGAATAACCGGACCGGCCATAAAACGAGTTTATGCTACGATGGGATTCAAAGGTTTGTTTGATAGCGCTATTCTCGTAAAGGACAGAATCTCGTTGATGCCGAACACTCTTGTGGCAGGATATAATTCGCAGGACGCAACCGATACGGATTTCGATTTGAAAATTGGCACGACCAGTACGGTAGCCAACAGCATCCCAATAGGCCCCGGAACTGTCATTAAGGGAGATGTATTTGTGGGCGTTGGGGGGAATCCAGGTACAGTCATAGGGGCCGGCGGTACAATTACCGGCCAAAAACTTACCTTGCATGAAGAACTCGACTTCCCAGTCATCATTCCGCCCGCCTCATTGACGTATATCGGCACGGCCTTATCCGCTACAGGTGCAACGATCACACTCGATCCGACCGGTAGCGGCACATACACCGGGATCAGCCTGTCCCAATCCGGCGGTAACCAGGGCGTGTTAGAGATACAAGGCGGTGACGTTGTGCTATATATCACCGGTGATATCAACATGGGAAACGGCTGCGAAGTCATCGTAAGACCCGGCTCATCTTTGACTCTTTACGTCGATGGAAACATCTCTGCCGACAATTCGGTCGGCTTCAACAATCAAGCCGGCAACGTCAGGGATTTTCAACTCTTCGCCACCGGTACAGACACACAGGAGTTTAGCCTGAAGGCAAAGAGCTCGATCTTCGGTACCATATATGCACCCGATGTGGATATCACTTTATACCCAAGCGCGGAAATGCGCGGAGCTATAGTAGGCGAAAATGTTACGTTTAAGAGCGGCGGCACCTTCTACTATGATGAAGCGCTGAGAGATAATGTCAGCATCGATGACGTGGGCGCCCGCTTTATTATAAAACGCTGGCGAGAAGAGTAAAATGGGTACTATGTCCCAAAACCAAAGGATTTATTAGGCTTGAAGCCCTTGGTGCGTTAATAATCCCGTAAACACCTAAGTAGAACTACTTATTTTAGATCTGAAAGGCGAATTTGGTTAAAATTCCTTAATAAATATCCGATATAAAGAATAAGGGATTAGCGAAACAGTTAAAGGCGAGCTGAGACGCGGGGGCAAAGTAACATTCGAATCAACTCTGATATATAGCTCTTCTTTGGCCCCGGAAATAAGACAAGAATAACAGAGGGACAAACAGAGGAAAAACAAGTGCTTCAAAAGACAAAGAAAACCTGGTTTCGATCCGGTATATCACTCATAGAGACCATGAATGCGATTGCGATATTATCCATAACAATGATTGGAGTCTCGGGGTATCGATATTACTCTATGCTGGATGCGCGTAAAGCAGATGCGTATATAGCATCCGCCCGAATCGGATATCTGCTCAGCGAAAGCTGGCGAGGAATGCAGGGTTCTGAGACTTACGATCCCGTCACTCGTCTGGGGGCCGGCATGACCATTACAGCAAGTGAGGGTCCCGATGCGCCGGGAGGCTATACCGTATTAGGAAGCTACGAAATAGTGCTGAATGATATCACCTTCTACGCGACTCTCTCCTGGAAGGACCTCAGCAGCAATCTGAGGGCATTGAATACTATCCTGGTCTGGGCACAGAGGACTCACGAGCAACACATAATCGACGATGCAGATAAGTCATTCGAGCTTACAACCTACGTTCTAAATTAGAATGCAGAAAGGTCTCAAGCAACTATGGCGAGAGAGAGAATCACGATTCGACATGGTTTTACACTAATAGAGCTAATAATAGCCATGACGGCATCCCTTATAGTCATGCTCGGTGTGGCGCTCGTATTGGCCAATAGCCAGGAAAGCTGGAATCAATTGTACACTCGCGCTTTCAGCGACGTAGCAGGGGACTCTAATGTCGCAGGCAGGAAGTTCAAAGCCATTATTCGTAAAGCATGCCGGGACGGTTTTATCCTGGATGATAACGGCAAGGGCATTGAAGTCTATTATTTCAACGATGAAAGCTCTGCCGACGTGGACCGCTATGCACATTTCTATGAGTTGGATGGTGATTTGAACCTTGAGCTCGGAAAACTGAACCCAAGAGAGACGCTGGAGATCCGAACCATCAGCGGGAACGTATCGGAATGTTTCTTCACAGCGGCCGGCCGGTCCGCCCAGATGGTACTTACGCTCGATAACGGTTCGCGAGCAATCACTACCGTTTCGTGTGCTTTCCTGCACAATTAGTAACGGCACGTTTTAGAAAACGAGGCAAAAATGAGTATAATGATGGCAATGCGATTTAAAAGGCGGGGTTCGGCCCTGGTCTTGGTCACAATTGCGGCCGTGCTGTTAACTCTGGTTGGAGTGGGCCTGCTACAAGTGGGCCTTAGCAGCCGTCTTTTTGCAATAGGATCCGTCCACAAAATCAAGGCCTGTTCCGCTGCCGACGCAGGGCTGACGATGGCCATCTACGAAATGAACGAGAAGCTGAAAGATGAATCCTGGAATGACAGCGAGCTGCCGGAGGCAACAAACGTCTGCCTGCCTTATTGTGACTCAGTCTGCAGTTACACCGTCACCGGCAATCTCGGCAGCGGCTATTCTATTACATCCCTCGGTGAATTTGGCCGTGCTCAAAAAACTGTCAGTACGACAATAGAACTAAAAGGTTTGTTTGACAATGCAATCCTAACAAAGGCAAAGCTGACATTAAAATCAGGCACGATAATAAACGGATACAATTCCCAGGACCCACTCGATAAAAATACAGATGCAGACATTGCTACCCAAAGCACAGCAGACTCGAGCATTACCTTAAATTCGGGCGTCGTTGTCAACGGCGACGTCAGGGTCGGTTTAGGCGGCAATCCGGACACAGCCATTAAAGACCTTGGCGCCACAATAGAAGGATCCAAGTATGGGGCTACGGATAAAGATCCTTTACCTCAGATGACCGCCCCAACCGACCTTTTCTATATGGGCACAGTAATTGAAGCCAAGGGCAGCACTGTAACAATTGGCCCTGCAGACAGCGGCACATATACGGGAATTAACCTTAAAACAACCGGCCTGCCGGGAGTACTCGATATCAGCGGGGGAGCCGTCGAACTGCACATCACGGGAGATATTGAGCTTGGCCAGTCTTGTGAGATTATTGTAAAAGATGGTTCGTCTTTGATCCTCTACGCGGACGGCAACATTCACAGCCGGGAAAGCAGTGGAATTACTGTCAAAAATCCTGCCAAAGAGGCAGAGACACTGAAAATATATGCCACAGGAGAGGGCACACAGCTCTTTGATATCAAGGCCAAAAGTGAATGGGTCGGGGTGGTCTATGCCCCGAACGCGGATGTTGCTCTTTATGCCAACGGAGATGTTTATGGATCTGTCACTGCCAATAACTTCGATTTCAAGGCCGGCGGCAACTACCACTACGATAAGGCTTTGAAAAACGTCAAAATTGACGATGAGGGAGTACGCTTTGTGATAAAACGCTGGAACGAAGGCTAAGCGCGTGCTAACTCAACAGACACTTCAATGAAATATTTCTCCGTATAGCCGATCATGCAATATACGCAGGAAATCCCACACAGTTTTTCCGCTTTGACGACTTACGATATTTCAAAAACCTTGGTCAGTTGTGTGATCTCGAAGACTTTGCGTAGATTCGAGTCTAAATTGGACAGTCGCAGCCGCCCTCCCTGTTCGCATAACTTTTTGTGGACTCTGACCAGCAGGCCCAAAAAGGCAGAGGTCATAAACTTCACGTTGACAAAATTGAGAATCAGTTCCTTGTCCTGATTCTTTTCAACAATCGGCTCAAAGGATTTCTGAAGTTCTCTGATTTGTTCTTCATCAACGATTCTCTCTTCTATAAATGTCACGATTGTGACATCCATTCCGTACTCGACTATGATTCTTGACTGCTCCTGCTCCATGAGCATCTCCTTATAGCACTTCACTTCATTTTGCATTTTCGATTTACGATTTTAAAACGGGTAATCGTCAATCGGCAATTTGTCTGTCCGTATTTTACCGAATAGCCCTTAAACTTACAACTGCCTCTTCGAGTTTTTCTTTGCGGAGAACAGGGCCTGTAATGTTCAATTCAGTACAGGCCCCTTTTTGTATGCGCTAAGATTTGTCTTGGAGCCGTATTTATGTTAAACTACCCTTTTTAGCTTTTAAGGAGCATGAAATTGGGACAGACTCTTGTTTATAAGATATTGAGCAGGCACCTTGTTGACGGCAAGCTCGCGGCCGGCGGGCAGATCGGGATTCGTATCGACCAGACGCTGACACAGGATGCCACGGGAACAACGGCGTTTCTGCTGTATGAATCGATGGGGCTCAGACCGGTGAAAACCGATTTGTCGGTAAGCTACGTCGATCACAATATGGCAGGATTCGGCCCGGAGAATCATAACGACCATCTTTATCTGCAAACCGTCGCCGCCAAGTCCGGCGTGTATCATTCGCGCCCAGGCAACGGGATTTGTCATCAGGTCCATTTGGAGCGGTTCGGCAAACCCGGTGCGACGCTCCTAGGCAGCGATTCACACACGCCGACCGGCGGCGGAATCGGAATGCTGGCCATAGGGGCCGGCGGGCTGGATGTGGCGGTCGCCATGGCCGGCGGACCGTTCTACCTGAAATGCCCAAAGGTACTGGGCGTCAAGCTCACCGGCCAATTGAGCGACTGGGTGGCCGCAAAGGACGTGATTCTAAAGCTGCTGAGCATCCTTACGACAAAAGGCAACGTCGGCTGGGTAGTCGAATATTTTGGCGAAGGTGCAAAAGAACTCTCCGTACCCCAGCGGGCAACGATCACGAATATGGGAGCCGAATTAGGCGTTACGACGAGCATATTCCCCAGCGATGAGCTGACCGAAAAATTCCTGGCCGCTCAAAAGCGGGAAAAAGACTATCAGCAATTAATCGCCGACTCAGATGCAGAATACGACCGCGTCATCGAGATAAATCTTGCCGGGCTTGAGCCGATGGCGGCTTGTCCATCTTCGCCGGACAACGTAAAGCCGATTCGCCAGATCGCCGGTCTCGAAACGGGACAGGTAGTTGTCGGCAGTTGCACGAATTCGAGCTTTGCCGATTTGATGATGGTGGCGACCGTCCTGAAGGGCCGGCGCATCAGCGAGATGGTCGAATTTGCTATAGCTCCGGGCAGCAGGGAGGTGCTCAACATGCTGGCCGATAACGGGGCATTGTCCGACATGATTTCAGCGGGCGCGAGGATTTTGGAATCAGGCTGCGGGCCGTGTATCGGGCAGGGTTTCTCGCCGGCCGATGGCGTCGTGAGCCTGCGGACGTTCAATCGAAACTTCGCCGGACGCACCGGAACCAAAGGCGACCAGGCATATCTGGTCAGCCCGGAGACGGCGGTCGCCTCGGCTCTTACAGGCAGGATTACCGACCCGCGGGATATGCCGGAATTGTTCGGCCTGCAATACCCGAAGATAGAGCTTCCGGCTGAATTTGCCATTAACGATAACATGATAGAGACGCCCCTGAACGAAGAGGCGGCGGCGAAAGCAGAGGTCCTGCGCGGCCCGACGATTGTCGTGCCGGAGACGCCCAGGCCGCTGCCGAAGAAACTGGCGGGCAAAGTCTTGTTAAAGTGCGGCGATAAAATCACCACCGACCATATTATGCCGGCGGGGACCTTCCTGAAACTTCGCTCGAATGTGCCCGAATACGCGAAGGTAGTCTTCAATTGCTTCAATGAAAAAGGAAAGCCAACCTTTGCCGAACGGGCGCTCGAATTGAAGAAAAAGGGAAAGGCCGGAATCATAGTAGCGGGCGAAAGCTACGGCCAGGGCTCGTCGAGAGAGCACGCGGCGCTGTGCCCGATGTATCTGGGCGTTCGGGCCGTGATCGCTAAAACTATCGAACGAATTCACAAGGCGAATCTGATTAACTTCTGCATTGTGCCGGTCGAATTTGCCGACCCGGCGGATTACGACAAAATCGAGCCCGGCGACGAGCTTCAGATTGACAATCTGCTCGAAGCTGTAAAGAGCAGCGACACAGTTAAGATTGTCAAAGCGGACGGCTCATTTGATTTTGTTGGAAGGCTGGAACTGTCCGACAGAGACAGGGAAATTTTGCTGTCCGAGGGGCTTCTGAATTATACGCGAAAGAAAACTGATGGATGACAAAATCGTCACCATTTTCGGCACGAGCAGGGCCAGTGCCGGCGGAGCGATCTTTACGCTGGCGTACGAGACTGGCGCGCTGTTAGCAAAGGTCGGTTTTACCGTCGCTAACGGCGGGTACGGCGGAACCATGC
>Ga0154684_1185_pt1 | contig 10201 bp, 4 predicted proteins | sample Rifle2008BG13ft_FD_116113 | JGI IMG/M metagenome (GOLD analysis project Ga0154684, IMG submission 116113) | Planctomycetes bacterium RBG_13_50_24 | reverse complement strand
AAAATCCCAAGCTGAACTTTCCTGCGAATCGGATCGGCAATACGCGACAGCGCCTGTTCTTCTATTTGTTGACGCCTTTGTTGTGAAAGTTTTGCCGGATCAGGTTCAGAGAGTAACTGTTTATAAACGAGCATCGCCGAACTATCCGGAGAATTTTCTAAAAAGCGATTGATCAAACGCAAAGCCTGATTTGTTTGCCCTTGCGCCATAAAATTTCTACAAACGTTAATAACAGAAGCCTGATCGACAGACTTCGGTTCTATCGAAAGCAGTTTCTCCAGCAGTTCGGCTTCAAGAAGCCACAAACTGCTCAGTTCTTTTGTCATGAACCGTTGTACATCGGCCTGCGAGCCAACAGGCTCCTGCTCATCAATCATTGTTTGCTGTAAATTGATATTTGTATTTTCCTGCCTTTGCTTCTGTGCTATAGCCAATTGAATTTGTCGTATTTTGGCCTGTGCCAGCAACAAGTTGAGTTTAATATTTTCAGGTACATCCACAGGTCTTTTTGCCAATTCTTTTTCAGCTTCGTCAAACTGTTTCGCGCCGATATAAGCCTTTATACGAAGTTCCTGGCTTCTCTCGCAGGAGCCGATATATTCTTCGAAGGCATTTATGTTTTGTATGGCATCCGGCCACCCGCCGTACTTGATAACAACATCAACATAATCCAATCGCGACTCAGGCTTGATCTGATCAATTCCTGAATAGATCGCACTTATGAGAAATTCATTGACAGCACCAATTTCAGAAGTGTCCTTAAAAATGTTCGCAAGAGTATAAGCAAGCTGTGCAAATTCCGGATCTCTCGGCCAGGGCAGTTCAGGTGGTTTTACTGCCTTGAGTTGTTCATAAGCATCATATAACAATACGATGGCGGCTTGTTTGTTACCTTTCACAAGCTCAAGCATTCCTTTCCATTTAACTACCAACGGCTCTTGATCACTGCTGAATATCTGTTCAATTTCATGCACGGCTTTCTCAGCACCGCTCAGCCAGGACTGGGTTTCCTCTGCTGTTGCCTGCCCGGAAGGTTCAAGTATCTGATCGGTATAACAATTCGCCAGAAGAGCATACAGAACGAATTTATTATTGATATTCGCCCGCTGCCGGGGTCCCGGTATTTCCTGTGCATCCGGCAAAGCCAACGCTCTGTTTGCTGTTTCCATTGCTTTATCAATCTGCGGCTTCCGACCATAAATTGAATAGCTGCGGTAGTACAAATTGGCCGCATGGATGGCGTAAGCAACATTTTTTTCATCCAATTGAATTGCCTTTTCCACGGCCTCGATAGCCTTGTCAAGATTTGCCGAGCCCAGCCGGGGACCTGAAAACATCGAATAGGCCGAATAGAATTGAGATACCGCCGCAAATGCTTCCGCGCTGGTGCTGAATCTTTCAACAAGCGATAAATACTCCGGCTCAAGCGATTGAATTTTTTCTTTGAGCTGCTCAGAGCTGCCGACTCGGGCAAAATTAAGCTTCTGAGTTAGAAGATTAATGTGCGCTTCGGGATTATCGTCAGCGGCATTGACCGCCTGCTCCAAAATCGCCAGCCCTTGCTTTGTCGCTTTATCTCTTTCTTCAAAGTTACCTCTTGAAGCAAAAATCTCCCCTTTAGTCACGGCCGCCCGCGCCAGATACCAGTAAGCATCGATATTACCTGGTTCAAGCTCCTGCACTTTTTTCAAATCATTGACTGCCTGCTCAAGCGACTCGTCTTTGTCGGTTACCGTTCCCAGGCTTGCCATTTCAAGAGCGGCTCTTCCCCTGAGCAAATACAAATAAGGACCCAAACGCTGCCGGCCGGCTGCTTCTCCTTCCATTTCAGAGACATCCAGCTGTGCCGTATCCTCCGCAAGCAGCCCGGTCTCCTGGGCCACTTTCAAAAACTCCGAAGACTGCCCGTGCACCTCTTTCCATGCTCCGGAATTACCCGTATCGGCAAGTATGGAAAAGTACTTCAACCGGCCATATCGAGCTTTCGCATTCTTCGGATTGATCTTGACGATCTCGTCCCAGCAACCAAGTATATAGGGCCACTCTTTGGTTTCGAAGTACATATCCACCATTTTGAATAGAATCTCTTCTCTGAGGGAATTAGTCTTTGCCCTGCCGTATGCACTTCGAAAATTTTGTTTGGCTCTTTTATAATTTTGTTCTTTTATCTGCTCGTTCGTTGCCTGCCGGGCTGCTTTTAACTCCGACTCGGCGTCCCTGATAAACTCCTCGGGATCCTGGCTCGAAAGCAGAACTACCACAATGACAGCCAGCAGCAAAAATACAACAACCGCAGAACCGAGAAAAGCGACTTTTTTGTTTAGCCTCCCAATTGCCATAAATTAACCTCATATTGCATATTTAAATTGTCGGATGGGCTTTAATTCAGTATGTGTTTAGCCGGCCTCTCGTACTCTCGACCATCCCCAAAACCTGCGGCTTTGAGGCTGCCACTCGTTTTACATCAATTTTATCGGGTGGCAGCCTCATCCCGATTGTCGTTCATCGGGATGGGGACAGCTTTTTGCTAAACATATACTTAACCCACCGCTTCAATCGCGGTGGGACAAGCCCAAACCTACTTTTTTTCCCAATCAGGCCAATGTTCCTGCTCCAAAATGGGCAAAATCACGGTCAGGAGCTTTTCGCCCGCTGCAACTGCCTGTTCTTTGCCCGGAGTAATAGAACTTCTGTTAAAAACCAGCTCCACCTTGCAAAAATACGAATTTTTGCCGAAAAGGTTCTTATTCAAAGCTATTCGAGCTTCTTCCCGGCTGCCCGCATACTGTCCGTTGACCTTAAAAAAGTACAAATTCGGTATCCTTTCGCCGGCCTGCCAAAGGCCGGTCTTTTTCGGGCCAAAGACAAGGTACTTTGCCGGAACATTCGTATCGAAACCCTTGCTGTCGTTAATATCAAATGTTACAGCCTCGGATCCGAGTTGCTGATAGCCCCCACCCGTCCAGCATTCTTCCGGCACGTGCGGCACCCTGTCGGGAAGCTTGTAATATGTAACAAATAACAAGCATTCCTTTACGGGACTGTCGGCGGCCTGCCCTGTATCTTCCAGAATCCATTGAATATAATCGTCCGTGCCCAACGCCTTGAGAGTATCGGCGTTCTGGATTTTCTGTTTCGAAACAACCTTATAGGGCGTCAAATCCCTATCATCCAGACCTTCCAGAGATTTTTTCAGCGGCAGAGGTTCCTTCCTGAAAACTATTCCCAGCTTTTTCATAGTAACCGACATGCCGGCCCCCGCCGCGGCGAGAACCAGCACGCATATCAAAAAGGCCGGCTGTAAATAAACTCGCATGTCGTCTCTCGTATCACGCATCTTTTTTACGAACCACAATATCTTCGGTGACTATATCAGATTCATCTATAAACAGGCTCGACATAAACCACGCAAGAACGCCATAAAGGCCGAACGCCAGCGGCAGCATCGCCAGGCCAAGCATATCGTGATAAATGCCCTGAGCATATTTCGGATGTATCAGCACATAAATAAACCCGGTAACCGTAACCCGCACGATATTGCACAATATCGCTATCGGCACCGTGCCGGCCAATAAGATAATTCGCTGCCAGAGCGGCCTGTAATGCAGATACGCCATGGCAACCCCCAAAGCCAGAAAGGCCATCAACAGGCGCATCCCGCTGCAGGCCTCGGCCACATCAAGCGCAGGCTCCAGCGGCCTGCCCTTGTAAAAAACATCTATCACCACACCGTGAGCCGTAGATTCCAATTGCGGCACAAGGTCCAATAAGCCACTTGCCACCGTGGCCGCCCATTGCCGCATCGGTATTGTCAGCTCCTTGTAATATCGCTCCGGCAACGGAACGGCAAAAACAAGGAAAGCTATCGGCAGCCATGTATGTTTAACCAGTTTCCATCCGCCCAGAAACAATACAATCGCACCGAGTGCCGCTATCATATCCACCGAGCGCAAGTACCCATATTGGAGATGTACTATGTTAAAAGGATAAAACAGAATCCCGAAAATCAGAAAGACCAGGCCGAGATAGTTCGGCTTAAACTCGTCATTCCACGCACAGCGAAGAATCTCTTCTCTCTTCTGGTTGACGAAATATAAGCTGAAAAGCGGAATTAAAAAACCGTGCGACCAACTGCTGTCGGTAAGCCACCTGTTTACAATACCTGCTATTTCATTACGAAAAAGAAAGCAGAACAATCCGGCTATTATCAATATCTTGATATAATTATGCGCCCTGAGTTCACGCCATCGATGTCTTTGAGGCGGCGCAGTTCTTCGATGTATCCCTGTTCCCATTGCGTCATTTTTCACGGGCTTGCCATTTTGCAACTTAAAACAAACGGGAACCCGGCAAAATGGGCTCCCTCTGCAATAAAAGAGGCACTTTGTATTTCCGATTTTCGATTTACGAATTCCGATTTTAAATCGGCAATCGTCTTCGACAGGCACTTCAACAATATTAGCTTTATGTTATATTAGAACCAACTCGGGATAGGCCTGCTGGTGCCGAAATCTCTGTCCGCGAAATTACGGTCATAAACAAAGCCGAATCCATAGGTGGCCCGGAACGCATTTCGCAAAATCGCACGCCATCTGGCGGTGGCATGTGTTCCAACATTGATTAAATCATGCGGCTTAATAAAGAAGTCCGGCTGCTCACCGCTGGCGATCTTATCCAGATCCACCATTACTATTTCTTCTTTTTTCCTGCCGATTCTTCTGATTACTTCACACCGTTTAGGCCATGCCAGAGGCCCCAGGCCGCCCGCAGCGGCTATAGCCTGCTTTAATGTCATCGGTCGACCCGTAAGAGGAATATATCCCGTACGGTTGACGTTACCCATAATACAGAATTCGCCGACAATATCAACAGGAACAAAAATCGAATCACCGGACTTTATCACGATATTATATCGCGGATCTCCGGCAAGCAGCTTTTCGGCAGGAATCCTTATCAGCCGCGTCCCGGGACCTTCGGGTTCGGCGCCGAGAACCGGCGCCCCTTCCTCGGGCGGAGCCGCCAATTGTCCGGCCGGTCCCATTTTTATAGCCGGCTCTATCGGCTTCGGCGTGCCGACTTGAACCGGAACCCATTTACCATTCTGGAAGATCCACTCGATGTGCCCGGCCGGCTTTTCTTCCACTTCCGCCGGTTTGGGTGCTCCAACCTGAACAGGAATCCATTTACCATTCTGGTAAATCCACTCTATATTCCCGTTCTGATCCAGTAGTTCACCTGTCCCCTGCCGGCCGGATGGTGCAGCGGACGGTCTCGGCGTATCTTCGATATTTTCCCGCCCTTCCGTAACTTTCTGGCCACCGTTATGCTCGGACAACGTCTTGAGTATGTCTTCGACACTTGCCGGCTCCTCCACCGGCTCCCGAAGGGCCGGCCAGCCGTTTGAAATACCGACATCTTTTGCATACAACCACCGTGAAGTCGCGTCGTTGAATTGCCCGAAACTGCTCGGCGTCTTCGAATATTCCCCGTCCGTCACCATCTCAGCCGAAGAAATAACCACGTTGCTTTCCGGCCATTTATATTGCGCCCGAGGTGCGACATTATTCCGCTTCTGCGGCACGGGACTGGCAGCCCCCGGCTCGATAACCTTCAACTCAAGCTCACCAAATCCGGGGTTTATCTCATCAGGCGCCTGCTGCTTGTCACCAACATAGCGGGAAACATAAATATAGCTTACATTGAACTGCCTCGGTCCGCCCGCCGTTGCGAGGGCATCGGTCAGCCTGAAATCATATCGCGGAATAAAGTACCGGCCAGGAAGGGGCACTCCGTCACCCAACACAGAAAAAGCACGCTGCTGGGACCTGACTAATGCCACGGACACCGACGGCTCTTTCAATATGCTCGGAGACAGAATCCTCTTGATCTGATCTTCGAGCTGCGTCTCGGTCATGCCCGACGCCTGAATCACTCCAACCTCGGGTATGGATATCTTTCCCGTCTCGGTGACTACATAACTGTTTGCGTATTGAACTCCTTCCTGAAGCAGCTCGAATATTGTCACGCTGACGACATCGCCCGACTTGAATACATAATCAGAATCTGTCGCCATAGCATCTACCGGCAGCGGCTCCTCCGCGCCTTCCCAGGCCTCCGGTGCCTCTTCGGCCACGCCAAGAGAATCCAAAATCACGTTGACAGCCGGAACGGGACGGAACCTGCCGACCTGAGACGGGTCAAAAAACTTGTTCCCACAGCCGGAAAAAAGTCCTGAAAAAAGCAAAAACAAAGCAGCATATAAGAAGGAAAAACTCTTGCCTTTACCTTCCGGCATTACTTTTTTCATAACAATATACTTCCAAAAAACACCAAGCTTCATAGTGAATCCGAACCTTATAAACTGCCAAAATATGCTGTCATACGAAGAATTTTATCGGTTTAATACCCTGTCCGCTTAACTTTTTTTAACTGTCATAAAAGTAATACATTCGAGGCGAACAAAGTGCCCAAACGCCGCTTTTGATGCATTGCCACTTAGGTCTGATAATTACATAAATACCTATATAGACAGAAACACCTCACCGGCGGAAATTCTTTTTATCAACACCCGCAAAATTTATGAATCAAAAGGTAAAAACCCGTCCTTAAGCAATAAAATACAAGTTCTTCATGTCCCATCTCCCGGCCGGTGTAATGACCTTTTGATTACGACTGTTCACATTGACATACTCTGTGTTTCTTAACTTTTGGCTCAACTCCACAAAGTTGGTAATTCTATCACATAAATATTACAAAGCTTTTTTGGATTTTACGCTTTATGCCAACGGCATATATTCTGTATATTGTTATCATCGCCAGGGTGGATAGGGCTCCGCTGGGAAATAACCCATTCGACTATGCTTAGAGTTTGCCCTGAGCGAAGCTGAATGGGGCAGGCTCTGAGCGTTTTGGCGATGCTATACGGTCCCCGCTGTTGCAGGGATAAACTGCGGGCGAGGTTCATTTTCAGCCTCGTCCCGTGGCGAGGGCATCTTGCCCTTGTTCCCTTCCGCCGGCAAGATGCCGGCGGGACGCAAGGCCGGGACGGCCTCGCCACGTGACTCAGAGCAGGCTTTTATTTATGCCGTTGGCTCTAATGCGATAAATCCCAGCCGCAAAGCGGCTGCTTTTATCAGCTTTTTTGGAGTTAAACCTAACTTTTAAAACTTTTCTCGTATTTCTCTGAATCTTTCTGGTATAATAGCGAGTTCATATTTCACAAGGCATGGTTCACGATTGATGAAAGACACGTTTACGAATATTTATTTATGGAGGTACAAGCAATGCTTAAGTCAAGACGTATGAGAGATGTTATTACTGCGGGACTGTTGGTTATGTTTATCTTCGCCGCTGCACTGTGTGCGCAAAGTCCGGCAGACAACGAACTGCTTAAAATGATCCCGGCGAAGAGTTTATTTTGCGTTCGCGTGAACAATTTCGACTATACTCTGAATCAGATAGACCAGTTTCTGGCCGGCGCATCGCCCATGCCTATGGGGGTCTCCATGCTGGTTCGTATGCAGCTTGCAAATCTGCTGGGCAGCCCGCAGTTGACCGGCCTGAATACCAACGGCAGTTTCGCGGTGTTCGGCGTAACTATGCCCGGCGAGACAACGCAAACCGACGCGATCCCAGACATATTCGTCGGTGTCCTGGCTCCCGTTACGGATTATAAACAGTTTATCGAGGGCAATACAAATTGTACCCAGGCGGATGATAAAGGAATTTCCAAAATCACAATGAACGGGGCGCCTGTAATGCTGGCTGCGAAAGCCGGCAATTATTCGCTCATGAGCTGGGCGAACGATTATGACAAGCTGGTTACGATGTCAAAAGCTATTTCGACAGCCGGCCCAGCGGGACTTCCCGGCACCCTTAATGCCGCCGATGCGAAACAGGCGGATACCGAACCGATCTGGGTGTATGGTAATGTGCAACAGGTATCTGAAACTTTCGGAACCTTGATCTCGGCTAAAATCGAAGAGATAAAAACGATAATGAAAAGCATGAATGCCAATCAGCCGGGAGCATCACCCGCAAGCATTCAAAACATCATGAATATGTATTCCGTCATTCTTAAAGTGCTGATGAAAGAAATACAATCCGTGAGTATAGCAATCAATCCAAAGTCCGATGTTTTGAATATCACCAAAACCATCTCGGCCGTCCCCGGAACGGACATGGCGAAGATGTTTACGGCAGATGGCTCGTCGCAACGGGACAATACGCTGCTGACGTATCTGGATGATGGAGCTATGTCGAATTTCGGAGCCACACTTAATACGCCCTTCTGGAAAATGCTTAACGTCAGAAGCATCGATTTGATTGCCGCAATGGGCGGCGGGAGTATGAGTGCAGAGAATACCAAAGAAATGAAAACTCTTGCAACAGAAATCATTGACTCTGTCGAAGGTCCCATGGTGTATTCGGTCTCGAGTGATTCTAAAAATAAGCCGCCCTTCACAATTAAGTATGTTATAGCAGTTAAGGACGAGAAAAAGTTCAATCAGATCTTCGAAAAAGCAACGGATCTGATAAGCTCGAGCGGCCTCATGGATTTCTATAAGAGCTTTGGATTGGAAACCAGCTTCAGCCTGAAGAAAGACATCGACAGTTACAAAGGCATCTCAATAAGCTCCGCGAAGTTATCGATGAAATCCACCGACGCCAATTCGCCGCAGGCCCAGATGATAGCCTCGATGTACGGCGACGGATTCGATTACCGATGGGGTATTGTTAACGGGCTTTTTGCCTGTGCCGTCAGCGGCGATGTCAATGCAACGATACGCGAACTGATAGACCAGGTCAAAGCCGACAGCCCGAAACAAATCGGCTCCGAGATGAAAGCCGCCCTGTCGCTTCTGCCGGATGCAGGCAAAGCCGATTTCGTCATAACATTTAATGCCCTGCGGTTATTCAATTTCGTAACATCGATGGTTCCCATGCCGATACCGCCAATGAATGTTGAGACCAAAAGCAATATCGTAATCGCAGGCAGGGCCGCCGACAGCAGGATGGTTGTAAATATCGCCGTGCCGAAACAGCATCTGATTGAGATAGTTTCGGCGGTTATGACGATGATGCAGCAAAACACATCACAATAAATTAGTGATACCACTTGTGATTAAGATTTGCGATTTTGTCATTTCGACCGGAGGGCCGCAAAGTGGCCCGTAGTGGAGAAATCTGCCTTTCGATGACATTGGACACACAATAGCCAGATTTCTCGGCAGCGCTCGAAATGACAAAAAGTGAGAGCTGCGCTCTGCTCGTGGCGAGAAAAAGTGAAATCGGCGATTCGCTTTCAGAGATGACACGAACAAGCGAATTGATTATTCACAATTGGTATGACAGGCAAGTTCGGCAAACATAAAAAGGTCGGGTCTTAACGGCCCGACCTTCTTTTTTTATTGCGTGCGTTGTACCGTGTGACAGTCTATTGTAACCAGCCGCTTTTGTGTACGGTCCCGGGCGTCAGTTTCGAATATCTCTATCCTGGTCGGGATTCTGGGGCCCGCCTTTTCGACCTCTTGATAGTCGTAGCCGCGTACATATTGTATGGGCTTTTCGCGAGCCAACCCTGTATTCAAACAGGCAAGCCGAATCATATCGACTAAAGAACTGTCCCTGTCCTGATAGAAAACCGCATCAGATATAAGGGCGGTAAGGTCTTTGCCTTGTCTATTAATCGGGTAATACCATTTTCCCTGCATTTTGACCGGAGTTGACTGTTTGGTAAACACAACCGAGCCGTCCATAAATCGTGCCGGGGCTGTTATGATATCCAATATCACTTCTGCAAAACAGCGGCTCGGCACAGCTTTCGGCAGGGCATCAATTTGATCGGCACCTCGCAGGACCTTAAATTGCCCTCTCGAAAGTTTCCAGACAAAAGCCCCCTGAGGCTCGTCGGCTGATATCTGAATGGAATTTAACCAGGGATGAACCTCGTAACGCTGCTCGGTCAGGTAGAAACTGCCGTCCGCCTTATAAAAAGTAACCACACAATCAAGCTGCAGCTTAGCGGTCTTCTTCCAGGCATTCAATCCACCCGTTGCTTTAATCGCCTGCGCCGCCTCTTCGGACGGAGGGGACATCGCTTCAACTTCCGGACCACGAGCCGAAACATCCGCTTTTTCTTTGCGCTGCTGCTGACAACCTGTGAGGACAAAAACCGCTACAAGAACCAGGCAAATTGTCT
>Ga0154684_1125_pt1 | contig 10259 bp, 8 predicted proteins | sample Rifle2008BG13ft_FD_116113 | JGI IMG/M metagenome (GOLD analysis project Ga0154684, IMG submission 116113) | Planctomycetes bacterium RBG_13_50_24 | reverse complement strand
TTTTGCCCGCGCCGATTTGATCGAAGCGGATATGCTGGCTAACCCGGTATTTTCCATTTTGTTCCCTATCGGCCCCAAAGCCCTCGAAATGGGACTGGACGTGCCTGTCGATTCCATCTGGCAGCGTCCCCGCCGCCTCGCCGCGGCCAGGCTTGATGCCCAAAGTCTTTCCGAAAACCTCATTGAGCACGGTCTGGCCCTTATCCGGGACGTTCAGACGAACTATGCCGATCTGTGGTCGGCCCAGGAGCGGATCCATCTGGCCGAGCAGGATGCTCAACTACGAATCCAGATGACCGAGCTTGCCCAGGGACGTCTCAAAGCAGGTGATATCAGCGAATTAACCGCTTCGGCCGCCTATGTGGATTCGCTACGAGCTGCCGATGCCACGAAGCGTTTTTCAAAAGAGGCTATTATCTTACGACAACAGCTTAATGCTCTGCTCGGACTTATCTCGGATGACGTGAAATTCGATATTGTACCATCGGATGTCACCTCAAGGGCGGCGATATCGGTCGATGAATTGCTGGAGATGGCTTTTGCCGCCCGGCCGGACCTGCGGGCGGCGGAGCTTGACATCGAAGCGGCCGGCGAACGCATAGGCTGGGAGAAATCCAAAATCTACAATTTTATCGCCATCATCGATGCCAAAGATGAGGGCGAGGATTCTCTCACGATCGGACCGGGCTTTGCGATTGAAATCCCGATTCTCAGTCAGAATAACGGCCAAATCGCCCGCTCCGAAGCAGAGCTGGAACAGGCGGCTCGACAATATGAAGTGGTCCGTCAGAACATAATTCTTCAGGTTCGACAGGCTCACACTAAGTACATCTCGGCCCGGGAGGAATATGAGTTATGGAACAGCGATATTATTCCTTCTTTAGAGACAACGCTCGAACGTACCCGGAAATCATTCGAGGCCGGGGAGTTGCCTTACATTTCGGTTTTACAGGCTCGACAAATACTTATTGAGGCGCAAATGCACGAGACAGAATTGGCTGCCCATTTACACAGTATTGCAGCGCAGCTCAATTACTCCATTGGAAAGAAAATGATTTAGCCGCAGACGGCTGGAGGATACCGCACGAAGTTCGATTGGCTTGATGAGCCAGCCAAAGTTAATACTATCGAAAAAGCCGGTTTAATAGGAAAACGTTATGAATAAATTGCGAACATTCTTAGGGTTGACAATCGTACTGGCAGGTGTGCTGGGAGGGTATTATCTTTTCATCAAGGGGAAGCAGAACGAGACTTCAGAAGAATCGGAGAATCAAGTTGTTACCGAAGTGAGCGTTTATGTGGGAAAAATCTCCCGGTCGGCACTTCGCGGCCATATTCTGGCTTATGGAAGAGTTGAGCCGGATGTGGGCAGCATCGCTAAGCCCCCGGCCAGCGTTCGCATTACGGCTCCGGCGGCGGGGATTGTCGGTGAAGCATTGTGCATTGAAGGTCAACAAGTCAATCAGGGAGATACGCTGTTCCGTCTCGACAGCCGTGTAGCGGAGATTGCTGTTAAGCAGGCTCAGAATGCGGTGGAGTTCGAAGAGCGGAATCTTGAGCGCCAGAAAGAGCTGCTTCTGATCCAGGGGACATCGGAAAAGCTGCTGCAAAGAGGCACAGCACAAGCTTGAAACGGCCCGCGATGAATTGTCAAGAGCTCGTACCGAGCTGTCCCTGCTCCAGGTGACAGCGCCAATATCCGGCACGATCATCCGAGTGCCGGCCCGGGCGGGCGAAGCGGTTGACATGACCGGTACATTGGCGGAATTGATTGATCGTAAGCAACTAATAGTGGAATTTCGGGTCCCGATCGATGAGATAACGGCGCTTGAACCGGGACAGAAGGTGGAGATTGAAACCGGCGGCAGGGTCGCCGGGCCGAACAGTAAGACGGGTCGAGTGCAAGGCGAGCTGACGTTCATCGATTCTGTGGTTGACCCGGAGAGTGAAACCGTTCTGGTACGGGCATCGATACCGGCCGGGACCGAGCTTAGGCCCGGCCAGTTCGTCAGGGTGAGCATTATCTATTTGGAAAAAAGCAACTGCCTTGTCGTGCCTGAAGAAAGCCTCGTTACAACCACCGACGGTCAGACGGTCATCGCCATCGTAGAAAACGGTAAGGCCTTCCAGAGAGTAGTTCAGCCGGGGTTGCGCGAAAACGGGCTGGTGGAAGTGCAGGGAGAGGGAATTCGCGAGGACATGCAGGTAGTGACGGCAGGCGCGTACGGCCTGCCCCCTGAAACTAAGGTCAGGATAGTAAACGAATAAAAGAGGCCAAAAGAAAGGTTTTGATGCCTGATATTAATCTTTCAAATACGGGGGAGACTCCGAGATTGAGTAATTTGGAGGCTCGGGCGTCGGCGTTGGGACGATTTTCAACCCATCATGCGATAGCCATTGCTTTTGTTGTGTTCGCCTTGTGCCTGGGTGGCCTGTATTCTGCGACGAAGATTCCTTCCTCGGTTTTTCCACAAACCGACTTTCCAAGAGTCGTCATTCTGGTGGATAATGGCGTTATGCCGGCTGACGAGATGATGGCGGCCATTACCCGTCCTATCGAAGAGGCAATGAAAGACATTCCAGGCGTGGTGACGATCCGTGACGCGACCGGGCGGGGTTCCGCGGAAGTCAATGTCTTTTTCAATTGGAAGGTGGACATGATCCAGTCGGAATTGTATGTGCTCAGCCGCCTGTCTCAGATTCGTAGCAATTTACCGGCGACGGCAACTACGAACGTTTTCCGCCTGACCTTTTCGGCATTTCCAATTATTGGCGTAAGTCTGACCAGCGAAACTCGCGATATAACTCACCTCTGGGAGATGGCCCGTTATACGCTGAAACCGCGATTTCTGAGAATTCCGGGTGTGGGCAGGGTGGACCTCGTCGGGGGATGTGCGCCGGAGTATCATGTGATCGTCGATACGCTGCGATTGAAAGCGGCTGGATTAACTTTTTCCGATGTAACCGAGACGCTGATAAAAAGGAATCTCATAGCTCCGGCGGGCATGCACGAGGAAAACCACACGCTTTACCTTACTGTGGTCGACGGTCGCGTGCACGGTCCCGAAGATATTGAGGCCCTTACTGTCAAGATTGACAAGGGGCATCCGATTTGTATAAGAGACTTTGCCCGAGTTGAGCGTGGACCGGAGCCTGTATTCAACGTCGTGGCCGCGGATGGTCAAGAAGCGGTGCTGCTGAATATTCGCAGCCAGCCCGACGGAAGCACGCTCGAAATCGCCCGGGAGCTGAAGCTGGAACTGGAGCGACTGAAAAAGCAGTTGCCGCCCGACCTGAGACTGGCATTTTTTTATGACCAGTCGTTAATCGTACGTGAATCCGTCAAGAGTGTTTGGGAAGCGATCATTTTCGGATTGTTCCTGTCCGTGGCGGTGCTGTACCTCTTTCTCAAAGACTGGGGAACAACGTTTGTGGCGACACTGGTGATTCCCGCAACGGTTCTGATTACGTTGATAGTGGTCAAGGCTCTCGGGTTGACCTACAATTTGATGACTCTGGGTGGTATTGCGGCAGCTATCGGCATAATTATCGATGATGCCATTGTGGTTGTGGAGGTGATATACGCCAAGATAGCCAGTGGTATGCCTCGCGCCCCGGCGGTGAGAGAGGGTATAGGGGAAATCATCAGGCCGCTTCTTGGATCGACCTTCACGCCCGTCGTCGTATTCATCCCGTTGGCTTTTCTGGATGGCATCGTGGGCGTATTTTTTAGAGCTTTGGCGATGACAATGGTTGTCGCGCTGCTCATCTCCTTGTTATTGGCCGTAACGTTTACACCGTCCATGGCAGCATGGTTCATTGGAGGAATTCACAGCAAGCCGGCGAAACAACAAGACAGCCATGTCGGATTTGTGTTGCGCTGGCTCATATCCGTTTATGGGCATACGGTTCGAATAGCACTGCACCACCGCTGGATCACGTTGGGTTTGTGCGTGCTTGTCTTGCTTGCAGGTATAGTAATCTATGCACACCTCGAAAGTGAGTTTCTACCGCCGATGGATGAGGGCGGCTTTGTCATTGACTATGTGGCACGACCGGGAACGAGCTTGGCTGAAACCGATTATCAGCTAAGGCAGGTCGAGGAGATATTACGTACTATTCCAGAGCTTGAGAGCTACTCAAGGCGCACAGGAGCACGATTGGCTCTGGCTATCGCCGAACCTCACACGGGAGACTTCCTGGTCAAACTCAAACCCGACCGTAAAAGGAAGACCGACGAGGTGATTTCCGAACTTCGGCACAGGTTTAATGCCGCCGTGCCAAGTCTTCAATGGGAGTTTCCCGGCATCCTTTCCGACTTGATCGGCGATCTCATGTGGGCGCCCGAGCCCATTGAGGTGAAGCTGTTCTCGACCGACACGGAGTTTCTGAAGGAGAAAGCACCTCAGATTGAGGAAAGTATCCAAAAGGTCAGGGGAGTAGTAGATACATTTGACGGTTTGATGATTACGGGCCCATCTCTGAGTCTTCAGCTTCGAGGCGTAAACGCGCAGCGGTTTGGCCTGACTGCCGATGATGTGGCTGCCGCCGTCCAGACTGCCATGCTCGGCCAGACGGCTTCGTCGGTTTTGGAGGGCGACCGCCTTGTCGATATCCGGGTCGCAGCAGACCCATGCGATATCGACCGGGTTGCAAGCCTGCAAAACTTGCCCCTGCGTTGTCCGAACGGAGCAATAGTCAAACTTTCGCAGGTGGTGGATGTTGTCGAAGAACCGGGTCAGCTTGAGCTTCGAAGGGAAGATATGCGACAGGTCGTTGCCATCACGGCACGCCTGGAAGGTCGCGACCTCGGCAGCACGATGGCGGAAATCAGCAACCGCATGGCCCAGGATATATCTATTCCGCCGGAGGCTCTTGAGTTCGGTGGGCTCTACCAGCAGCAGCAGGAATCCTTCAGACATCTGCTGGTGGTTCTTGCCCTGGCCATCGTTCTGGTTTTTACGGTACTACTGATGGAATTCCGGACTTTTGCCGGGCCGGTGGCAATCGTATTTGGCGCTATCCTGGCGATGTTTGGAGCCGTCATGGCTTTGTATATCAGCGGCACATCGCTCAATGTCGTTTCGCTTTTGGGAGCAATTATCGGGATTGGCATTGTGGCGAAGAACGGCATTCTCATGCTTGACTTCGCGGGAGAACTACGCAGCTCCGGCCTGAAAATGGAGGATGCCCTGGTTCAAGCCGGGCAGCGGCGACTGCGGCCGGTATTGATGACTTCCGGCACAACGGCACTGGGGATGTTGCCGTTGGCATACGGCGTCGGCTCCGGCGCCGACATGCTAAGACCCCTGGCCGTTGCCGTGATCGGTGCAGTCTGTATATCGGTGCTCCTCTCTCTCGTTGCGACCCCGGTGTTGTACAGTTTTCTCATCAAAATTCGTGGCTTCCGAAGCGGAAGCACCGGACTCTGAGACGGGCTATTATCCGGAAATTCGCAAATGCCAAATCAGAGAGAAATCTTCAAACCCGGGCGGTTTAATAACAATTATAGGATAGTACCCTTCAAGTATCAGATGCACAAAAGTCCGGTTGAGATTTTCTTTCATTAACCTAAAAGCGATATTGCAGAAAGACACTAACAGCCGGCTGCATTTCAAGCCTCAAGTGATTGGGCAAATCCTGATTGTCTTCGTAGTCAAGGTAGAAGTACTGAACATCCAATCCAATATTAACATAATCCGCGAACCAGTATTTTACCACTGCTCCGACCGTGTAGATTTCAGGCATATTGGATAGCGGGACAGATCCGGATGCCTCGAACAGTATCTCTAACGCATCAATGCTGAAAGTTTTTTCAGCACCGAGCCGAACGGCGGATTTCGTATACGAATGTTCAACCTGAATCCCTGCAGATTCGAACTGGTAATCGATATCCATCATGGCTAATTCCACTTTCGGGCTGAGGTATGTCAAATCATATTTCGCCCCGAAGCGATAGATATTGAAAGATGTTTCATGATCGAAAAATTCGCCTTTCAAAAACGTCTGCCCCTGTGTGTTCAAATCCTTCTCCAGAACGCCGGATGAATCAACATCCATTAACCTCAGGCCGATGTACGGAGTATAATTTCCCTTGCTGTAATAAAGATCAATATCTGTATAGTCGGCATGATCGACGTCGAGCTCATTAAAAGTAGGACGCTTTATATCGGAGGTGCCCGGATTACCGCCGGCGGGCGTTTGGATGTATCCGGAAATCGGGGCATAACCTTGTTTTACAGAGATACCGAATCCGTCTGCTGATGCAACCGAAGGGACCATGAAAAACAGGCCGGCAACCAATAGAATCACGAATTGTCTCATTTGATAATATCCATTCTATACACACTTCTAATTGCTAAAGTATATCTTAGCAATTCCGGGGACACATACTTAATTCCAGCCGATGTATCCATCCCAAAACTCCGCAGCGTGATTCGTGACTCGTATTTCGCGGTTTATTCGATGCACAGAAATCAAAAAATATTTAGCCCGCCGATTCACTCGGCGGGTTTTCTTTCAAATCAACACGTTAGAGCATTTTATCCCGCAGCATGAGCAATTTCTGCCCATCTACACGCTATCAAAAACTGCCATTAGCAAGCATAACTCATCGAAAAATGTGCCGTACTCTAATGTCATCCGGAAAAGTTCAAAAGAACTATTCGGCGGATTTCTGTTTCTTATTTTTCCGGCGGACCGTCATAATTCCGGAACAACTCGACGATCTTCGGCATAAAAGCATCGAGCGTTTGATACTTGTCCCGCTGCTGTTCATATTGGCCGAGCAATTCTGAAAGCTCTTTCGTCCAGTGGAATCCGCGACTGATATGATAATTCACAATCTGCTCCGCCCGTTCCCTGCCGTCGTTAGCCATCGCGTAACGCACTTCACACGCCCTTACCAGCGACTCTCGCATCATGGTCTGCCAAATTCCATAAGCCTGGCCTTTCATCTGTTTTTCGACTCGCGGAAAATATTTCTCGCCGAAAGAGCTGAAGTCTTCCATATATTGTTCAACGAGCGGATTGCAATAGGAATGGCCAAATTCGTGCACCACCGTACCTACGACATTAGGATTAAACGTGGGATTGCCCCAACCGAGCCAGTCGATCCGCCATGCGCCGAGAATACTGTATATTTTCGTTCGCCCTTCGAGCCTCACCCGGCAGCCGTAATTGCCCGGCCCGTTAAGTATCGATATTACAAGGTTGAAGTCCACATCATCTCTCGAACCGAAAAACTCATCGAACCAGGCCAGGTTCGCCTCCGTGTCAATAAGCTGCTGAAGCCTTGCCACGGCTGTATTATATTGCGATTGGTTCTTCGCGAGGAACGCCTTGAAATCCGTTTCTTTCACGAAGTTGCGACAACTGTCAAGAAATTCGCGTGCCTCATCGATCCGCCATCTGCCGTCAAGCGTATCCGGCCTCGGCTCAAAAGGTACTATCTCGCCACAGCTATTAATATCCTCGATGTGCATAGCCATGCCCATAACCGCATCATAGCTGACCCCGCGAGTCTCACGCAGTTTTTTTGCCATTTTCACCGCTGGATGATTGCGATGCCCGGCGAAGTGCTCGTTGAGGTTCCCCATATATGGCATCGACTTGCACTTGTTGTACTCTGGATTGCCGGCCAGGTGAAATATGACGCCCATCAGCTCTACCCGCGGATCTATCGTAACCTTCAGTTTGATCCGATCCTGCCGGGCTGCCACATTATTTGGTTCGGATGACCCGGCACTATCAATAATAAAAGCGAACAATAGTATTACCGGCAATGCCATAACCGGGATTTCCCATATACACTTCACTTAAGCACTCCTTAATTCCGAATTCCGGCAACATCATACTCAATTCCAGCCGATGTCGCCACCCCAAAGCGAGTAGGATTGACAACCTGTCCCCCAGGGACTCGTTTGCCCCGCCGTAAGGTGTCCCTAAGGGAATGCTGACAATGTAACGTAACCCGAACCTGAGAACGTTTAATCAATCGAAGCTTAGCCAAACGTTGCATCAACGGTTATTAACGAGCCAAAAGGAGTAATCATCAAGAAGTTGGCAGTTTTTCGACTTCTTGTCTGTGACTTCGAGTTCTGATAGCCCAAGCAGGAATTCCTTGCCATCGGAAATACGACGGACATTGGCACCGATATCGTCTTCCCAGAACAGCATCCATTCGGATTTACCTTTACGATCTATCCCAAGAAGCTCGTAGCGATCGGTATAAGAGGGTTGCGTTTTCTTGAGATGGTCGTATTCCTCCGGATCCCCATAACCGAAAACATAGATTTCTTCCCACCTGAAATCTTCTATTCCCTTAACTTTGCAGGGCAGCGACAGATTGGTTTTGAGATATTCACAAAAAATATCAATTGTTTCATCGAAATTTAAGTCCTCGATCTCTCCGAGAATCGAATTTATTCGTTTGTCTTGAGCATCTTTTCTCATTATCGGTTGTCCATTACATACTGTTTGTCTGGTGTTTCGGCATGAGTTTAATAGTAACATTACCTTATTCAGTTCTTTTACTTTTTTTATTTACAGCTTCAGCCTGCTTTTTTCTTAGCATCCTGGGCCTGATTTTGTTTTCCGGTCGCCCCACGGCTCGTGAACGAAGCCTGAATAATATCTCTAATTATTTCCGAGCTCAAGGTGTAGTTTAACTCTAATATCTTAGTGGACTAATATCTTAGTGGACTCAGCCCCCGAACATGCGCCGCCTCGCCGCGACGCCCCCCTCTGCCTTGCGTTGCATCATAGCGTACTTCCACTTCTGTCTCACCGTGTTGAACTGCCCGATTGACATCCTGGAGTTCGGGGCGTTCTCCGGATCATGGTAAATAATCCCGGATGTATCCGCTCCTATGATGACCGACGCATGTCCATACGTGTCTGCTCCATGCGTCTTCATCCAATAGAGGAAAATGGGCCCCCGCTTACGGAGCAGCTCTTCGAGCTCATCGTGGGTGTAAATGTGTGCCGTTGCGCAATTTGGAACGGGTTCAAGGTGTTCTCGCTGCGCCAACAGGTCGTGATGATTTGCACTAAGATGGTTTGCTGGTCCTGAACCGGTGGCATAGTGTCCAAGCAGCCCGCCACCCAAATCGCGTTTGAAAATCTCAGGCACGCCGTGGCGCGGACCTGCCTCGAAGTAATACGCCACCATGCAGGCACTCGCATACCAGCAGCCGGTAGGATCGTCCCGCGGGGTCGCATTTGCAACATGCCCGCCAATACCCAGTTGCGTGACGAATTTAACGTTAAGAGTTACAGCCATTCAAAACCTCCATCATAAGAAAATGTTGATTTATTTAATGTTTTATCGATAAACCTGCTCCCGCTCAAATGCGACCTTCCATTCTAATGCCGCATAACAATGTTTATATGGTTTCCACATAACATCGCAAGCCTCTCGGCGTAAAGCAAAAAAGCACAAACTACAACATTGCCGCTTCAGAGCTATCATATTCACTATGTTCGATTATAAATGTGTCTGCCTGTCGAGCAAGGAGGAAAAAAGAAAATGATTATTGATTATCCACAGCACGCAATACGCGATACTCACGACGCAATACGAGTTGCCGTCTCACGGAGAATTTTTTGGAATTCTTCAGACATTTTGCGTAACGGTTCGTATAATACTTAACAAATTCATATATCGTATGTAGTATAAAGAAATTAGAATTGAGAATGGAGAAATCAAAGAAGTAAAAAGGTAAAAGGCAAAAATAAGAGTAAATCCGGAGTTTTTCCGGATGGGCTGATTTGAAAAAACAAAGCCAATTTGTGCCGGCAGAAATCGGCGCAAACTCTTATTAGAAAGGCGATTATGGTAATATATCGGCCTGCGGAGGCGAAAAAAAACAAAGCCAAACAAAGCCAATTTTGAGGCCCGGACTACCCCCAAAGGGGTAGGAAGGAAATCTGCGGCTGAATGCCGGATGCCGGACAACAATGGACGACTCATCTATCGTAAATCGCCCCTCGTCTTTCCTGCCTTCTTTTCTCCGTCCTCCGTTGCCGGGCGGATAACAAATTGTTCGCTGCGACTGCTATTTAACCGGATTAAGGCTATTTACAAACCAGTCAACGATCGGTATTATACCCGGCGTATATGCCGATGTAGCTCAATGGTAGAGCACAGCTTTCGTAAAGCTGGGGTTGAGGGTCCGACTCCCTCCATCGGCTGTTATTTATACTATTGTCCAGTATCTGTGGAAGAAATCCCAAAGTTACGTTTGAGATTGCCACGC
>Ga0154684_1187_pt1 | contig 10420 bp, 6 predicted proteins | sample Rifle2008BG13ft_FD_116113 | JGI IMG/M metagenome (GOLD analysis project Ga0154684, IMG submission 116113) | Planctomycetes bacterium RBG_13_50_24 | reverse complement strand
AACAATTTGTATATGCTTCGAGCCATTTGCCCTCAACCTCGTATTCGGCGGCTTTGTCTATGGCTTTTTGCGTCGCCTTTTTTACAAACGGATCAGACAGGAGCTGCTTTTTTTGTGCCTCGTCTGCGAATTCGACGGTTTTGGCAATAACCGAGAGTACCGAAGTCAGATGATCCGCGGAGTTTGCATCATTCACGTCATTGACCTCTGCCGGAGCCTGAAATTTTTCCAGTTCCGCCAGCGCACCTGCGTATGCAGCTTCTTTTGAATATTGTCGCTGCTGACTCATACTCTTGTATTGGTCGACAACTTGCAACAACCGTGGAGCAGCCCTATCGAGTTGAGCCGGGTCGACATTGCTGCTTTGTTTTATCAACTGGTCGGCGGCGTCGAATTGGCCCTCGTCAATCAGCTTACAAGCCTGGCTGATAATACCGGATTCAACTGATAGAGATTCGGAAGCTTCGCTCGTATAGGCGGCTGACGAGAATACTATTGTTACCAGCCAGAACAGCCGGATCAAATTGTGTATCACGTATCTTTTTTCTTGCATTTTGTATAAACCTAAAAGTTAAATGTTAAAATCCGGCACAATTTATAAACTCTAACGCCTTTGAGCTTTAAATCACCTTTTTCAGGCGATTTTAATGCCGTTAGTCCGGCGTTACTTCGGATTTCCCTGTTCCTGCTTCCTGCTTTTCATGAACACTCGGCCGCCTTGCCGGCACAACCAAGAACGTGCAGCTTGTGCTTGACCATTTTTTTAATAGCATCTCTGCCCGGTCCAAGATACTTACGCGGGTCGAATTCAGCGGGTTTTTCCGCGAATACCTGCCTGATTTTAGCGGTCAGGGCCATTCGCAGGTCCGTATCGATGTTGACCTTGCAGACGGCCATTTTTGATGCCTTGCTTACGGCCTCTTCCGGCACTCCCATCGCGTTCGGCATTTTGCCGCCATATTTATTAATCAGATCGACAAACTCCTTAAGAACGCTGCTCGAACCGTGCATAACCAGCGGAAATCCGGGCAGCTTGTCGGCGATCTTCTGGATCACGTCGAAAGCCAGCTTCGGCTCTTTCTTGAACTTGTAGGCTCCGTGACTGGTGCCGATCGCTACAGCTAAAGAATCGACGCCGCTTTTCGCGACAAATTCCTCAACCTGATCGGGATCGGCTAAATGTTGGCTGATATCATCGTGGTCCACACCGACAACGTCCTCTTCGATTCCGCCCAATTGGCCTAACTCGGCCTCAACGACCACATCCCTGGCGTGTGCATACTTGACTACCCGCTTGGTAATCGCAATATTTTCTTCTAAAGGCTTACTCGAAGCGTCTATCATCACCGATGTAAAACCGTCGTCGACGAATTGCTTGCAGGTCTCGAATGTATCGCCGTGGTCGAGGTTTATCGCGACGGGGATATCCGGATTTTCCTCAACGACCACATTAATAATTGCCTTGAGATAGCTGTTTTTGGCATATTCGCGTGCTCCTCTGGATATCTGCAGAATCACCGGAGCCTTTTCTTCGGCCACGGCGTCAATTATGCCCTGCGTAATTTCCATGTTATTCACATTGAACGCACCGATCGCATAGCCGTTCTTGTAAGCCATCTCAAACATCTTTTTGGTATTTACCAATGCCATTCTATTCTCCTTAAAATTCAATCTTCTACCGGACTTCCGCAAAACCTTAACCTGGCGTTGCCGGTACCCGAAAGCTCAGTTATGCCGCCTTGATAAGTTGAAGACAGGCATACTTTGAAAAGGAAAAAATGTCGCCGGATTTTCCCTCTTCAAATAACAACGGACCTTAAATAAAGATCCAATCCGATTATTCGAGGAAATCAACAAAACGGATTTCCGTCAATAATATATGTTCCGCTTAAATTTTGCAAGTTTTTTCATATCTTGACAATCTACTGTCAATATCCCGCCGAACCGCCCAATCCGATGTATTTTCTTTCTCCGATTGCAAGGCCCGGCACACCCTGGGGCCATAAACTAAAGACAACAGATTGTCTGTCCAGCGATTCATCCGCACTAAACGTCAGGCCCCAATAAAGCCTGTGATATTGCCGAATCAGCGTCATATCACTTCTTACTACCTGGCCATAGTCAAAATCAACCTGCTGCGAATAAACCACTGTATATCGCGGATCAAGTACATAGGTAATCGCGAAAGTAAATGCGTTTGACCCGTATTCGCCGTAACCATTATCAAGCCGCCTTAAATATCTGCTGCCGATATAATATTGCAGATTAGGCCACCTCATGTGCGAAAAACCCACATTAAATTGCTGCACGACCCCGCTCTGCATGTCGAAATTCATATCGGACAATACAGCCGTAGTGTCGCTCAAAAGCCAGCTATAATCGGCTCCGAAATAATTGCGTCTCGGACCAAATAAATCAGTGCCGCGCCTGTCTTGCTGTGGAATCTCCCGGCTAAATGTATTTATCGGCGGAATAAACGGCTTGTTCCAAATAAATTTATCCGGTCCCGCTGATGCGTCGCCGGGATTATTTACCCACGTAACGTCCATATCAAGTCGCATCCAGTCAACATTTCGTTGTTTCTCATCGAAACCACGCTTTGTTTGCAGCCGTTGTGAAATACCTACGTTCAAAGTATCCCTCTGTTCGAAAACCGAGTCGTTTTGATTATAAGTAACGGCCGTCAGGTACGGCTTTATTAAGTGGCGAATCTGATTCAAATCCCAGAGTTGCGATTTAACATTGGGGTAAACCTTCCAGTATGGCTGTGTTGAAGCACGAATTCCGGTTTCACCAAACCAGACATTCTCCTGCCCCTCGGCCATTCCACCATCAAGTTCTCTATAGAAGCCCAATCCATCTTCATAAGCTACGGTCCCGGCTACGAAAGGCACAACTTTTGCTTTGCCGATAGTCAACGGCATATCAACCTCGTTTCGCGTGGTAGCGAACGAATAAAACTGCTCTGGGTCGTGATCGATATAAGATGAAGCGTATCGTTGGCGGAGTCTGCTGGCCTGGGTATCGCTGTAGAAAGTCAGTTTATCGTCAAAAAATGACTGGCCCGTCCAGTGGAATTCGGCGCTTGGTAATTCTTCCAGCGTATTGACAAAATCATTGATTCGTGCCTTGCCCAAAAAGGAAAGGCCCCAGTTGTCCTCAATACGTTTCGCATGAACGAGCGTTTCCTGTTCCTTGCCGACGTTAAACTCACTTCGATAAAAACTTTCTAAGAAGTTCTTATCGGACATATAACTGGTTTCGGCGGTAAGCTGCCAATTGTATGGCAGGAACTGTCTGTGCTGCCAGTGGAAGCGCCCGCGCAGTTCTTGATCCGGCTCAAGATTCTTCCGGCTGCTGTGCCTTCCGAGCCGGTCCTCGCCGGAATCTTGAATCGCATAACCTAAAATCCTGCCGAAATAGTTTTCCCCGGTGTATTCGGTTTCTATTCCTCCGCCGACGCCGCGCTCGCTATAGTAGTCCAGTGCTAAAGTGCTGTCCGTACCTTCCGGCTCCTGCAGGCCTAAGAGCCGGGCCAGGTACCACCGGGTCTCGAAAAACGTTCCCCAGATGTTGTCATGACCCATGCGGACGCTTTTAATGGGCAGGTCGGGCCTTTGCATATTGCTCCGTATGAAAGGCCACTTGAAAATCGTCATATCGTACATCTTCAAACGCACGTCATGCATCTGTGCATCGTAACTGCTTTTGGGAACTTCTCCCTGCTGCTCATCGGTAGTGGTCGTGTCAGTGATTGTTATATTCGAAGCGTTAAACGAGATTTGAGGCAGGTAAAATTCGCTGGTCGTCAAAGTGACGTCATCGGCGGCAAATTCATTTTCCGCTGTCTGCCTGAGTTTTGCCGCCCGCAGGTAAATCGGAATCCCTTCGCGTGCGTCGAAATTCCTCATTACCGCATTTATCGCAATCGCCTTTTTTCTCTGAAAATCGTAGTATATCTCATCGGCCCGAATTGTTCGCTGTCCGTTAGTCAGTACAATGTCGCCGGACATATAGATTGCCTGCGCATCGGACAGGATATTTTCGGTCCCGCTTTTACGGTCGCCCGCCGGTTGTCGCTGCCCGGATAAAAATATAACAGCATTGTCGGCCTGCAATTCCAGCAGCCCGCCCTTTTCGTCCTGTTTCTGGTAGAGATAAAACCTGCCGATTACCGTTCCAATTTTCTCTTTATCGTCCCACTCGACCTTAAGAGCAGCTTCTCCTGCGGGTGACAGTACAAGCGGATATTTATAGTCCGGTTTTTTTCCCTGCGGCTCGGTTGCTTCTTGTCCCGGCTGTTCCAGGCTTATTGTCTCAACCTGCAATTCAGGTTCCCGCGGCTCAGCTCCGGCGCTCGTTATCTCTATACCTGCCGCTTGCAGCGACTCAAAGGCCTCTCTGTAAAACTCTAATACGCGAGGATCCGCTATTTCTCTGCTGTCCGCTTTTATGAATATCCCGCCGGTGACCTCGAATTGGAGCGCCATCGTGCGGCCCTGTTCTATTACAGTCCTGCTCAAGTCGGTTGTTGTGGCGCCTTCAGGCTTCTTTGCTGAGACATTGTCCTGCAAATATACCGTCGCTTGATAATCAATCCGCGGCTCGGAGGCGGACTGAGCCGCTGGGCTTCCTGAAATTCCCGCAGTCTTAGGGCCCAGCCATACTACCGCTCTGTCGGCGGAGAATTGATGGCTCCCGATGGACAGGGATAATCCGTTCTTGAATACGAGCACGTGGTCGACGGGGGATAAACGGTAGCTGACCAGCTCTTGCCCCTGCAGGTCCAGATCCTGTCCGGCAAAGGCCGCGGCTTTGTCGCCTTCGGCAGTCCATCCCGATCTTGGCGGCATCAGCACCAAAATCAATAGAACCAAAATAGGTTTTATGTTCTTCCGTTTGTTCATATGCCGGCATCGTCGAGTTATAGCGCGAGTCGCATTGAGCATAAACGCATGACGAGATTATAGCCTGCTATCCCGGCAAATCCAGCAAAAAGCTCTGTCGTTGTCCTGATGACTTGATTTATCTGCGAGTTTGCTGTAAAAGATGGCCCATGACAAAGAAAGAGTATTCGCAATACCAGAAGTCAGTCATATCAGGGTATTATAACAACCTTGATACGATCATGCTCCAGAAGCTCGGCGAGCTTGTGACCGAACTTTACTTAGCCGACACGCAGACCAGGAAAGACCGGCTCTGGCAAAGGACGCAGGCGGCCATGGTCAAATTGAAAATCCCGCCGGCCATCATCGACCATATCATGAAAAAACAAGATGTGGAAATATTAGCCAAAAACCTGCAGGACTGGCAGGGCGGGAAAAACAAGGGGAGAAAATGATTGACCAATCTCTCACTTTTCATCTTTGAGACCTTCGCCTTAATTTGAATCATTGCTGTGGACGGAGACGGAGGGAGAAAAATATTTTCCTTATATTAAAAGCTTAGCGGAGAGCGTCTCAATAAACAGAGGGTAGGTTATAGACGCGATATTCGAGTTGTTTATGCTGAGGCAGGTGCGCATGCGTTCTGCACGTGCCAAATTGAAAGGGGCAAAGAATGGATAGCCAGAAAACACAAACAAAAATAGACAGACGTGCTGTCGCGCAACTATTCGTTTTTTCTTGCTTGCTGACCTGTGGGTGTGGGCGCCAAACATCTTCGACACAGCAGATATCTTCCCTCGATTATGATGCGCAAAAAGAAATGATCGAGCACGTCATCGGAACGAAGCTGCCGGAATCTGTCAGAAATTGCAGATATCATTCCAAGAGCTATGGGATGGGACGTAGCACCGGCTGGGGGTACTTCGAGATCTCTGGTGCGGACCTGCCGGCCCTGCTGGACGCATCTGATTATCTGCCCAATGCCTCCGAGCTCGGGCAGCATCCCGGAATCAGGTTTAATATAGAAAAATACCTGGAGCGAACGGGCGAAAGCATAGCCTGGTGGAAGCCTTTGACACTCCGGAATCGCCGGTACGCCCAGAAGATCATCGGGAGCGAGAAGGTCACACAGCGTTTTGAGCTTTCCATGCTTCCTGCGATGGATGTTTGCGTCGGCGAGATACGAGATGCTTGGATGGGCGTTTACATCGTCTATCACTGCGATTGATAAAGAATATGGTCAGCAAGTGGGGTGGGCCTTGGCTTACCGATCGATAACTGAGTGTTTTTTATCAGCCGAAATTGTAGTATTTTTTGACCGGCTCGGTGACCTGCCAGGTGCATTGGAGCTCCCCGGGGAAGATTACGAGGTCGCCTGGACCGAAACTGACCGAATTTTTGCCGTCCGTAACCGTTACCTTGCCTTCTATCACAAGGCAGGTTTCCTTCTCCGTGTATTCCCAGTCGAAGGTGCTGGGTTTACATTTCCAGGTGGGCCAGGCTTTGCAGACAGCCGCCTCTTCGTCGGATGGTTTTCTGACAATTACATCTTTTATAGTAGGCATATTTTTTTGCTCCTTTGACTATTGCCGATTCAGGTTGTATTATTGACAATAGTAAATAATAAATCGGAAATAGTAAATAACAAATGTTAGCCAGACTGCACAGTGTGACGCTTGACGGAATCGAGGGAGTGATTTGCGAGGTTGAAGTCGACGTCGGGCGGGGCGGATTTGAGAAGTCCATCATCGTCGGCCTGCCGGATGCTGCCGTGAAGGAAAGTACCGAGCGGGTCAGAAGCGCCATCGTCAATAGCGGCTACAAACATCCGAAAACCCAGTCGCTGATAAATCTTGCCCCGGCGGATGTGAAAAAGGCCGGGCCGGCATTCGATTTGCCCATCGCGCTGGGTATGCTCGTCGGCCAGAACGCCCTGGCCAGCTCTATCCTGAGTGACACGATTATCGTCGGTGAATTGGCCCTGGACGGCAGGGTCAGGCCGGTCAACGGTGTATTGAGTATGGCGATGAGCGCCTCGGCGGGGGGGTTCAGCCGGATGCTCGTACCTCTGGATAACGCACAGGAAGCGGCGGTCGTTCAGGACATCGAAGTCTTCGGCATCGGCTCGCTTGCCCAGGCGGTCGGATTTCTTTCGGGGCAGTTGCCGCTGGAGACGACCAATGTCGATATCGACGAGCTATTTAACGTATCGGCAAATTATGACGTTGATTTTGCGGATGTAAAAGGTCAGGAAAGCGTCAAGCGGGCGCTGACCATTGCCGCTGCCGGCGGACACAACATAATGATGATCGGCCCGCCCGGAGCGGGAAAGACCATGCTCTCCCAAAGACTGGCGACGATTCTGCCGCCCCTGAGCCTGGAACAATCGCTCGAAACCACCCGCGTGTATTCCTCGGTTGGACTGCTGGGCAAGAATCAGGCGTTGCTGGCGACACGTCCCGTTCGAATGCCGCACCACTCAGCCAGCGGGCCGGCCCTGGTCGGCGGCGGATCGACACCCCGGCCAGGCGAACTGTCATTAGCTCATTTCGGAATATTGTTTCTTGACGAATTTGTCGAATTTCCTCGGCACGTGCTGGAGATGATTCGTCAGCCGCTGGAAGACGGTTTCGTTATAGTTTCGCGCGCGAAAAAGACGGTCCGTTTTCCCGCTCAATTCATGCTCGTCGCGGCGATGAATCCATGCCCCTGCGGCTATTTCGGCAGCGATGCCAGGCAATGCAAATGCACGCCGGGCCAGATCAGGCGGTACTTTTCGAAGGTCTCGGGGCCTCTGGTGGACAGGATCGATATTCACATCGACGTGCCGGCGATAAGTTTCCGGAAGCTTCGCTCGAAATCGAGCCAGCTCGACTCGGCTGCCATGCGTTCCGACGTTGTCCGGGCCGCGGGCATCCAGGCCGGGCGCTTCGGCAACGGGAAGATTCACACCAACGCCAGGATGAGCCACAAACAGGTCGAGAATTTCTGCCGGCTCGATTCGACCGGCGAAATGCTCCTGAAGCAGGCGATGCAGGAATTCGGCCTCAGCGCCCGCGCTCACGACAAGATATGCAAGCTTGCACGCACTATCGCCGACCTGGCCGGCGTGCGTGACATCGCCGCCGAACATATCGCAGAAGCCATCAGCTACCGCAAATTAGACCGAAAGTTGTGAGAGAAAAACAATAGGGGCAAACCCATGGGCTTGCCCCTTCGATATTTATTATTCGTTATTCTTTTTTTGTCATACCGGATAGACGGGCAGTTGATCTCTGAGCAGCTCGTAAATATTCTTGCCGTCCTTGATGGCCCCTTCCGAAGCCTTGCGGAAGAGGATCTGCAGCTCGTCGAAATCGGTCGTCTTGAGGTCCACCAGGCTCTTCTTTTTGCCCTTGGTGTTGGCATCGACGAACCTGGCCATGGTCTCACCGGCCATCTCGCGGATAAGCTGCCAGAGTTCCTTGCTGTCGCTGGCTGCGACGGAACGTCCCAGGGCCAGTGACATCGAGAGGATGGCGTTCATACCCAAAACGCCTTTTCGCTGCATAGCTTGAATTTTCTCTTCCTTCGAGGCGTTCTTGGAAATCCTGCCGGCACTGATTGCCTGCTCCAGCTCGAGGCCCAGCAGCTCCTTGTCGGTATCGAGCAGTGTGCCGAGCTTCTGGAGCTTTCTGCCGACGAACGCGTTGGCCAGTACGGTCTCGATGTGCTTGACGGCGTCCATACAACCCTTGCCGTCGTAACGTCTGGATTTTCTCCAGAGTGCCATCAGTTTATCGTCGTTCTTTGACTTGACAGTCTGAAGCACCACGTCCTTCTTGAACCGGAATGTGCCGTCGCCGGCGTCCTTGAACAAATCTGCGTATTTCCTGGTTGTATCGGAAGGCTCGATGATGCTGTCCACGTAGTGGATGGCCTCGTCGACGCCGGCCGACGTTCCGAGAGGTGTCGAGCCCTTGAAACGGATGATTCCCGTCTTGCCCAGGAACAGGGTTGCCGCCGCCGACGGGATACCGGCGTTGGTCGCCTCTTCGGTGCCGCTGACAGATTCGATAGCCAGCATCTTGATAAGCAGGCTGGCGATATCGATCTCGCCTGCGTCCGGCATGATACTGACGTCCTCTTTGCCCGTAAGGATTCGGACCAGCTCCTTTACGTTCTCCTCGACCTCTTTGCGTTCTTTATCGGTGATTTGGCGCTGGGAGGCCTTTGCCAGTGCGAGGATTTCCATGACCCGGCCGTACTTTTGAAGTCTTTCCGTGTTGGCGCCGCCGCCACACTTGAGTCCGACGGCGTTCATGGCCGTGGCGATTTCTGCCTCGAACGGGTCGTTGGGAGACTTGGAGCGGTGCGAAACGACAAGTTCCGCTCCATAGGCCAGCGACGTCAGCATGGCCAGCACCGTCTCAGTGAGAGTCCCGATCTGGTTGGCCTTGATCAGGGTGGCGTTGATCTCGCCGTTCTTGGCACAATTCTCGATGTTCGAGTCTTTGGTGGTGACCAGGTCGTCGCCGATGACAAAGATCTTGTCGCCAAGCTCTTTCATCAGGTTCTTCCAGCCTTCGTGGTCGAGCTCGCCGAAACCGTCCTCGATGGACAGGACCGGCACACCGTCTTCCATGGCCTGCTTGTAGAGTTCGAGAATTTCGTCCCGGCTCATATCAAGCTTGCTCTTATCACGCCAGAAACGATACATGCCGACCGAGTCTTTCTGGCCGGTTTCTTCGCGGTATAAGTTCTCGAGTTCCGAGGCCGCCGGGTCCAGAGCAATCGCCACGTCCACGCCGGGGACGTACTCGCAGTCAAGAATCGCCTGCTTCATCATCCGCCACATTCGTTGCTCAGGAACCTTGTCCTGTGGCTCTTTATCGACATAAGGCGCGATACCGCCTTCAAGACCAACGCCCATGACTTTGGCGCCCGGAGCGGCCTCGATAATCTCCTTGAGCCGGTACTGGAGCTTAACCGTCATTTCCTGGGCGTCTTCGTAGGTCTTGGGCGAAAGCGGCATGAACATGCTCTCCTGCATGGAGATATTGCTTTCGGGATACTCTTTCTCGGTGTGGCGACCGCCCATCGCGCAGTTACGGTATTGCCACGGGGCCGCGACCCTGGTGCCGTCCTTCAACGTAACGCTCTGCATTCGGGTGGTCAGCAGTTTCTTCTTGAGCTGGCCGACCTGGACCATCCAGCTCTCTTTCGAGGCGGCCGCTGCCGCCCTGGCCGCCTGCTCGGCGGCGATCTTCTCTCTCGTACTGAACTCGCGCAGCTTGCCCGGGTCGGCCAGCAGGCGGTCCAGAAGGCCCACACAGCCCGGGGCCAGGAAGAAACGACCGATGTAGACCATCCAGTCCTGCCCCACGGCCAGTCCCATGAGGATGAAGAAGCCGGCGATCGGCAGAAAGATCGTGGCGAGCCACTGGCTCCAGACCGGCGCCGATGCCGCCACCGCCAGGTTGTACGGAGCGTCAGGAGCGAAGTTACCGTTCTCTTTCTTGACGCCGTAGAATTTGCCCCACGGAATCAGCAGG
>Ga0154684_1189_pt1 | contig 10521 bp, 12 predicted proteins | sample Rifle2008BG13ft_FD_116113 | JGI IMG/M metagenome (GOLD analysis project Ga0154684, IMG submission 116113) | Planctomycetes bacterium RBG_13_50_24 | reverse complement strand
ATTTCCGGCGGAATAACGCTTCCTGTGAACAAACAGCTCAGAGTAAACAGCAGTTTCAGGCGGGAAAAGAACAACCTTGATTCAGACCCGACATTTTATTCGGCTCCACTCGAAAAGTACTACCAACTGGGATTAGACTATCGTTCGCAAACCGACACCACTTTCTCGATAGACTGGCTCAACAGAGACCGCAGAGACAGACTCGACAGCCCCAAGTTTGACTATGATGAGAGCACTTTACGATTTGGTATAATACAAACTCTCGACAAATTAACAATTCACGCCTCCGGCGAATATGGCAAAACACATAATAAACTTATAGACTCAACTTCTGATGCCCAGAGATATACCGCCTCAGTCTATCTCAGGCCGAACAGCAGACAACAATATAATGGTTATATCTATTATGATAAAAATGATGATTTCACGGGCGAAAACAGACGTAGCACAACTTTTGGCATGAATACAAGGTATAAAGTAACAAACAAGACTTCCTGTAATTTCCGTATGGAAACCAACAATAATCAAGGTTCGACACGTGGTGACAGAGACAATATAGAAATGGGGCTGCAACACACTTTTACTAATGGTAATGAGCTGTCGCTGCTCGTCCGCCATACCAGATACATCGAGTCGAATATAAAGGATGACACCGCGGTATGGGTACAAGGCAGGATACCTTTAGGATTGCCGGTACGTCCAAAGAAAAACATCGGCAGCATCAAAGGATATATTTATGACCAGGAAACACAAAAAGCGATAGGCAGAGCCATCATCAGACTCAGCGATTCAACTGTAGTAACAAACAATAACGGCAGCTTCTCTTTTCCCTCTGCTAAGCCGGGTACTCATTACCTGACGGTTGACCCGGCAAGTATTGGGATACAACGAATCCCAAACCTAAAGACCCCAATCGAGCTGACTGTTGAAGGCGGAAAAAGAACCGAAGTAACCATACCGGTAACACGTGCAGCCTGGCTGTCAGGTCGGATTATGGTCTATAATGACGAAAACAACGTTAACAATACTAATCTCATCAGGCAAAACAGCACTGCGTACGAACCTAATTATGCAGACGTTAACAGCGACAACAAAAATGATATACTTCACGCTGACTACGGCCTTGCAGACATAATCGTGGAAATTAGAAACGGTTCAGAAATAAAAAGGAATGTTACAGACGAAAAAGGACATTTTATAATAGAAGGATTACGACCGGGAAAATGGACAATCAAGATATATGCTAATAATCTGCCGGAATATCACTATCTCGAAAAAAATGATTTTACCATTGAATTAGAACCAGGTCATGGAACCGACATTCCGATAAAGGTATTGCCTAAGAAACGTCGTATCCAAATTATAGCTGAGCCGAAAACTTTGGTCGAGCAAAAACAAGAATAAAACAGCAACAAGTATTACAATTGATATCGTGGGGGATTATGGCCTCGCCGCAATATATACAAAACCATCACCCCCCGACAGTGCTGCCTAACCACCCTTCTTTTTATTACGTTTCTGGGCCCTGCGTTTCTGCTCTGTCGGGCGAGGCTTGCCGTAAGTTCCTCGCCACAGCTTGCCCCTCTTGGTCTTTCTGTCACCTTTACCCATTCACGATTCCTTGCCGCTTTGTCCCGGCTCTCTTTCACATCTTCGGCGACCGGCACCTGCTTCAATGCCGGCCCAAATCCCTATCCCACCGCCGCTGTATAAAAAAACCATATCACCTTGCCAATAAAATATGCTGCCATAATAGCGGGGGCAGGATTCGAACCTGCGACCTCCGGGTTATGGGCCCGACGAGCTACCAGACTGCTCTACCCCGCGGTCATTTCCTATATTTCGTACAAAATAACACAAAACTTTGGTCTTATCAAGAGGAATAGACAAAAATCACAGATTTTCTCGAACCTTATCTGCAATTTTCTCAATCTTTCCCTCCCGGTATTTATAAGCAGGCCAGCGGTCAAAGACACCATCTGCGGTATTGCGTGGGATTATATGAAAATGCAAATGCTCAACGACCTGCCCCGCCGCCCTGCCATTATTACACAATACGTTATAGCCGTCAGAAACCATCGCTGCCGACACGGCTTTGGCAATTTTGCCAAGACACGAACAAACACGACCTAAAAGTTCAGCCGGACAATCATGCAGCCTTTCAAAGTGCTGTTTCGGTATCACCAAAGTATGGCCGTCACTTACAGGGCCGATATCCAGAAAAGAAAGAACAAATTCGTCTTCGTAAATCTTTTTCACCGGTATCTGACCGGCTACCATTTTACAAAAGACACAATCCCTCTCATTCATTTCAGGATTATCCTCTAAGCAAAAGGTTACTGCTGCTGATTAGGTTCATCCTGCCGGCTGTTGACTTCTGCAACATCTTCGGCATTAGCAGTCTCATCAGCTTTTGTAATCTCCTCATCTCCGGCTACCTTCTGGGTTTCAGCCGTCCCCTCGACCGCAGCGGTTTTTTTAGCCCTTCTACGGGAACGCTTCTTTGCGCCGGCTTTAGTCGCTTTTTTTGAGTCCTCTTCGCCGCCCACGAGCTGCAGCAGGACAAGCCGGCCGTTATCACCTAATCTTCTTAAAGATAAACGAATAATCCTCGTATAACCACCCGGCCTGTCAAGGTAACGAGGGCCAATGTCGCTGAAAAGTTTACCGATGACAGTGCCCTTCTTAACCGCCTTGCCATCCTCATAATCCACAATATCGAAATCGCCAAGCATGGCAATAGCCCTGCGCCTGGCGGACAAATTGCCTTTTTTTGCCAGCGTAATCAACTTGTCGGCAAAGGATTTCACCTCTTTGGCCTTCTCCATTGTTGTAGAAACCGTTTCGTGCTGGAACAATTGAAGTACCAGATTTCGTCGCATAGCCAAACGATGTTGACACGTTCGAGATAATTTTCGACCTGCTACTCTATGACGCATATATATAAGCTCCACTTATAAGAGTTGATTGCACGACCAGTAAAATCCAAACACACAAAAATAACATTAATCCACAATTCCAGATACTTATACTTCTGTCATACCCAGAGATAGACCTATATCTGCGAGCTTTCGTTTGATTTCCCGCAAAGAAGTTTTACCAAAGCTGCGAATCTTCAATAAATCAGCATCCGTCATTTTCACCAGTTGGCCAACCGTTTCGACCTTCACCGACTCAAGACAATTACTGGCCCTTACCGACAATTCCAGCTCCTGAATGGGTATTTTAAGTTTTTCAACCAGCTCCTCATTAATCACTTCTTCCTCAAGCTCTTTTTCTGCAAATTCAGCATCAACGGTTTCCACACCAAGCTCGAAATATTGGACAAAAGGATTGATATGTTTGCGTAAAATCTTAGCGGCCTCCACAAGGGCCATTTCAGGCGAAGTTGTTCCGTTTGTCCAGATTTCGAGAATAAGCTTGTCATAATTAGTTCGCTGACCTACTCGTGTATTCTCGGTAGTGTAACGGACTCTCGTAACAGGAGAATAAACGGCATCCAGCAAAATCCTCCCGATTTCCTGGTCGAATCTATCAGCAGCAGCAATACGTTCGGAAGCCGGCATATATCCTCGGCCGTTTTCAACTACCATTTCCATCTCAAAATTCACATCTTCAGTCAAAGTAACTATCACTAAATCTTTGTTAATCACCTCTATGGCCGGATCAGGTACTATATTGGCTGCTGTTACAACACCAGCCTTGTTTGCCGTCAGCTTCATAATCTTAGGTCCCTGGCCTTGAAGCCGAATTATTAGACTCTTGACATTCAAAACAATATCCGTAGTATCTTCCATTACACCCTTTACAGAGGTAAATTCATGTTCTACATTTGCTATCTTGATGGATGTTACGGCACTGCCTTCCAAAGAGGACAACAATACGCGTCTGAGGCTGTTACCGATAGTAGTGCCGAAACCGCGCTCGAAAGGTTCGATAAAGAACCGGCTGTACTTTTCGTTCGATACCGTCGTGTCGCGTTCAACACGAGTCGGCAATTCCAAACCTCGCCATGTAACTCGCATATAAAACTCCTACATAAGTTTTGAGTTTTAAATCTTCAGTTTTAACCAATAAAACTCAACGCTAAAATACTATCCTGCAGCTATCGCGAACAAAACTCCACAACCAGTTGTTCTTCAACAGGAATCTGAACATCATCCCGGCTGGGCAATGCAACAATAGTAGCTTCAGGTTTTTCCCTATCCAATTGCAGCCAGCTTTGAGTGGTAAAGCTTGGATTACTTTCAAGCTGCTGCTTTACTTTTTTTGTACTTCTCTCGGAACCTTTTATCGACACCTTGTCCCCGATTTTCGTAGTATAATCACTGATATCAACCTTGCGGCCGTTCAAATAAATATGACCATGAGAAATCAATTGTCGTGCTGCTTTGCGCGACGACGCAAAATTCAGCTTGTATACGACATTGTCCAAACGCCTTTCCAGCAATTGCAGCAAAGTCTCCCCGGTATTTCCTTTCAAACGCTCGGCTTCGTGGAAATACCGCATAAATTGTCTCTCCAGAAGTCCGTAGTATCTCTTAACTTTCTGCTTTTCCCGCAGTCGAACGGCATATTCGCTTGCTCTGCCTCTGCGCCAGCCGTGCATCCCGGGCCCCAAATTACGCTGTTTTTTCTCGACCGGACACTTAGCCGTCTCACATCTGATACCCTTGAGCATCAGTTTCATCCCTTCACGACGGCAGAGTTTACAAGATGAAGCCAGATAACGTCCCATGCTTTTTATTCATCTCCAAAAAATATCGGCGATACCATAATACTGCTGTTAATTCTAATTTATTTATACACGCCTTCGCTTCGGCGGCCTGCAGCCGTTATGAGGCAGGGGTGTAACATCTTCTATCGATGCGATGCGCAATCCTGCCTGCTGCAGCGCCGAAATAGCCGACTCACGTCCTGAACCGGGCCCCTTGACCCTAATTTCAACCTCACGAACGCCGTTACGCATAGCGATGTTGGCGCAACGTTGCGCAGCCTGTTGAGCCGCAAATGGCGTACTCTTACGAGAGCCTTTGAAACCGACACACCCAGCCGAAGATGTGCAAATCGTATTTCCTTCCATGTCCGCAATAGTTATCAAAGTATTGTTAAACGTCGCTTTTATATTAGCAACGGCCTTGACAACATTTTTTCTTACCTTTCGCTTTGTTGTTTTTGCCATTATTCTTCTCACACTTAGTACTGCTGACTTCAGCAATCAACTTTTTAACACATCACACAATTTATCCGACCTCAAACCTTAAGGCTCTTAGCGGCTTTCTTTTACTCCCTTCTTGCCGGCGACTGTTTTTCTGGGACCTTTGCGAGTGCGCGCATTGCTTTGAGTGCATTGACCCCTGACAGGCAACCCTTTTCTGTGGCGAATACCTCTATAACAACCTATATCGCGTAAACGGGCGATATTTTGAGTAACTTGCCTGCGAAGCTGACCTCCCACGATGTAATTGCGGTCGATAATCTGAGTTATGCGGCTCAACTCGTCCTCGCTGAGCTTGCCGGCCTTTGTGCTTTTTTCGATTCCGGCCTCTTTCAAAATCTGCTCCGAAATATATTTGCCAACACCATAAACAGAGGTCAATGAAATCCATATAGATTTGTTATTAGGGATATCAACACCGACTATTCGCGGCATATCAACTCCTTCTCGTATGCTGTTTCGCTCTTCACGATACGATTATCCCTGTCGCTGTTTGTGACGCGGATTAGTACAAATCACACGTACAACACCCCTGCGACGTATAATCTTACAATTCTCACAAATACGTTTTACTGAACTTCTAACTTTCATTTATTAAAACCTGCAAATCCAGCCTGGCTCGCAGCCCTGAACCCGAGCTCGCGGCGGCATAAAAATCCAAACTAATTCCGAAGTATTATTCTTCCTCTATTCAAATCGTAAGGCGACATCTCAACCATAACGACATCGCCCGGCAAAATTCTAATAAAATTCATACGCATTTTACCCGAAACGTGAGCTAAAATCCTATGCCCGTTTTCCAGTTCCACGTTAAACATTGCATTCGGCAAAGCTTCAATCACTTTCGCCTGCAATCTTATTGTATCCTTTTTCGGCATCTATAGCTCTTCGCGATTCAGTACTCGCCGGTCAGCACCTCACAGCCATCTTTCACCACTACAATCGTATGTTCAAAATGAGCCGAGCACTTATGGTCTTCGGTTACTACAGTCCATCCATTCTTTAGCGTCCGGACGGCGCTTTTGCCGGCGTTTATCATAGGCTCAACCGCCAAAACCATTCCCTCTGCCAAAACAATATCATTTGCAAGCAGCTCATCACTAACGAAATTCGGCAATCTCGGCTCTTCGTGCATTTTTCTTCCTATACCGTGCCCGACAAAATCCCTTACTACCGAAAAGCCGGCTGATTCGGCATAATGCTGCATTCGGCCTGCCACATAGCTCCACTTTACACCCGCCGCAATTGTCTCTACTGCTATCTCAAGAACACACCTGGTCACATCTATAAGCCTGCGTTTGTCTTCAGAAATATCTCCAATGGCAATCGTTACTGCCGCATCTCCACAATAGCCTTCAAGCCTGGCGCCAAAATCAATACTGAGTATATCACCATCTTTAAGCCTTGTGTTCTCGGAAGGAATTCCGTGAACGACCTGCTCATTCACCGATGCGCAAATTGCACCAGGAAAAGGCATTCTGGCATATTTGCTGCGAACACCCTTAAACAACGGTTCGGCGCCGGCTTCCGCGGTCATCTGCAAGGCTGTCCTGTCTAACTGAGCGGTTGTTACTCCCGCCCCGGCAATTTCTTGTAATTTTGAAAGAACATTCACTACTACGGCACTTGCTCGACGCATCAACTCAATTTCTCTTCGACTGCAAAGCGTTATGGCCATTTAATTTCTTTTTCTCATGCCTCGTATTTTAATCCAATTACGACTTAGTCTTCGACGAGGGCATCCAGCTTTTCGAATATCAAAGCGCTTACCTGATCGATGTTGTCGTTGGCATCGATGTCATAAACGGTGCCGCTGCTTTTTTTATAGTAATCAACCACCGGCTCGGTTTGCCGGTGATACGTCTCAAGTCGATTAGCCACGATTTCAACACTATCATCCGGTCGTTGAACAAGTTCAGAACCATCGTTATCACACACTCCTTCGACCTTCGGCTTTAAGTTTTCAATATGATAAACGGCACCACATTGAGGGCAGCTTCTCCTGCCGGTCATCCTCTGAACAATAACATCTTCGTCTATAATCAGATTTATGATAGCATCAATTCCTTGACCGGCCGATGCCAACGATTCATCCAGCCGGACCGCCTGATTAACAGTCCTTGGAAAACCATCCAGTATAAAACCGGTATCCGAAGACTTTTGTATCGCACCAACCATCATCTCTACTATTATTTCGTCGGGTACAAGCACACCTGAATCCATATATCCCTGAGCCTTCCTGCCAAGCTCAGTATCTTCCGCTCTTTCCTGCCTTAAAATGTCACCACTTGATAAATGCAGCAGACCATACCTTGCAACAATGCGCTTACACTGAGTTCCTTTGCCCGCACCGGGCGCACCCAACAACACTATTCTCACGCATAAGCCCCTTTAATTCTGCCGGTATCACTAAATCCTTCGTAACTTCGCATCAACAGGTTCGCCTCGATTTTCTGAACAACGTCCAGCGAAACACTGACAACAATCAATAAACCTGTGCCGCCCAAAAATGTCGCCACGCGCCAGTCAATTCCCAGCAACATTGAAACAACAGTCGGCACAACAGCAATTATAGCCAGGAATGCGGCTCCAAAATAGGTTATCCTTGTCATTACAGTTTCCAAATATTCGGCGGTCCTGCGCCCCGGCCGAAGGCCCGGAATGAAGCTTCCCGAATCCCTCAAATTCTTGGCCATTTCTCTCGGCTGAAACTGAACCGTCACCCAAAAATAGGAAAACAGAAATATCAATAACATATAAATGACATTGTAAGTAAAAGCAGTATGACTCAAAGCCCCCTGTAAAGTAATCAGAACCGCAGAATTTCTCCAGCTTTCTATTCTTGTGAGCTGCTCAATTATCAGGGGAGGGAACATCATAAAAGCCCCTGCAAAGATTATCGGCATCACGCCGCCATGATTGACACGCAGAGGCAGATAATGCCTTTGACCGCCATATATTCGTCGCCCGCGCATCTGCTTGGCCTGCTGAATAGGAATTCGGCGCTGGCCCTGCGTTATAAGTATGGCGCCCGCCACAACAAAGACAAAGGCAGCGACCAAGAACAACAACTTTGCCGGCCCTACGGAGCCGGGCGATGCACCAACTCTTAAATCAACGTTATCTAAAAGACCCCCAATTACCCACGGCATATCGGAGACAATACCGGCCATAATTATCAAACTGATTCCATTTCCTATACCGTATTCATCTATCTGTTCTCCCAGCCACATCAAAAAGATTGTCCCGGCCGTCATACCCACAACACCCATTATTACACCCTGAGTCTCCATACCGGGATAGATAAACCTGCCTAACATCTTCATAAACATAACCGATTGAATAACACATATCGGTACAGTCAGGTAGCGCGTATACTCCTGTATCTTTTTGTATCCTGTTTGGCCTTCCATCCGTAGTTTTTTCAAAGAAGGGATTACTTCTCCAAGCAGCATAAGAATAATAGATGAAGTAATATAGGGCATAATCCCCAGGCCAAATATACTGCTCTTGTCCAGCGTCCCGCCGGTAAATATCCGCATATATTCCATAGCTCTGCCTATGGGGCTTTCTGTGTCCCTGTGCTGCATAACTTTAGCAATCTCGGCCTGGTCAAAACAAGGATTGGCGATATGAAAACCTACCCTGTAGATTATCAGAAGCGCCAAAGTAAAAAGTATTTTATTGCGCAGGTCCGGAATTTTGAAAATGTTAAATACTGTCCGAAGCATTTTTCTTTTTTCCGTTAATTATCGACTTTACAATAATTAAACCACCAAATCTTATGTACTATAAAGGAGCACATAATTCCGTAACAACAGCTTAAGTTATTAGTTTTGCTGTCCCTCCACAGCCCACAATTTTCTGCTTTGCGCTCTTGCTAAACTTATGAGCCGTAACATCCAACTTCTTTGTCAGTTGCCCATCGCCGAGGATTTTAACTTTTCTCTTCAGGCTGTCTATCAGCCCGGCATCTGACAATTGCTCGACACCAACCGCAGAACCTTCGTCAAATATTTCCAACTGAGATATATTAACTATCTGGTAGCGGATTACGAATTTGTAATTACTAAAGCCCCGTTTCGGCAGTCGGCGAAACAAAGGCATCTGTCCACCTTCATAAAGCGAGGCGGAGGTCGCCCCGGCCCTGCTGCCGCTGCCTTTGTGACCCCGACCGCTGGTTTTCCCATGCCCGCTGCCCGTGCCTCTCCCGATACGCTTTCGAGCTTTGTGTTTACCCGCCACAGATGTTATTTCGTAATTCAACATTTAAGTCATCACCGCCTTTTTATCGTATCAACCTCTACGCCACGAAGGGCTGTAATCATCTCTTTGCTTCGCAATTTCAACAGCCCATTGATTGTGGCCTTGACTACATTTTTAGCAGAGGTGCTTCCATACACTTTCGTAAGAACATCCTGCACACCGGAATACTCAAGCACAGAGCGGGCACTGGAGCCGGCAATAACTCCGGTACCGGGACTTGCCGGCACTAAGGTTATCTTCGTAGCTCTATACTTGCCTTCAACCTTATAGGGGATTGTCCGGCCGTCCAAAACTATCTTGTACAAAGTTTTTTTGGCATCCTTTATGCCTTTCTCCACGGCAAGTGGAACCTCATTAGCCTTGCCATAACCGATACCGACTGTGCCTGCACGGTCACCTACCACAACTAACGCCGCAAAGCTGAACCGCCGACCACCTTTGACTACTTTGGAACATCGAAATACCTTCACAACCGTATCTTCCAGCGGCTGTTCTTCCTGAGCAGATGATTTAGCCCCGTCGGAAGTCCGCACCAACGGTGCGAAGCTTCTCTCTGAGGTCGTACTAATAACGGGATTAACAGGTTCTACTGCCAAATTATTCTCCAATCTGACTTTCTATGGCCATAAAAATCTTTCAAAACACAAGACCGGCTTTTCGTGCTGCTTCGGCCAGAGCCTTGACTCTGCCATGAAACTTAAATCGGTTCCTATCAAAACATACACACTTAATACCAACACTAAGGGCCTGTTTTGCGATTGCCTCACCCACCATTTGCGCAGCTTTCTGGTCGGCAGTTTTGGACAATCGGTCCTTCAGACCTTTGGATATTGTGCCGGCCGAAACAAGAGTCGCTCCAGCTACATCATCTATAATCTGGACGTATATATGCCTGTTCGACCGAAACACCGACAACCGGGGTCTGCCTGGCGTCCCAAAGACCTTTTTTCGCACATGATGCTTGCGCCTCTGTGCCGCCTTTTTAATCTTTTCCATTCCCATAACAAAACAGTTCCCGACCGACTTCTGTTAATTAC
>Ga0154684_1024_pt1 | contig 10612 bp, 9 predicted proteins | sample Rifle2008BG13ft_FD_116113 | JGI IMG/M metagenome (GOLD analysis project Ga0154684, IMG submission 116113) | Planctomycetes bacterium RBG_13_50_24 | reverse complement strand
TATGCAATGTATGATTAGTGTCTATAAGTTGCTGTTTTGCAGTGAGTTAGCAAGTGGCAGAAAATTTTAGAAGATTTTCTGGCCAAAACATCTCGATGAGTACATAATATCTACAGGTTACATTTTCTCAAGAAGGTGGGAGTATGAATTTACGATTTATGATTTATAAGTATAAAATCAGAAATCCAATGGGGGCTAAGTCGGGGGAATTATGAAAACGACTACGCAATATAAACCGAATATTGAAGTTGTTACCGATCCTGAGGATCTTGCTCAAAGGAGCATTGGGATTTTTGTTGCCGATGCGCAAAGGGCGATAAGGGCGAAGGATGTCTTTTGTGTTGCTATATCCGGAGGGAATACTCCCAAGCGTTTTTTTGAGCTTCTCGCCGAGACGCCGCAGGCAAGATCCCTGCCCTGGGACAAGATACATTTGTTCTGGGTTGACGAGCGGTACGTTCGCCCGGATTCGAAGTGGAGCAATTACAGACTGGCTGTCGACACTTTCCTGACGAGGGTAGCTATTCCCGAGGAGAATGTTCATCGAATCCCAACCGAGGATGAAGATTTCAATGCCGCCGCTCACCGCTACGAGGACACTATTCGAGAAGTATTCGTGCTCGAGGCCGGCAAAGTTCCCCGGTTCGATCTGATATTGCTGGGTATGGGTTCCGATGGGCATACCGGCTCGCTGTTTCCAAACTCTTACGCTGCCTTTGACACGGAAGATTTAGCGTGCGTTGTTTATGTTTTGGATGAGAAGCTCAACAGGATAACCCTGACGCATCCGGTTTTATGTGCAGCATCCCATCTGCTTGTATTGGTTTGCGGGCAGGAAAAAGCTGAAATTCTAAAGACAGTTTTAACGAGTGAGCCCGATGAAGTGCGGTATCCGATTCACGCCCTTTGGCCCGTTCTCGATAGAGTTACATGGCTGGTCGACAGCGCAGCGGCACGGTCTCTTTAATCATAGTCGCCGTGATGATTCAGTTGGGGATGATTAGTTTCATGCCCGGTTTGATTTTGTTCGCATCTGTGATCGTATTGGGGTTGGAGTCGAGGATTTTTTGCCATTTGTCTCCGGAGCCGTAGTATAGGCTGGAAATCCTGGATAGCGTTTCGCCTTCACGCACGATGTGAAATTTCTGGGGTTTTATCTTCTCGTCTTGCTCGTATATTGTTGTATCGGGCGGATTAATTTTTTCATTCACGTCACCGGGTCCGGTAGCATCAATCGAGATTTTGACGGGGGATGCGTTGAGATTATCACTTTGCCTGACGTTCGAATCAGGTGCCGGAATCTTCGCGATGGCAGGTCCGACGGACTGTTCGGCGGATTGCTGCCGGGAATCCGTACCGCCAGGCTCCTGCATCCTTGCCTCCGGGCTAAGGCTCGGGCGGGTAGCCAGCCAGAGCACAGAGGCGATTACCAGTGTCAGGCCCAAACCCAATCCTATTTTCAAGTCCTTTTGCATTTCAGCAAAGAATAACAGATAGATTACGGATACCTGCCTTCGAAGAAATCAGAAAACCAAGCGTTAAACGGTATTTGCTATGATTTCCCCTTTCCTTTTTCCTTTTGTGTTTTTATGCCGAGCAGCAATACGGGCGCTGATATGGCGACCGAAGAATACGTGCCCACGATCAAGCCAAAGACCAGTGCGAAATTAAACCCTCGTAGTCTCGAACCGCCAAAAATGTACATTATCAGCACGACAACCAGTGTTGTAATGCCCGTCAGCAGGGTTCTTGACAACGTCTCGTTGATACTGTTGTTGATTATCTGGGCTGTCAGCGTTCCCTTGTGCCGATTCTCGCGGATACGGTCATAAATGACGATAGTATCATTGAGCGAGTACCCGATGAGGGTCAGAAAGGCAGCTATCATTGCCAGATCAATCTTGAAATTTCCGATCAGGAGTCCTCCGCCGATCAATGTACCGGCGATATACGTGCAGCCCGTGACCGCTCCGAGAGTAACACATGTGTCATGGAAAAGAGTTACGACGGCGCCGAGACCATATCGCAGGTTGCCGAACCTCAGCCAAATATAGGCGAGAAGTGCCGACAGTGACAGCACGATGGCAATTAAGGCGCGCGTCCTGGCTTCTGCTCCCACGGAGGGACTTATCTGATTGACCCGCGGCAGTGAGGTTTCGAGCCGGGTGGCGGCCAGGACTTTCACCCCCTCGTTTTCGACGAACCGTAACCGTTCTTCCTCGGAAAGCTCTCTGAACCCCGCTTCGGGATCGGTGCTTACGTAAACAAAGGATTTGACAGGTTGATTTAACGTGGCCGGGACATTCAGACTTGAATCAAGAATTTCGTACGGATACCGTTCGATGTTTTGCATGTCGGGCTTAAACAGCAAATCCTTGAATCTTTGGATGATTTCTCCGGCAGTGGCAGATCTTTGGATTTCACATTCGATCTTGATGCCGCCCAGAAAATCAATCAGTTCGGGGTAAGAGTCTATCATCTCTTCGGATATCATTTGCTCGGAGATGATTTTAGGCTGAAGATTTTGTTGGATTTCCAGTTGATCTGCGAAAGCCGTCATTATAGCGTTACTGACAATTTCATCGACCTGTGACTTTGAAATAGTGGCATCGGGAAAAGCTGTTGTAAGCACATCTTCCACCAGAGACTGGTTCATCTGGCTTGTTGATATTGTGAATGCCGCGGCGTTGTTCGTATCCTGTGTCACGAGCAGGTTACTGAGTGTGCCGGCAAGCTGATCCTGAACTTTTACAATTGCGGCGGTTACCTCACCGGCTGAGTGCTGCCCCGCCTGAGGGAAAGTTATTGTGACATTTATTTTGTTTGTTTCTGTTGTGCTGATTTCATATTGTTTGCCTGATTCTCCAACGCTGTAAACATTAGCGGCGGCAAGAGCCGCGTTATTCAGATCGATCCCGATTTTGCGGATTCTATCTTCGACGTTCTGCCTGGTCAGGCTCGCTCCCTCCTTCAGGTTGATTTGGACGTTTGTCCCGCCGGTAAATTCGATGTCGTATTTGTTGTTCTGCGTATCGTTTCTGGTGAAGAAAATGGCCAATCCTCCCACGGTCAGGAGCAAGGAAATGGTCAGGAACACGGGTCGGAAGCTCATCCAGTTGATATTCGGTTTGGTGATAAGCCGCAGCATAATAAGGCGCTCTTTGATCAGTTGCTTTGATAACAGCCAGTCAAATATCACACGTGTCACAAAGAGGGCCGTAAACATGCTTGAGCCAAGGCCGAACATCAGTGTGATGGCAAAGCCTTTTATGTCTTCGGAGGCAACCCAGTACAGAATTGCCGCCGAGATCATCGTGGTAAGGTTGGAATCGAAGATTGCGCTAAAGGCTTTTTCATAACCGTTCTTTATGGCTATTCGCAGGCTTGCTCCCCGCTGTTGTTCTTCCCGGATTCTCTCGAAGATCAGGACGTTGGCGTCCACACTCATGCCGATCGTGAGTATGATACCGGCGATGCCCGGTAACGTGAATGTTGCCCGCAAACCTGCCATTATTGCCAGGACAAAAAGCATATTCAAAAGCAACGCCACGTCTGCGATTGAGCCGGCCAGGCAATAATAAATCGCCATACACGCAATGACCGCTACAAGGCCGATCAAACCGGCTCTGATGCCCTGGTCGCGATTGTCGGCGCCGATGGACGGGCCTATTGTATTAACGGAGATAGGTTGTTCGATAAGTCTCGCGGGCAAAGAACCGGCGTTTAGCTTGTTAACCATGTCTTCCACTTCTGTTTGACTGAAGTTGCCCGTTATTGAGCCTTGTTTGCGAATTCGGGTTTCGATATTCGGTGCCGATATTGCGATTCCATCAAGCAGGATACATAACGGCCGGTCGATGTTCTTTCCGGTCACCTTAAAAAATTGATTTCCACCTCTGTCATCCAGCAGAAAACCAATTGCCCTTCGCCCCATTTCATCGGTTGTCGGATATGACCTTTCCAGCTTCCATTCTTTCTTGCCGGGGCTGTGCAGCATTGAATCTTCTATTTTGTTGCTGGCAAGGACATAGTATTTGTCGCCGAATGTCTCAGTAATTCCAGGTCGGCCTTCCCTGTCGGCTACTCTCCATTCTTCGAAATTCTCTATTTCACACCATGCGTACTGGTTGTCTGAGGCGGCTCTCGGCCCCATTTCCTTGAGTCTCTTGACGTAGCCGGCCATCTGGTCCATGTCCACTTCAGGGTGTCCCTGCGTGGGGAGTATTCGAAATTCCAGTATTCCGGCGCCTTTGAGCATTCGCTGCAAATCCTTGGGATCGTCGAGTCTGCCTCTGAAAGGGCGGTACTCATCGAATGCTGTGACTATCCTGTTAATTTCATTTACACGATCAGGGAAATTAGTTTTGAGCTTTTCGATCTGATCTATGCGTTTCGACGACTTTTCGGCCAGCTCAAGGCAGTAGTCTAACTGTTCTTTAGTCAGGTTTAATTGATCGATAGCATTTCTTGCCTCTATGTACTGGGTATTTTTCTCAAGAAACTGATCTGAAACTCGGGACCACTCGGCGTAGTTCTTAACATATCCCGTCAGCATATCGCGATTATCGTTGACGTCAGTGAATTCTCTTATCGATTCGGAGAGCTCCTGGTCGTTTAGCCCGGCCCAGTTACTTATATTTTTGCTGATTTTTTCGAGGTCAAGCCCGGCCGATGACATTTTTGCTTCTATAGCTTCCCGGTCGCTGTAGAGGGCATCCCTTTTGTCTTTCAACTCTTGGCGCTCGTCATTCGCTATGGCAAGAGCATTGAGAATTGCCAGTCTGTTAGGATCTTCCTGTGTGAACTCCTTAAAGAGTCCTGCTCGCTCTTCAGCGGGCTTTTTGAGCGAACGCATGATTTTGGCGGCGCTGATGTTTTTATCGAGCAGGTCTGTCTCGGCCTTCTCGTAGTTCTGGCGTTTTTGGCGTGCTTCTGCACTTGCTAAGGGCATTTGTATCTCGAAGCGGGCGCTGCCCTGAGGTCGCCATAAAAGGTTTTGGATATTCGCAGGATCTATTCGCCTTCGCAAAACGGTTATTAATTTCTGCGACAAATCTTTCTTGTCTTCCTCTTTTAGACCGTGGGTGTCAATTTCATAGATAAGGCTTGTCCCGCCAGCCAGGTCTATGCCGGGCTTTAAGGTCTTATTAGGTGGATATAAAGTCCAGGCTGCAACTATCACTAAAACAATGATTAAAACAATTTTCGGCGTCAGATTCTTACTCATAACTTCCCTCAAATATCGTATTGCGTATTGCTCAAACGGCTGTGATACAGCCGGTTATGTACTTAATGACTAATTCTTATCTTTCGACATATTTCGACCGATTGCTGAACGGATAATCTTGATTTTCGTATTATTCGACTCGTCAATTTTCAACGTAATCTCATCTTCCTTAATATCTACGACTGTACCGATAATCCCGCCTATTGTCTGCACTCTATCGTTTTTTGCCAGTGATTGTACCATTTGTTTATGCTGCTGCTGTTTCTTGCGGGGTCCTCTAAAAAGAATCATATACATAAGGACGAACATCAACGCGAGAAAAATCAATTGAGAACCCCCAAAGGGATTTCTCGTCATGGTGCCGGTCGGCGCATTAGGGTCGGATTGTTCGGTCTTTGTCGTCAGTTCATTCGAACTTATCGGCTCAGAAGAAATGCCCGGGGAAGGATTGCCGCTGTCCGTTTGGGCTAATATCCATATATTGTTCATCTTTATTTTCCCTTCATAATTTCATATGTCTCATTCCATATTGAGATTACCAGTGGAATAACCGCTGGCTAAACCAGTAATATTAACCACTTTTTATCTTTTTATCAATAACGAATAATCAATTGTTATTAATGAATTCTTTTGCCAAATCGGCCAGTTTATTTCTTTTTATGGCCTGCCTTATTTTGGCCATAAGCCTCTGGTAAAACGTAAGGTTATGTATAGATACCAGTATCGGGCCGAGCATTTCTCCGGAATTAAAGAAATGTCTCAAGGCGCCCCGGCTGAAATTTCTGCAGCAATAACAGTCGCAGCCGGTTTCGATAGGCATTGTATCGTCGATATGCACGTTGTTTCTCAGCCGTAAAGGGCCATTTTCGGTAAAAGCAAAGGCGTTTCGCCCGTTTCTCGTCGGCAGGACACAATCGAACATATCGATACCGGCCGAAACGGCGGCAATAATATCCACAGGTGTGCCGACGCCCATAAGGTAGCGAGGTTTGTCCGTCGGCAAAAGCGGCGTTGTATGACTTACCGTTTGTATCATATCGTTATGTCCTTCGCCCACGCTTAAACCGCCGACGGCGTATCCGTCGAAACCTGTTTTAACGAGTTCTTCGGCACAGTGTGTTCTCAAATCAGGATTTATTCCACCCTGGACAATGGCAAAGAGCATCTGGTTCGGCTTGTTATGTGCTTTTTTACAGCGTTTTGCCCATAGGATGGTTCTCTCGACGGCTTTTTCAAGCTCCGGGATATCGACGCCGGCCGGCGTACATTGGTCGAAGCACATGATTATGTCGGCATCTAATCGATTTTGGATTTCTGTGGCGATTTCAGCATTCAAATATATCTTTGCCCCGTCCACGTGGCTGGCAAATTCGACGCCGTCGTCGTCGATTTTAGTCAGCGGGCTCAGGGAAAACACCTGATATCCGCCGCTGTCGGTCAGTATCGGCCGGTCCCAGGCCATGAATTTGTGAAGTCCGCCAAGCTTTTCAATCGTCTCAACGCCTGGCCTGAGCAGCAAATGGTAGGTATTGCCCAGGATGATACCGGCGCCTGTTTCTTTGAGCTGCTGTGGGGTTATACCTTTTACCGCCCCGGCAGTGCCGACCGGCATAAAAGCGGGAGTTTCAATCTTCCCGTGGGCCGTTTGCAGCAAACCAAGCCTGGCTGAGGAGCTTGAATCCTGATAGAGAATCTGGAAATTAGCCGTTTCAGTAAACATATATTATCTTGGTGTCCCTGGGGAAGGCAGCAGGAAATGCTGTGAACATCATTTGCCTCTTGTGCCTTTGTGTTCCGGCAGACATTTTAATCAATAGTAATCTCTCTTATTAAGGCAAGGGGATGTGGGGGATATGACATTCCCTTTTTAAAGGATAGAATATCTTTGCAGGCTTCTGTCAGATCGTTTATGTAGTCTCGTAGTTCTCTATCTTTCATATCAATTGGACTTCACTCAAGATACGCTCACCAATATATGGTTTAAGTGCATTGCGTGATACGAGGTCAACTTTGATATGTAACAATTTCGAAAGTTCTTCTTCCATGTCGATAAATTCAAAAAGGCTTATAGGAGCTGTAAAATCAACAAGAATATCGACATCGCTATCGTTTGCATGTTCATTCCTAACATAAGAACCAAAAATTCCGAGACTATACACATGGTACTTATCTTCAAGCACGGATTTATAGTCTTTTAAAGTTCTTTTTATCTCATCTAAGCTCATAATTTAACTCCGTTTGGATTATATCATAAGTTGCAGCACCTAATGAGAAATAATTTCATTTGCGTAATTTTCAGTAACTCATTTTCAGTATTTTTGAGTTGGGGTAATAATATGAAAGTATCTGCCTGGTGTTTTTGCCGTCTCTTGCCATGCCCTGGGCGCCGCATTGGCACATTCCTACGCCGTGCCCCCAGCCTCTGCCTGAGAAAAACGCCCATTTATCGGATAGTTTTATGATTTGGCAAATTGTGCTTCTCAATTTTCGGCCTGTTGGGTCGATAGCCAGGCGAAAGTCCTCTGCCCTGAGAAAATCGCTTTTGCCGGTCGAGCCGAGGAGTTTCACTTTTGTCAATCGAGAAAATTCTCCGTAATCACTTTGTCCGGCCACAGTTACGTTTGTGATTTCCCCGAGCTGCTTGAGCTTTGAATATCTTTCCAGGAGCCTGTCTGTTACATCAGTCTCGTCAAATTGAATCATAGGCCAGAAGAAGAACTTGGGCTTGGCCACATCCTGACAATAGGGGCAGGGCACGCCGATTAGTGGTTCGAAGGAATCGCCGAATACGTTTTTGCTGTTCTCGGTATGGCCGCCGCAGGTTGAGCTGTAGTAGGCGGGAAAAATTTCTTCGAGACCGCCGGATTGTTTACAGGTAATTATCTGGCCCTCCGTCTCATTGACGGCTTGCCAAATCTGGGCCGACTCGGCATTGAGGCCCCGGTAAACCTGGTGCGCCGCTGTTTGTTTCATATCCCATTCGCGGTTAGTGCCGAATCGCGTTTTAATATAAAAGCAATAAGTTCTTGCTGTAATTGCCTGTGCTTTGAGCGCCTCAGGCTCCCAGTAGCCGGGCATCTCGGCACCTACGACGCCGGCTAAATATGGCTCGGGCGGCACCAGATTAATCACATCGAATGAACTGCCGTCAGGATTGACTATGAGCTTCAACTTGCCGCGATAATCGTTGCCGTTCAGGTTGAAGATGTATGGATCATCGGGGAAGATAATGACCTTTTCGTCTGTGAAGGCTTGGCCGTCGATAGTGATTCTGCAGTTGGTCAGTTCAAGGCTTATCGGTACATTGGTTTGGTTGAAACGAGTTTCTGTAATCTGTGTTGGTAGTGCGGTCTGGTCGCTGAGTACGCTGAATGGCGAGACGGTTTTTAGTGTGCAGGCTGTGACATCATCCAAGAGCAATACTCTGATCCAAAACTGTGGTTCGATATCCATCTGGACGGTTGGTGTCGTAAGCTGACGTTTCTTACAGCCGCCGAGAATCAGCAGCAGAAGCAAAAAGATTGTGTTTTTACGGCTTGACACTCGAAGATGGTGTACAAGCAGGACCGTCCGCGAGACAATTTTCCCCGGTTCTGCGGTCAGTTGGATTATGGTGGACAATTTCAATTTACCTGATAATGATCAACCGGTTAGTCCAGGTTTCGCAGTGATAATCCAAGGTCTCCAAGAGCTGTTTTTACTTCGTTCAGGCTTGTCACGCCGAAGTTTTTACAGCCGAGGAGTTCAGCATCCGTTTTACTTGTTATTTCACCGATTGTATGAATATTGAGCTTTTGCAGGCATTTTCGGGCACGCACCGACAATCGGAGGTCATCGACCGGCTTGTTCTTGAGTCCTTCTTCCTGGTCTTCTGCGACGGCCTCATCAGCCATTTCTGCTGAAGAGAGCTGTTTATCCTCCAGGGCCATGCCGAGGTATAATCCTTTCGGTTCGAGGATAGCTTTGATTTCCCTGAGCGAAGTTTCACCGAAGTTTTTATAAGACAGCAGCTCTGTTTCCGTGATATTAAGAAGGTCGCCGAGCGTGTCGATCTTCATTTTCTTCAGGCAGTTTCTGCTGCGGACCGATAGCTCAAAATCGGACATCGGAGTTTCGAGAATCTGGCTTTTGCGGGTCTTCTTCTTCTCTTTTTCCTCGTCATAGAACATCGTTTTCGAGCTTTCTATGTCTTTTTTGAACAGGATTGCTCGTTTGTGGTTCGGATGAGTTGCCAGGACGGTATCGACACATTGAGTTGCCTTGTCTAACTGGTTGATGTCTTCGTATAGCACAGCCAAATTCAGCAGGGCATTTACGTAAACCGGTGAACTTGCGGCAATTTGCCTGTAGTAGTCGATAGCAGCATCTTCTTCGCCGGACAAATCACAGCGTAAGGCCAGATGGAAAAGGGCCCTTTGATGGTTCGGAGATAATTCCAAAGCGGTTTTGTAATTGTCCACTGCCTCATCGTAAAGACCCTCGGCTTCCTGAAGACGGGCAAGCTGGTAGTGATACTCGGCACTTACGTGCTCAAAGTTAGTACAGGTTTTAAGTTCCTTCGCCACAGCCTTAAAATCACCTGCTTGACGATAGGTGGCGGCTTTTTCCAGTGTTATGTATAATTTGTCGGCCTCATAATTGAGACTTTTTTGCAGATTTTCTATTGCCTTTTCGAATTCCCTCAGCCGGCAAAGCGCAAAGGCCAGATAGATATATTTTTCTTTGCAGTCATTGCCGTTTGAAAGTTTATCGGCCGCTTCTGCGTATCTGCCAAGAATAAAAAGACCGATTCCCAATGCCAGAGAGGCTGTTTGTCCGGTTTTGGACATATTTAATTCAACTTGTTCTTTGAAGCTTATCCGGCTCGATTCGCCGGAATTAATAAAATCGGACAGCGTTTTAATCTCGTCCATTGACGGCAGCTTGTCGGCAAATAAGTTAATTCCAGGTTCCGTAACTGGTCCCATTGAAAATTCTCCCTATATTCGTATTGCGTATATCGTATTGCGTATTGTGTGATACACATCACGCACAAACAAGCGGGTATTATAATAAAGCCCCGGGGATTTGCAACACATAAATCACGGTTTATCTTGTATAACCTCGTACTTCTCTTCTATAATCGCCCGAAATGCTTCAGAAACGGTGTTATAATCTATGATATCAACCCTAAATGGTAAATCCGATTCCTCGAATGCCTCGCGCAAAAGCATTTTAACTCTTCGTTTGATTTTGCTTTTCCCAACGATTGCCAGGTCCAGATCCGAATGCTCCTTTGCCGTCCTATTGCCCCTCGAACCGAACGCGCGGACTTCACAGTCGCCGACGTATTCGGCGAGTATGCTCTTTATTGTTTCTAACTGACGTTCCGGGACATCAATCATT
>Ga0154684_1078_pt1 | contig 10794 bp, 6 predicted proteins | sample Rifle2008BG13ft_FD_116113 | JGI IMG/M metagenome (GOLD analysis project Ga0154684, IMG submission 116113) | Planctomycetes bacterium RBG_13_50_24 | reverse complement strand
ACATGGGGCATATGGTATAAATGAGTAAGTGAGATTTAGAAGTATCTATAATTTCACCGTATTACTGATCCACGGTTCCTGGGCAAATACCTAATCGTTTAGGTAAAGGTAAGGATAGAGTTGGAGAAAGGTAATGCGGCTGGAAATGGAGGAATGGTGTCAGGTGACGAAATGCCTGGTTCCGTGAATCAAGCATAATGCTTGCTTTTCACGCACATTTTTCTTTGCCACTTATCTTGTTATCTACCTGAGTTAATTGATTTACAATATGGAGGATCAGTGGCCAAGGTCCTTCCGATTGCAGGTAGATTTGACTCTTGTAAAAACTGATTGTGCGTACGGATACTAATAAATTCAGAGGAGAGATAAGATGAAAAAAATAATAATGATTGTCGTCTGTAGTTTTGTTCTGATGGCTACGAGCCAGGTGTCAGGCAGTGTGACCACTGTGACAATCAATGTTTCAGGGAAAGCATGTCCCTATTTCGCCGGGCAGACCTTCGGTTCGATTCCGAACACGGGGGATCTGTGGTTCGATATAGACTTACTGGACCCCGGTACTATGCCGCCCTGGATTGATGTTACGGGTATATGTGGCACAATTTCCTCAATCACTGCTGTTGGAGAATGGGGCCATGGGCCCGGCATACTCAGCGGACCTGATGGTTATGCCGGCTTCGACCTGACACACCAGACGTACATCGATTTGGGAATAAGTCCGGTACTCAATACACCCTTGAATGCGTTGATGGGAGTATTCTTAACAGACGCTGCACCCGTGGCTTTCAGTGCTCCGGCAAGCCTGACTTATGGTGTGTCCGATATGACAAACCCGCTTTTGCAGCAAACGTTTGTTATTGGGTCCAATCTTGAAAACATCACTATTCCGGCCGGTGCTACGAGATTGTACTTTGGACTTAATAACGGCTACGAATGGACCAACAATGTGGGCGAGTTGAGTGTTACTATCTCAACAATTCCTGCACCGGGTGCTATTTTGCTGGGAAGCATCGGCGTTGGTTTTGTCAGTTGGCTAAGAAGACGAAGAACGCTGTAAGAGACTTTTAGATTTACCGAATTGATAAGAGGCTGTTAGTTCGATACTCACTGCCCTTTAGAGCCTCTGTCTGTAGTTCCAAAAATGTCCGGGACTATCGGCAGGGGCTTTTCTTTTACCCATTTCAAACAGCTTCCAGCGGGGAAAATATTAGTTAACATAAGCGGGAAAAACAGTAGACGGCCGGCGGTTTTATTCTTGCTTTGGAGCATATTCAGAGTTAATTTCGGATTTTATTTATACGGGACTCAGCAATGAAAAAAGAAGTTGAACTGAATAAGGCGAAATGGCTTGTTGAGCCGGGCTGCGTTATTCTGGTTACGTCCGGCACGATGCAAAATCCGAACGTGATGACCTTTAGCTGGCAGACGCCGGTCAACAGCGCCGATCCTTGTCTGATATTGTTAGCTATAAGCCACGCCAGGTATTCTTACGAGCTGATAAAGCAGAATCACGAGCTGGTCATAAACATTCCCGGCGAAGAACTGCTCGAACAAATCCACCTTGTTGGCCAGGGAACGGGCAGGAACAGGGACAAGTTCGTCGAGAGCGGCCTGACGCCGGTTTCCGCCGGGACGGTCGAGCCGCCGTTGATCGAGGAGTGTGCCGGGCATCTGGAATGCCGGGTCGTGGAGATATTCAAAATGCAATCGCACGATTTGCTGATCTGCCAGGTCGTTCGAGCACTGGCCGAGGCGGATTTCTTTGACGGGCGATGGATACCGGAAAAATTCCACACGCTGCATTACCTGGCCGGAAATCAGTACGGCCTGATGACACGAACGGTTGAGGCTCGCGGAAAAAGATAAGAATTGCGAATCCCGCGACGGAATTGGACAGGAAGGGGAAAATTGCTTATAATTATGTTCGTCCGATTTGAGCAATTAACAGAAAGGTAAACGATGGCTGACAACGTAAATCGCAGAGGCTTTCTAAAAAAATCCATTATCGCGCCGACAGCGGCACTCGCTTTGAGTTTCGAAGAAAAAGCTTTACTGGCGGCGAGAGAGGCAAAACCGGCCGCGGCAGCGCCGGCAGTTTCCGCAAAAGGAATGCCGATGGGCAAAATCGGCAATCTCAAGATCAGCAGAATCTTCTGCGGCGGCAACCTGATCAGCGGATTCGCCCACAGCCGAGACCTGATTTACGTCTCAGACCTGCTGAGAAAGTACTTTACCGACGATAAAGTGATGGAAACTTTCGAGATATGCGAAGAAACCGGAATTAATACCGCGATACTCCGGCTCGACGAGCACTGCATCAGGATTATAAACAAATACTGGAACGACAGGGGCGGCAAGCTGCAATGGATCGCCCAGGTGAAGATGCCTTCGGACGACCCGTTAAGCGAAGCGAAATCGGCCATCGATAACGGAGCCATTGGGGTCTATGTACACGGCGGTGTAGCCGATACTTGCGTCGAACAGGGCCGGGTTGACCTTCTGGCAAAGGCGGTCGAGTTCATAAAGCAAAACGGCGCCATCGCAGGGGTCGGAGGTCACAGCGTGAAGGTACCCATCAAATGTGAGAAGGCGAAAGCAGGCGTAGATTTCTATATGAAAACCCTCCACAGCCACAAGTACTGGTCCGCCGACGGGCAACCCGAAAACGACAATATCTGGTCCAGGACCCCGGAAAAAACCATCGAATTCATGCAGAATGTGGACAAGCCCTGGATCGCTTATAAGGTTATGGCTGCGGGTGCCATCAATCCGGGCGATGCCTTCAAATACGCTTACGAAAACGGCGCCGACTTTATCTGTGCCGGGATGTTCGATTTTCAGGTTAGAGAGGATGTCATTATCGCAAAGGATATCCTGTCGGGTAACATGAACAGGCGGCGTCCATGGAGAGGATGAGGAAAGCTTAAGTTCATCGGTTCTTACTAACTCTTTTTGCCGCACAGGCAGTCCGAGATTAGCACCACGTGTGGATGGATACAAGCTGGATTATTGGGACCTCCCGCCGCGGCATGACGGCTGCTTCTGTTTCAATATGATCCCCCGATCGCATGTTAAAGTCATTGTATGCCTTTGTCGATGAAGGGAGATGAAAAGATAATTTTAAGCAATCACTGGGGATAACTTAGTTATGCCAAGGCCAATTTCCAGCACGATATCCCGTCCGGCTGATCAAGGCGACTCCGTCCATGTCCAATGGGAAGCGAACGACGTGTCCAATGACCGGTTCAGGTTAATCGGTCTGATCGATGATATGTGTGCCGGTAAAGATGTCTTTTTTCGATTCGTGCGTGCCGTCAAAGACATTATGCCGAATAACGTCAAGACACTGACCCTGGACGATACCGTCGGGAAAGCCCTTAAGTTTATGAAGCGGAGCGGCATCCGGCACGTATGCGTCATAGACATTCCGATCGGAGATGAGAAAAAGCCATATTTCGTGGGCGTCGTTTCGGAAAGAGATATATTCAGGCAACTTTCCCCGAGTACCGGAAAAATCAACGAAGAAAAAACAAACCCAAAAGCACAACGGCAGCTCCTGGTACAGGTCGTCACAAGAAACCCCAAAACCGTATCGCCGGAGACGTCCATTCCGAATATGCTTTCGATCATGCTGGATAATCACATTGATATGGTGCCGGTTCTCGATGGCGAAGACCTGGTAAGTGTTGTCACCACCGCGGACGTTATTAAGCTGATAGTCAGGTTCGATACGATATGCCGACAAATACATACACCGAATAAAAACCGGTCTGCCGACCGGCTTTCCGCAGGCGCCGATAATGTGACATCGTCGTTCACGACAGTCCTGCAAACCGTAATGGACATGATGACCCAAGAGGTGGTTTGCCTTGGTACCGGCGACAACCTTGCTGCGGCAATGGAAGCAATGAAAAACGGAAAATTCCGGCACATACCGATAGTGGGCGAGGAAGGCACACTGATCGGGATACTATCCGACCGGGACGTTCTGCGATATCTTCCTTTCATAGGCGGGCAGCGCCTGCCCAGGACAGGGTCGTTTCGCAGCAGTCTTTTCCATGTTGACATGAGTGACCCGAGCCTCAGCTTGCCCATCACAAGTATCATGACGCGAAACGTCACACACATCCGGCCCGACTGCAGCTTCTACGATGCGGTGAAAATGCTGTACGAACTGAAGATAAGCTGCCTGCCTGTGGTTGACGAAGAAAAAAAGCTTCGGGGGATAGTCACTGTAACGGACGTGATGCGGGCTTTGCTCCGTATATATCAACTCAACGAAAAATCCGGGGCTTAAGCTGCCCTGTAATGCATTTTCGATTTACGAATTCCGATTTTGAAATCGGCAATCGGCAACATTCGATTTGATTTACCCCGGATGGACGTTACGTTGTCCCAGCGGCCGCTGCTGATTCGACGAGTGCCTCGGCTGTCTGGTCTTCCGCGGGAGTATTAGAACTGCTTTTCAGTAATGCCTTAAAGATGTCGAACGCTGTCACCAGGCCATGCACGTTGCCTGCTTCGTCCGTGACAGGCAAACATCGCCTCCGGAACTGGCTCATATACTCCATACTCGCCGCAAGCGACGTTTCCGGTTTTATGGTACGGACCGGCCTGCTCATGATCCATTTGATTCTGATTTTAAGTGTTGCATCGTCCAGGGGCCGGCGCCATTTCGCAAATATCGGCTGCAAATAGGGACTCATTGCTTTTGTTATGTCTGAGTGTGAGACAATGCCTTCGAGCACCCCATTTTGCCCGATCATGATATAGCCGGCATCCGTCTGCTGCATTTTTGCAAGGGCCTGCTGCAGGCTGTCGTCCGGACTTGCCCAGGTGACCTTATTTTGCATAATATCGTTTGCACGTATTTTAAAAAGATCGCCTGTGCCGCTGAACGCCGCGTCTTTGGCCACTGTCGACCGGCCTGACTCGCCCGGAAGAACAGCCGATGACTGAGCCATCTTTTGGATGGTTTCAGAAATTCCGCCTGTTGCGGATTCTATATTAGGCTCTTCATTTGACTCTTCGGAATCGGTTTTCTCAGTTGCAGGTTGCATATCTTGATTGTTCTCCTGGGTTTCTTCTTGAGTTGCTTGCCCGACTATAGTGGTTTGTTCCGGCACAAAATCCGAACTTTCGCCGAAAATTGTCTTCGGGAAAATAACGCCGCAGTTGAAGGCCGGGCAGGAGTCGACCGTCATTTCGTATGGGATAAAGTAAACTTCTTCGTCGCCGGCCAATCCAATCGTTTCTTCGGATTTATCCCAAGGTCTTCCGACGAAGGCCGGCAATCTGTGCGAGAAGTGATTATGTCCTGTAGGGGCGGTTCGCGAATCGCCCTCGCTAAATACCCTGTTCCAGGAGCCGACCAGCAGGTTGCCGACTTCTCCTACGGCATCAACCATACTTTCTGCCAGCTCTGTTGAGACGTTTTGTCTGTTAGACATAATCCTTTCTTCGGGCAACATGACTATAATGCCGCCAAGGGTAAATAGTCCCTCCTGGTCAAATATGAATCGAAAGGTCCCGCCAAGGAGATCCTCTGAATCAACAATATTGACAGCAACCAGCTTATTAAAACGTTTCTGAAGGCCCGCTACGGTCTCCGCGGCAACCGCCTGCTGTTCACATTCCATGTCCACCCCGAACATGCCGGAAATGTCATCACAGAAGGCCTTGAACGCTTGTGTCGCTAATTCTGTTACTCGTGATTCAACTTCTATTTGGGATGTTGCCATATATATACCTACATTCTTTTTTCGGTAGATTCAGCGGGCACTTTAGCTAAAAGCGGGAAATTAAACGGGGCCTATACCTAATCAAGCGGTATAGGCCCCAAACTAACACTAATCTTTATGTTATTTCCAAACCTGCCCCATGTAAGCTCCGGAGCAGTTTATACTATTCGGCAGCCTCTCTGGTCCGATACAGCCGAATGTCGTCAATGTAAATCTTACCCGAACCGCCGGGCACCGTCATATTGCCCTGGGTTCCAAGGCCGATCGCAATCCTGTCAACGTTGGTCAGGACTATGCCCTGATCGGCAAGAGCCTGAAGCGGGATGACCCACTCGGTCCAGGTGTCGATCTGTGCCGCGGCCGGATCATGGTGGACCACCACCGCCGGTGTGCCTGCGCTGTTGGATATAGCTACATACATCGGCTCGGCAGAGTTGCTGGCGATACCGATATCCTGGTGAGCCCACTGGGGACCAACCGTGCCGGTAGTCGTGACATTGGAGAATACGGCCCGGCATGCCAAAGCGGCATCATGGCTTGTCACTGCAAGGCCGATATAGACATTCGAACCCATTGAGATGTTGTCCGGCGTTCCCTGCATCTGCCAGGCAGAGCCGTTAGTCGAACGGTAAGTTGTAAAGTTGCCGGATAAGTCACGCTCTATCTTCACCCAGTACGGCGCGGAGATTCCGCCTGTCGTATCGGCGGCACTGGTATCACCGGTCACGTTGCGCCGCTGGAAGGAAACACCCTGAGCAGGTGTTACTACAATCATCGCGTGCGCGGAGTCCGCATCAAGCGTTTCGCGGATCATAACACCGGCCTTGGCCCAGGCGTTTGTGTTCTCCACGCTTTCGACTCTCGCGACAATCGAGCCGGCGCCGGAGAGCGTCCTGTAAGCAAAGTGGAACTCGTCATGGTAACCTGTTCCGATTCCGCTGACGTCCCAGATATCAGTGCCCGAGCCGGTTATCGTGTAGGTGCCGACCGGGCCTTCGACGAAGCTGCCGACCGAACCGGGGTAACCTCTGAACCACAGCGACAGTTCCGTAACGCCATCCTTAGTCCAGTCTCGCGGATTTGTCAACGTGAGTTCTACTTCCGAATACTTCGAATAGCCCTGCTTGTTGTTATCATAGGCAAGGGGCATTGATTGCCGCCCGCCGTGAATGATGGTTTCCTCGGTATAAGAGGCAGTGGTTTCGTCACCGACAGCCGAGCCGGTGCCGTTACCGGGAATGTAACCGGGAGTACCCAGCGCTCCGGCTCCAAGCCCATCATGCCAGGCGTACCAGATCTGATTGTCGCCGGCATCGTAGTTTTCAAAATCGTCCACGAGAATATAGTCGGCTACCGTAAATCTCCAGATTCTGCCTTCGCTGATTGAGCCGTCGGTATTGTACTCGTCGACTCGCCAGTAGTACGGCCCGCCGCCCCATTCGATACCTTCGGGGGGGGTATAGCTCGTACCGCTCTGGCGGCCTCGATATATGTCGGCTGTAGAGGTATCAGCATCAGCGACAGCGTCCATATCGGTGCCGAAGTAAATATCGTGCTGCGAAGCGCTGTCTCCCGGTGACCACCTAAGGGGCAGAGCCTCGTCAACGCCCGGCGTTGCTCCGTTGGCCGGACTCGGACCCCAGGCAACGAACAGGTCGCCACGCATAATCTGCTTAATTTCATCCTCTGTCAGCGTCCTGTTGTAAATACGAACTTCATCGATGGTGCCGTTGAAATATTGATGGCCCGTCCATGCCCTTGCACCTAATGAAACCATCCTGGTGGTGGCGTAATTATCGTTATTTGTGTTTGTATCTGAATTCTTTAATTCACCGTCCAGATATATTTTATGGCCGGCCGCTGAGTCTTTAGTCCCGGCAACCATGTGCCAGTCACCTGAAGACCAAACGGTTTTACCCACACCTACGGCGTGGAAACCTGGAGCGGTATCGTAGTAATGTAATGCAAGGTCCCCATCTACACCGACATTGTCTTCAACGCCGAAAACAAGGTCGCTTCTCGAACCGATACATAACAGATACTGGGGACCGCTATCGCCGTTTATGTCCTCGCCGACCCGGAACCAGGCGGAGTAAGTATAATTACCGGGTATATACAATTCGGGCGGGGTACCCAGGTTAACGTAATCATTCGAGCCGTCGAATTGCAGTGCGCCTCCGTCGTTACCCTCAACCCATACCGGGCCGTTCGCCAGCGTTCCGTGGTTATCGTGGCCGGACCAGTCAAGCACAATACCGCCCATACCCTCGTCAAGCTTCCACCAGCCGACAAGATTGGGGTCGGTAATGGCTATTTCAGGCCGGGTGCTGAAGCTCCAGACGTCGCCTTTATGAGTGACAGCACCATCGAACTGATCGACACGCCAGTAGTAAGTCTTATCTAATTTAAGCGGAGATGTAGTATAGCTTGCAGCTCCCTGCTGCGAGCCCCCCGTGGCATTCGCTACGGTATCGAAGTCGTCGCCGAAGTAGACGATATGTAATTTCGCCCCGAAACCCGCCGTCCATCTCAAAGTGGTTGCATCGGCGGCTAAAAATTCGATACCGTCCCCGGGAACAGGGTCATACGCCTTTTTGGGCGGAACCGTAAAACTCCAGATGCTGCCTTTCCATGGACTGTTCGGGTCAGCATCATTGACCTCATCGATTCGCCAGTAGTAGGTTGTGCCGGGAACCAAACCGTCCGGATAAGGAAAACCGGGAAAGCCGGCAACAAAATACAGTGAATCCGTGTCCTGGTTGCCGCGGAAAGTATCGCCGGTGCCGTTGTTCACATCGTCAAAATTATCGCCCATATATACATCATGTGAAACCGCAAAATCTCCCGCCTTCCAGCTAAGAGTTACCCACGTATCGGCATAAAGGGCGCCATCTTCCGGAGTGGGACTCAGGGCATAAGGATATCCTTTGCCGCCTTCCATAGCAGCCAGAATCTCGGGCCCGGTGAGCACGTGATCATAAACGCGTACTTCATCAAGCGAACCGTCGAAGAATTCAAGTGCCCATGTTCCCCCAAAACCTATGGCATATAATCCGGTCGCCGGATTAGCAGGACCATTGCCGCTGATTGTATCTTCGAGATTGCCATTGAGATAAATCTGTACTTCATTGCCGGCGTCATTAAAAGTTGCAGCGATGTGAACCCATTCACCAAGTGGAACTCCCACCGAGCTTGTGTAATCCAGTATGCCCAGCGTTGTGAATTTAATCACATCACCCGAATCAATACCAAACTTCCAACCATTATTGTCATCTCCTGCCGCAGTGCCCACAGGATTCCGACCGGCACCAAAAATGATATCATAAGTGCCCTCGCCGGCTCGGCTGATCCATGCGGCAACGGTAAAACCACTGTTCAAAGTGGAAAAGTAATCACCGGCGCCTAATCCAATATCAACATAATCTTCAGTTCCGTCGAATTCCAGCGCTTGACCGCTCCTGCCCACGACCCACTGCGGATCGCCTTCAATGGTACCGTCGTGACCATTGCCGCTCGAATCGTAGGCAACGGTTCCCGAGCCCTCATCAAGCCTCCAGTACCCCACAAGTTCGGCCCAGGCATTGCCTGCTGTGCCCAGCACAACAATAAAAGTTAATAAGCAAATTAATTTCCTGCACATGATAATCCTCCTGTCAAAAAAAATAATATTAAACGGTTGATAATGATTGCTGACTTTGTCGCACTAAATGTCTTCCCATGCATTTTATTTCGATTTGCTGCTACCTCCTTCCTTTCAGGAACCAACCAAATAAATCGATAAGTTAAGAATCTTATCTCCGAAGCGTATGACTTCGGTAGTTTTGTACGTTCCTTGCTGTGTGGGATAACCTCAGGGATAGAAGATATTCCACTCATCGTGAAGCAGAAATTCCTTAGATACGTGCCGAAAAGAGTACACGCTTCACCAATCTTAGCTTATACCAAATTATGCAGCTTTCCGTCAAGAAAAATCTCAGGCCGGGATTATGCAAATTGCCGATGCTGGAGCGAAAAACAGTCTTTTTTCTAAGGCATTTTTCATTTCATAGAATTAATTTACAAATAAGTACAAATTTTTCCTTGACTGGAATATAGGCAATTCCGTATACTTTAAGGATATGGTGAAGTGTGTGCCTGTGGTAGCTTAACATGTGTCTTTTCGATGGTTGGAATGTCTTTACCTGTCGAAGATGTCACATACGAAAAGAATGTAAAAAAGGGCCCTGCTTTTTGCTTGGTGAAGCGTGCACGCATGACAGTTAGGCATGAGTGCGTAAAGACAGAGCCCTTTTTGAAGCTTTTGGAACAATCTCTTTTTCCAAACCTTAACCTCGCCCGGCGAAGTTGTCAATTGTGGTGACTACATATTTTCGAGGGAATCACAGAAAATACCCCTCGAACTTACAGGAATATCGAAGATTTCACCTGAATCCGGCTTCATTTCCATAATGATGTTGAACCGGACATACATAAAACCACGATTCTCAGTAGTAGGGGCGGTTCGCGAACATCCCTTACCTGTTACATCATCGGCTGTTATGGCCGGTTCGGTAGATAATTCTTTTCAATTCAGGCATTTCCGAGTTTCCGGCAGCAACTCCCATCATACGCTCGAACTTCTCTGGAGGAAACTTTGTATCCCGCAGGCAAAGAAATTCCTGAAATTTCTCTTGACGGGAAGCTACATAATTTGGTAAATTAAAGCTTGGTGAAGTATGTACCTTTTTTGGCAGGTATCCAAGGAAGTTATGCTTCCCGACTGGTGGAATATCTTCAATTCCTGAGGGTATTGAAGCATAAAAAGGAACGGGCAAGACGACCGAAGTTGTATGCTTCGGAGATAAGAATTTTACCTTATCATCAATTATATATAGTTAGTTCCTAAAGGAAGGAGGTAGCAGCAAACCCAAGAATGATATCTTGGGCAGACACTTCGATAAATGCAGTGAAAGTAAAATTCTTATCGGTCGATTATATTTTAACGTCCTTATTTTGAAGGAGGATTATTATGTCTAAGAAATTGTTACTTATTGTTGTTATCGTGTGCACCCTG
>Ga0154684_1196_pt1 | contig 10846 bp, 2 predicted proteins | sample Rifle2008BG13ft_FD_116113 | JGI IMG/M metagenome (GOLD analysis project Ga0154684, IMG submission 116113) | Planctomycetes bacterium RBG_13_50_24 | reverse complement strand
GGGATTACCTTAGCGGCGGTAATCATGATTATTGCACTTATGCCTGTAATGACGCTTACGCCTGTGATCGAATCGCCGATACCACGTTTGTAATCCTTTATCGTCCAGCCTTTCTCACGAACCAGGTTGCCCTGGTAGAACGCCGCGGCGACCGAGAAGGTTGTCCCCAGCAGCGAAGCAATCAGAATCATCGGGTCCTGGATCGCTCCGTCTATTTTCTTTGGTACGCCGAGCGACACACTCTCGGGCCAGCTCGGAATAATGCCCCTGACGATGCCCGACAGGCTTGGCCGTGCCAGGATCACGTTGATGACAAAGCACAAGAGCATCAGTCCCACCATTATCTTCATAGTTCGTTCGAGGAAGCGATAAAGCTGTTTTGCTGAGAACAGGAAAATAATAATCAAACAGTTGAATCCCAACAGTACCCAGTGGGCGTTGAGCTTTGGTGCAAGCGTATCGATGGCGGCGGCCACAGCCAGATTATTCGAGAATTGAAACGTGCCGCAAATGAGGCAGAGATTGATGCCGATAACCGCGGCGGCCGGCCGGCCCAGACGCTGGGCAACCAGGGTGCAGGGCGTCGCTCCGCCAACGACGCCGATTCTCGCGGCCGTTGTCATATATGTTCCCATCAGGATTCCGGTCAGAACGAGCAGCCACAGCAATTGGTATCCGTGGCTGGCCCCGATATTGGCGCTGATCAACAGGCTGCCCGGTCCGAATACTACGCAGGCGGTAATCAATGCCGGGCCGATTGACCGCCACCAGGAAAGACGTTGCTTGGATTCCGAAGCTTTAGTTGGTTCAGTCATAAATTACCTTTCGGTCGTATCAGTCTGCTGCAAGTGCATCTGGTATTCTCTCATTAAACGATTGGGAAATTTATACCAGATGCGCAGAGGATATGCCAGCTTTTGGATTAAGGCGGAACAAATTGTTGGTAGGAGCAACCCTTATGTGGTTGCCCTGATTCATTATCGGTGCTCCGCTGTTAGGCTTCCTCTGTAAGGAATTCCTATGACTGTGGAGGGCGGCCACATGGGGCCGCCCCTACTGTCCGGGCGAAGGCGGAGCGGCGAGCCAGTTGTCGGGATCGTTGCCGTAGTCGGTTAAGACCGTTCTGGTTAAGGCCATTCCGTCGCCGTCAGCTTCGACGGGCCAGAGGTCTATGCCGCCCGGGCAATTCTCCGGATTAGAGCCGTCGCTATAATTGATCCTGTCGGCGCGGATATATTGGCGGACGTTTTCCTTATCCAGGTCGCCGGGCATACTCAGCTCCAGGCTTTCACCGGCATTGCTCAGGTTCCCTTCGTACGGGCCGAGAATGATATCAGCGGGCACGGCCGGGTAGCGCCTGGAAAATGCCGCCGGATGATTGACGACTAAGAGCACGCCGCCGGCAGGGATTGTGACAGGAGCGTAGGTTGGGAAGGTGAAATCGATGCCGCCTGTGAACTTCCATGGCTCGCCTACGCCATAATCGTATAGCGATACCGGCTCGGCGCTGATGTTGTGCAGCTCGATGTATTCGTATTGGTCGTTGGTATAGGAACCGCCATGGGGCCAGTCGGGATTGTACATTATCTCGTTGATGACTATTGGGCCGACCTTCGGATATGAATTGGCGGAGCCGGGCGTGTTTTCTTCCATCGCTGCAAAGTTATAATTTCCGGTGCTGGGTATAAAGTAACGCCCGAAGGAGACGCCGGTTTCCGAAGAGCCGAAATCCTCTGTTGTGCGATAGCCTGTCAATACGCTGTTTTTAGTCGAGCTGAGGTACAACTGTTCGCCGTTCTCGCTCAGGGCGAACGGCTCATAACAAGCCGGATCGTTCTCATTGCCGAAGTTCAGATCCTCATATAAAACAAGGTATCCATTCGGGCCAATTGTTGTTCCGTTCGGAATTTTGTATTTGAAAATATCTTTTTTGCTGTCGCTGAGGAACCAGCCGCCAATGTCAATCGCAGTTTCGGTAGTATTGTGCAATTCTATCCAGTCCGACGCTTCAGCATGTGCGTGGGCCATGACCTCGTTAATCACTACAGCACCGGGATTGGGTATTATGCCGCTGTCATCGGAGTCCGGCGAGCCGCCTTCGTAAGCACTCGGGCGCCAGGAGTCTTTTTCGCCCCAACTGTTCGGGTCGGGGTTCATAGCATCGATAATGGTCAGCGAGAAACCATCGCCGTCGGTAATCGAGCGCCAGCCATTTTCATAGCGGAAGTTTAGGATCATCCTGCCGATGGCATCCTGGAGTTCGATCCTTTCCCCGGCGTTATCCAGCTTGCCGGAGTATTGACCTGCGATGTTGATGTTTGTGCCGTATCGTGCTTCGAATACATTACGGTCCTGGACGACGACGGTATATTCACCGGCGGCAAGCTCGATGTTCGGGAAGGTGAAATCTATGCCGTTTATGAAACTGACCAGATTCAGATTGATTGTCTCGGAGCCGATGTTCTGCAGCTCGACGAACTCTTCGTTCGGGTCCGGCGGGTTATACATTATCTCTGTGATGCGCAGATTCTCCGCTACGGGACCGATAGCATAGACCGTTTCATTCAGGGCGCTCCATGTCTCGCCGCTCAATACTCTTGCTTTGACCTGAACGCTGTGGGGCAGCGTAATCGGGCCGGTATATTCCAGGACACCACCCTGATCGCTGTCGTCGGAATCATCTCTGCTGCCGAGAATCTCGGCGGAGATAAGAAAATCTGAGCTTGTGGTGGAGCTGTTCATCGCCTGGATAGCCAATAAATTGTCATCCTGCTGCAGCTTGTCGATAAATTCGGAAATATCGATACTCTCGAAGAGTACTGCCGCCGAATCGGCATGGCTGGCGCTGGCACTGGAGTTCCAGGCCGGCGTGCCGTCGAAGTTTCGCCTTGCCACTTCGACGCCGTTAATGTAGGCGACAAAGCCGTCATCGTACCTGACGTTAAGCGTCAAAGATGTATAGTCGGCATCGACTGTGAATGGGATGCGGACGTAACACGTGGCGTTCCTGGCATACATTTGTTCCTGGAGGTCGATGCTGATAAAGTCCTCGAAACCCGTTGTTCTCTCGAATCCGACGCCGCCGGGAGCACCTGTGCAGGATAACCATGTCGAATCGTCGAAATCACCGCCGCCTTTCCATTCGTTACCGACCGGGCCGACCGGAACGATTGCCCGCTTATCGGCATCCTCAGGCACAAGGGCGTCCGCCTGCTGTGATGCGCCCGAAGATCGCGGGTCGGAGCCGTCGAGCGTGTACAATATCGTGCCGGTCCGGGCAGTCATCGAGAGCAAATCATCTGCCGAAATTTCACCGCCATGCTGGTAGGCACCGTTGATGTTAAAGACCGGAGCATCGACATTCGGGTACCAATCCTTGGATTGAAGCTGGCCGAGCACGACCTGAGTCCGCAGCGGAAAACCGTAGGCATCATAATCATTAATGATGCGGTTAATTTCAGGCCACCAATGGTCGTCTTTCGTATAAGGCCTCGAACTTCTTGAGTCACCCCATCTGGCCGATTCTGCGATAATCGCCATTTCGATTTGTTCGGCCCGCTCCATTAAACGCCATGTCGACTGGCCCGGGGTCAGCAATCCATCGTTGAAAAAGTACTTATGCGCGCGATCCCCCATTCTCAGCCTATACTCGGGATGAACGGCAAGACGCTGATGCAGCCACTGAGGATTGAAGTCCGCGAATTGCTGGCCGGCCGAATATGGGCCGGTTCGATCCAGATTCCAACTGCCCTGGGCGCCGATTGTATGCTCGCCGTCGTGCCTGAAGAACTTGAATCCATCCGGATTGATTCGATTGTAGATGCCGTAGTAGTTATTAGGCCGGCTGTTGCCGAGGAAGTTGGAGATAGGGCCGTCACAGTCTCCCACGTAGAAAGTACAAAGCATATAATCGATCAGATTATCCACATCGAGAAGTCTTTCATACGCGGGATTGCGTGTGCCGTCGGGATTCATTCCCTGTACCTTATAGTATGCTTCGTCCGTATAGAATCCATTCGTTGCCGCCTGCCATAGCCGGTAATATGCATCGATCGTTCCGTCCGTGGCTTCAATGGTGTAATTCGGATTGCCACCGGTTGTCTTGATCACGTCGTAATCATCCCTGGTGCCTCCGAAGTACGATTCGGCATATGATGCTTCGGAGCGTTCCTGTGTCTGGAAAATGCCCCAGTATTGGCCGTTGAGATAGAGATGATAATAGCGGCTGCGAGTATAGGGCTGGCCCATGTCACGCTGCGTATCGCGTGAAAAAACCTCGCGAACCATCGTATTTTTGCTGCTGCCGTCATAGCTCCATGAGTAGTTCTGCGAGGTTCGCAGGTCGACGTTGTCGAACTCGCTGACTCCTTCATCTTCGAACAGCGGGAAACTCAGCTTTGCCTGGCCGTACTCGGCACGGAAGAACAATCGGAAGGCATGTTTGGGATTGCTGTCTTGCCTGCTGTATCCCCCGCGGATTCTCAGGCCGGCGTCGATCTGGAAACCTTCGCTGCCGTCGGGATTAATCAGCTCCACCGAGACGGGGCGCTCCCACGTCCTGCCCAGCATTCGGGCGTTTACGTAAATGCCTTTGGACGGATCGAACAGATTGTCCAAATCCGTCACAAGCGAGATGCTGGGTATGGCCAGCAGGGCATCGTCCATAAGGTCCTTGTACCGGCTGTCGTTTACGACGTCGGGATCCATGCCATAGTTGATTGTCTGGCCGTTGACGCTGCCGGAAGGCCAGCCGGGGCCGGGGGCCTGGCCTGTAGGTGATTGCCTTATCACATCTTCGACAAAAATATAGGTCTGTGTCTTTGTGTCGGTGGACATCCAGCCTGTTTTGGTTGCGATTGCTTTTAATATAGTGGTCCTGTTGATTTGAATAGGATTGGTATAAGTCGTGCCGGATGAGGACCCGCGTGCAGTAGGTTGAAATGGATCGCTGCCGTCGAGCGAGTAGTAAATAATCGCATCTTCGGTTTCGGTGGCGAGCGTCAGGTAAAACGACTCGTTGTAAAAGCCTCGCTTGTGGCTGAACTCGATATCGGAAACGAAGCCCTCATAGACGCCGACATTTTGAGCTGCCGGGCTGGGGGAACCGAAGGCCTGCCAGTAGTCAGCGGCATCGGGGTACCGGCCGTAGGAAATGTCGTCGGCCTGCTCGCCGAAGGTGACGCTGTCGATCTCAGTGGCGCCGTCGCTGTCGAATAAGCCGATTTCCTCGCCGGCGGCGTCGAGTTTGAAATTGGCGTGCAGCCCGGCAGCGGTCGTATCGTTGTCGGCCCAAATCAACAGATAGCCGCCTGCGGGGATTGTCGTTAAGGCGGAATTACTGCTCGGAATCCTCCACTTGGCGGGGGCTGACAAGCTGTCCGTCAGATACATGCCGCCGATATCAATCGCGTCGAGGCCGTAGTTGTGGATCTCGATCCAGTCGTCGTACTGGCCCTGCGGGTCCTGGTTCGTAGTGCTGTTGGATGCCATTAATTCGTTGATGACCAGCGTAGTTTCTGCTGCATTGGCCGAGCCGATCAAATATGTGATCAACATTAAGGCCAAAATTGGCAGGCGGATTTTCGTATTTCTGAGCATAACCTGTTTATTTCCTTATATATTTTAATTGTTTCTTTGTGTGATTCTCCCGGGAATCTACGGATTGCTGCCGGGAGTCGGTGCAGCAGCCTGCCAGTTGCCGGGGTCGTTGCCCGAATGATATTGGTCCGCGGAAATTCTCTGCAAGGCGTCACCGCTGCCGTCTGCGTTTTCCGGCCAGGGTGACACATCCGTATAAATTACTTCATCGACAATAACCCAGCAGACCGGGTCGCCCGGCAGGTCGGGAGCCTCAGGTTTTTTCAGGGCAAGCCGTTCACCGTTATTGGAAAGATTGCCCGACCAGGGACCGACGATATCCTCGGCGGGAGTTAAAGGTCCTGTATTGTATGCGGCAATGAAAGCGTTCAACCTCGCGATTTCTGTGGCCGGATCGAAGCCTACAATTATTAATCTTCCTCCGGTAGGAATTGACGTATTCGACGGGAATATATAGTCGACGGCACCATCCAGACGCCATGAGCCTTCGGAATTTTCAAGATAAATCCTGCTTGCCGTGGGATTGTATAGCTCAATATACTCATCTCCAGTCTCATCGGCAGGGTGATACATCAGCTCGTCAATCATTAAATTCAGGACAGGATTATCATTGGTCGAGTCACGAGTGGGCGTCATTTCAAGCCAATACGCATCGCCGTCCGGATAGCGGCCTATGGATGTGTTTATTAGCTGGCCGTTGAATCTGACGCTGTCAATAATGCGGTCCTCGGATGTGCCGGGCAGATATGAGAGAATCACGTCTTCCCCGGCCTTGTTCAGGCCGAATCCGCTGCTGATTGGATTATGGAAGCCTGTCACCTCGTCGAAACTAATATAGGAGTGGCCGGCGATATCCACTGCCGGCATAGCCCATTTCTTCAGCTCGTCGATGTCGTCACTGAGATACCAGTCATTCAGATTGATACTTGTCGCCGCCGTATTGTAGAGTTCTATCCAGTCGTTGGATTCGTGCCCGGGCAGTTGCGGATTACGATAGTCGGTATGTGCCATGATTTCGTTAAGGACAACGTTGGTTTCCGGCTCGGGGTCTTCCGTGCCCGGCGAGCCGCCGATGTAAGTGCTCGCGCGCCAGTTGCCGCCGTAGTTCAGCGAACCATCGGGTTCGCCGGGCAGCGCCGAAATCAACGGCACGAGCGAGTGACCTCCGCCGGCGGCTGAGAGCGGCCAACCGCGACCGTTATTGTAAGCGAATTCTGCAACGGTTCCGTTCCAGAGATCGATCAGGCTTATGGTTTCGCCGTTGTTTGCAAGCTTGCCGCTATATTCTCCGGCTATTTTAGCGGATAATCCCGCGCCGTAGCGGGATTCGAAAGCAGCCTGGTTTTTGACCACAAGTACGAACTCGCCGGCCCCGAGGCTCGTGACGCTGCCATTGTTGAAATCGAATGTGATGCCGTTATTAAAAGAAACAGACGTCAAGTCGATGGTTTCGTCTCCGATGTTTTGCAATTCGATGAACTCGAATTCATTATTGTCGTCCGAATTGTTGGCCGGCGGATCAGCGGGATTGTACATTACTTCTGAGATGCGCAGATTATTCAATGTATAGGCCGCGATCGGTTCGCCGGTTACAAACTGCCGCGGCGCCGACCAGTGGCTCCATCGGCCGCTGGTGTCCTTCATCCGGCAGCGAACCCGGTAGGTCCGGCCGACTTTAACCTCGCTGGCGGGAATCGTTATGTCACTGTCGAAGTCCGTCATTTCTTCGCTTTCCCAGACGGCATCGATTTCGTACTTGCCTTCTCCTGCCTGATAGACCGGCTGAGCACTGCCGGGCTCGGCCGGCTGGCCTGTCAGACGAACCTCGATGAAGCAATCGGAACTGCTGGTGCGTGACATGTTGTGCACCTGGATGGAGATTATGTTTTCGCCCTCGACAAGGTAGATCGGCTTCGGCAGCTCGAAAGTAAACCAGCTCTTCTCAGAAGAGTGGGCGCCGCTTGCATAATCTTCGTAGGACATATTTTCTGCCGGCATGTTCTCCTGCAGCACGAACGTATCATTGATCCAGACATTGAAACCATCGTCATACATCGCTTCCAGCACGAGATTGTCTATCGCCGAGAGGTCGTCTATCGTAAACTTTTTGCGAATGAAAAAAGACGTATAGGTATATCTCATATCTTCCAGCGTGGTTCCCAGAAAAGTGTCCGGTTCTCCCCAGCCGATCGGAGTTGCTCCCTGTTGCCAGTGCGAATCGTCGAAGGATAATTCCCGCCATTCGGTCGTATCGGGCGAGGAAGCCTCCTGCGTACCTTTGAAGTATTTCCATTCGCTGCCTTCGGATACCAGCGTGATATCTTCGTCCGGCAGCGTGACCTGGGAGCCTTCGGTAACTTCGGCGATTCGCCATTTCATCGCGGCGAATGAGCCGCTGCCCTGCGGATCGCTGAAAGGATCCACCTCGAACGTCAGCGAGTTAATCGGATACGTAGACGGACAGGTGGCGGTAACGATGGGTGTGCGGGGTATCGATGAATCCTCGAAATACGTATCGAATTCGCGGTTGTTCGAAACCGCGTAGTCCTTCATGATCTGCACCATACCGCGGAAGTCTTTAGTTGCGGCGCGCTGATAGAACCGGCCCTGTCCCCCCTTGTCGGAGTGTACGTAGCCGGAAGAAGGATTCAGCACAGGGTTATAGTCCCACATGGCACGATCTGCATCCACAAAGGTGGGGCCTCCGGTCGGCCGGTCGATAATATCCGCAAGATCGTCAAGCACCTGGTATAACTGGTCGTCATTGTATAAAAGATCGTGAAACTCCCGGAGTCGATTCTGATATTCGATCATAATGTTCGAATTTGAGAAGATGCCTCCCTGGCTCTTGAACACGTCTTCACCGTTGCCGTACATATTGTTTGCCCAGGTCAAATCCACATCCCACGGCAGCATGGACCACTTATTGGTTTCAGGATTCAGATAGAAGAACCAGTTCTTGCCGTAGCCGATGTCGCCGTGGTGAATGCCTTCGACCACGCACCTGTAGCCATAGTATCCGGCAAGGTTGACATTTTGATCCCACCATGTCTCGGATGGCCTGCTATTGTATCCGTTCATAAAGGCTCTCACATCCGAGCCGTTGGTAACGTGTGTCGGTCCCTGGTTGTTTAAGCTTCCTGAATTGTTCTCAATTTTATAGAGATTGCCGTCCGGCAGATTGTGCTCATTCAGGAATCTTCCGTCCGCTTGTTCGAGGGTCATGTAGAGACCCCAGAAGTCGCCGTTGTATTGAGTCGGCCCGGATTCAACAATCTCGTCAATAATACGGAAATGAAGCCAGTTGGTTTTGGATGCCTCAGCGCCCATCATGTTGAAAAGTTTGCAGGAGGCTGCCTCGAACATTCCCTGCTCGCCGCGATGCCAATAATCACCCTGCTGGATGCAGGCGGAGAAGTTGAGCTTGTCCCATGGGGTCTTGTACTTATTGCCGTAGTCGTCCCGCGCCTGGAAGCTGTGCCCGCGGTTGAAGTCAAACTTCCACATATTCTTACCCATGGCGTATCGCCAGACGCCGCCGCGGGCGCGGTAGCGGATGTGGTCGTATACTTTCCCATCGTAAACGAGTGTGCCGTTCCATTTAAAATCGTCGCCGCCGTACCTCTCGCGCCAGGTGCAGTTTTCGACATCCGTTTTCTTGCTGATAAGGTGATAAACGGGCAGACTGCGCATGACATCCGTGCCGTACATGACTACCGGACTGACTCCCGGCTGGATGGCTCCGTACCATGCGGGGACCCCGTCGTAGACAAAGTAAGCGAAATTCGGCTGCGGATCGTCTATGAACGGCACGATGAGGCCGCGCCCGCCGATATCGCTGGCCGTGATACGATAGCGCAGAAGCCGGCGGTGGACCTGGATAGAGCCCGGAAGCTGGACGCTGTAAATGTCGTCGCCGGCGATTGCATCAGCCGCCAGCCCGTCATCGAGCATCGTTACGGTTGTCCAATTCGCATAGTATTGCGAATCTTTTATAGTTATATAGTTGCCGGGCTCCACGATCTGATAGCTCAGGGTAACATCGTCTACGCCGTCGTCGTCGGTAACCTTGGCGGTAATTGTGACTACCTCGCCTGATTTGGGCTGATTCGGCGAATGTTTTACCTGGCGTATATGAGGCGGCGTGTTTTCGAGATAGACCATTTCGTTGGCCGCCGCCGGTGTGGGATAATCCGAACGCCAGCTTCCTGCCAGGTCATTATCTATGAAAGGATTGACCAGTTGGATGGAGTTTCCGGTGCCCGGCTGATTATCCGGCACGGCATCGCCCACAGTAGGCCATGGGAATCCGAGCTGATAATCGACCTGATCGATTTGCTCGCCGTCGGCGTTACATAGTTCGATATTTTCACCGTTATTATCGAGCTTGCCTTCAAACGGCCCGAACACCAAATTGCCAGATATGGAAAGCCTGCTGCTGCTCCATTTTGCCTGGATATGGGCCGGATTTTGAACCACGATTATGTAGCCGCCCGCGGGCAGCGTCGTACCGGCGCCGAAACGGTAAGAAATACCCCTGCTAAAGTACCAGCCGGACAGATCGATATCTTCCGCCGCGGTGTTGTGGAGCTCGACAAACTCGATCAGCTCGGTTTTCACGTCAGGATCGTAGTGAATCTCGTTAATCACAACGCTGTAGTCTGCAGAACCGGCGAAAACCGCAGAACCGGCCGTGATTACGATCAATGCGATTAAGAGTAATGATTTTCTAAAGGATATGATCACCATTTTTCTCCTTCCAAATGTTCGTCTCTCATAATTCTGCAGCAAGTCTCGTGCAGCACCCGGCACGGATCGAAGATAACTCATAACCATTCTAACATATAAAAGCCGGCCAAGTCAAAGCATTTAGCCTGAACCCGGGCCCGGAACCGAGGCGAGCCAGTTTTCAGGATCGTTGCCGTAATCGGCCGGGACTTTTCGAGTTAAGGCCAAACCGTTGCCGTCCGTTTCGACGGGCCAGAGGTCGATGCCGCCCGGACAATTCTCCGGGTGGGAGCCGTCGCTGTAATTGACCCTGTCGATTCGGATATATTGGCGCACGCCTTCATTATTCACGTCGCCGGGCATGCTCAGCTCCAGACTTTCACCGGCATTGCTAAGGCTGCCGGCATAAGGACCAAGGATTATCTCGGCAGGCACATCCGGATATCGCCAGGAAAACGCCGCCGGCTTATTGACTATCAATAGATACTCCCCGGCACCGATTGTAACCGGCACATCGGCC
>Ga0154684_1064_pt3 | contig 10987 bp, 10 predicted proteins | sample Rifle2008BG13ft_FD_116113 | JGI IMG/M metagenome (GOLD analysis project Ga0154684, IMG submission 116113) | Planctomycetes bacterium RBG_13_50_24 | reverse complement strand
CTTAGTATGACAATTTAAAATCCTGTCAAGTTGTATGCCCTATATTATGAGAACTTTTTTCAAGGTACTTGCTATCGTGAGCCCTTGAATTATATTTCTGGCATTTCTCTGCCGAGCTGTTTGTATGTTGCTTCGAGCGTTTCGCGGAATCTGTCCCGCTGCATTCTTTCGACGTGGCCGTCGAGGAACAGGGTATTGATCGTATCCTTGCAGTATTTCGGATTTTCGTAAGCGACAACCTGCCCGGCGGGGGATTCGGCTTTCATCGAATGGCCGCTGACGTAGATATAGCTCGGCCCGTCAAAACCTTTGGGCTTGAGCGGCGATTCGAGAACTTTGGGATTTTGATAATACTTCTCAGCCTGCCCGGGATTCTCCGGCAGTATTCCCTGATGGTCGTCGGCGTACATGATTACCGCCAGTCCCAACTGTTTCAAATTCGACATGGACACAGCATATCGGGCCTGCTCGCGTGCCCGTGCGAGGGCGGGCATCAATATCCCGGCCCCGATGGCGCCGCCGGCCACGGCTCCCAGAGACGGCTCGATCCCCGCTCCGCGGTAGTGCCCTCGGAGCCCCTGTGCGTCGAACCAGCAATACTGACACGAAGGCCCCATATCCTGGGCTATATGTGACAGTTGCGGCAGGACGAACGGCAGTTTCAGCCCGGCGTTCGAAGCGAACATAGTCGCCATCGGCCAGAATTGCTGTGCCGCCGTGGTCAACTGGGTAAACTGAAGCTTCGAGTCGCCGTATTTGAAAGACAGCAGGTCGGCCGGAAGCTTCGCTGTTACCTTTCTGAATCCATCTGTGCCGCGTATCGAGTTCGTCCCTGAATTTATCTGGTTGACGGCCGATGTGAGCAGCGCCGGATTCGAGCCGATAACGACCTTGTCACCAATTACTGTCCAGGTCGGCATGACCTGGGCCATTGCCAGCGGCATAACCGCCCAGGTATTCACGGTGCGTCCATCCTGAACCTGTGAGCTTACCTGCACCATCCCCTTGCTTTTCTCGGCGGCGAATTTTCCCAGGGCTGTAAGCGAATCTTCCCAGAGCTTCGCATTTTTCAGTTGAGCAATTATTACAAATCCGCCCTGGGGCGACTGCACCGTTGCGCCGCTGGGCATAACATAGAAAAGCATCGGCCCGCTGAGGCTTTCCAGCAGGCCCTGGCGAATCTTGAAATTCAGTTCCGCCTCAACTGCGGCGATTCCCTGCTCGGCCTCGATGAAATCATTGCCGATGACGGTTCTGCCCGCATTCATTACCGTATCGTATATTCCCGCTATGTCGCAATTTACAGCGGTAGCGCTTATTGCACCGGGGTCCGCCATATCGAACATTGAAAGATTTATTGTTTTGAGATTAGCAAGCAGGCCCGTTCGGGGCTGCGGCATTTCCAGAAAACAATTACTGACTATATCCGGGCTGTCAAAGCCCACCCTTTCTGTAAAAGACTTGACGTTGTTCAGGCCAAGTTCCCTGATTGCCGCTTCGACTGCACCAAATTCTTCCTCGCCGCCTTCCATCCTTGCGATCGTACTTAAAATACCGAATACTTTCTCACGGTTGATATGGACTACAAGAGCATCGCCGGTTCCGGGGACATTTTGAAGGCAAGCGGGCGCCGGCCTGTTATTGTTGCCCTGCACGTATTTCAGGGCCAGCCCTTTGCCGTCGTTTATGGCAAAGACAAGATAGTTTCCGATCCAGCCCCAGTATCCGGGAACGTCGCCGGCATCTTTTGGGCCGTGCATCTTGGCCGAGCCGACCTCGATTTCGACGATGTCTCCTTCATCCGCAAGCGATTCCAGCTTCGTCAGCGCCGAGGCGATTTCCGCTTTGCGCGGCCCGGCGTCCAGAATAGCGAAGCCGTAGAGCGGCGGGCCCTGAGCGGTATCTTTTTGAGCGACACCAATAATCAGCGGTCTTGCAGTGACCTGGCGAATAATACCTTCGGCCAAATCGAAGACCCCGGCATCTTTCAATTCAGGCTTCTCCTGAGCGGCCTTCGCTATAAGCTCTTTCTTAATGGCTTCACGAAACGTCTGTACTCCCGGATCGTTCCATATCCGGCCTAAGATGGTTTTCTCAAAAACCGGTTTCAGATCATCTCCGCCGCTGGTTGCGACGAATCCGACAACATCGTCGGGCATCATAGTCAATAACTGTTCGGCGGCGGAAGTCGCCGATTCGGCCTTTGATGGGCACACCAGACTCATGAGCAGCAACTGCACACAAACGGCGGATAAAAGCAATTTTGAATTCGACATGATAATTCCTTTCAAAGGTATAGGGTCGTAATTTCGCTAAATTACCAGCTTGTAAGCCTATATTAATCTATCAACGGGAGAATGTGAACATTTTTCTGCACAGATTTCGGATAATACGGGACCATATAAACAGGACAAACGGAAAAGATTAGGAGGCTATAACAAAACCAAACTCATAGAATAACAAACCGCTCCTCGTGGCTATAATTGCGTCTTCAACCATACCTACATTTTTTCCGCTCTCAGGATACACTTTTCCTGCTAATCGGAAATCAAAGATGTGATGATTCCCAGTTCTTTTGCCTGTCGGTAGGTATCTTTCAGGTTTTTTCTGATTCCGCCGCCCAAAATAACGTTGTAAGTTAAAATCAGTCCGTCACAGATTATCTGCCCTTTCCATGGTAATAATACTGCCGAAACAAACACCGGCAAAGGATACGGTAGCATCTCGATAATCTCATCAGTCAGACCAAGCACTCCATAAGCCTTCGGTGGTTCATCGTCTTTTAGAAATACGGTATAGTTTTTCAGGTCTCGCTCAATGAAAAATTTGCCTGAAAGAAAATGCTGTAGTTTCAGAAGGTTAGATAATTCTCTTTCAGGAAACTGATAAGGATTGGTATGCACAAAGTCATCAATTAAAGTGATGTTACTTAAAAGCTTATCGCGTGCCTTAGCTCTGGCTTCATTCGAGGCATGCAGGAAAGTCTCAACATTGGCGATACCTGCAACGCCGCCCAAACGACTCGCGGCGAAACCTATTAGAGAACTATAGAGCGAAATAAATAATGATGTTTCTTCCGGGGGTAACAGCATAGTGGTTTAAATCCCATCCTATTTTTTGCTTTCAACACTTTCCGACACGCCGATGAGAATGAAATTGAATTTCATTTCGCCTGCCAAGCTCTTTTATTTATCCCATTGCAGTCATTTGCATTCTACTCTTTCTTCTGTCATTCCCGCGAATGCGGGAATCCATTACTTTTGCTATTTTGAATATACAAAAAATCACCATCACAGAGCAATAATTAAATCGGGTGCTATTAAGTCCAATTACATATATAGTTTTCCGGCACTTCATCAAGACTGGAAAACACGTCTTTATCAGGAAATGCTACATTGGCTATCGGTATCGCCAGTTTCTTGTCTTTCGTCAACAAACCATCCACTCGTGAAAGATAGGTCACGTACTCTATGTCCTGACAATCATGTTCAGCTTTTAAAAGTTTAAGATTTTCGTTCCCTACAGTCCTCAAGAAAGTATATTCCAAATAGATAACACAGATGAAACAAAAATAGTTCCAAGTGATCCATTCATTTGATAAACAGAACCTTTCCGGTGAATCTGTAAGATGACCAAGTTTTTCGATTGCTAATTCATGAATATCTCTACTCGTGACCGTTTCCACCCAGAGCCTGAAACGTTCAGCTCTGTTACCTTGATATTTCTTTGCTTTTTCGAGTAATTCAGGCTCTTGAGACGCGATTTTCTCTACTGTTTTGGGAGCGGCGTCAAGAAGTGTCTGGGCGCCTTGGCAGTGCTTTTCATATATTTCCCGAATATAATGAGAGTCAAAAGACACGTTCTTCTTGCGGATTGAAGCGCGGATGTCTGTTGTCATTTTCAGATCAGGTAAGAATGCGTAAGGGGATAACCTCTGAGCTTCCTTGAATACTATTGCATTTACACGTGGACATACATACGCACCTGCTAACATAACCTGTTCGAAACGCTGTTGCAGAATGTCCTTTTCCTCTGGATTAGTTAGGCACTCGTACAGTAACACGTCTGGTCGAATGAGGAAGTGGTTCTTGGTGAATCTGCAGAGAGCAGCCTGATTGGTTCCTTGAAAGATATCTTTATCAATAATTAATTGCTTTGGTACTGACTTCACGTTTTGTTCAAGTTTTCCAGGACGGTTTGTCGCATGAGTTCGGGATTGCCGTCGGTTTGTGTGAAGAGTTTGAATTGCGCCATGGCCTGGTTGACGAACATCGAGATGCCGTCGATGGTTTTTGCTTTTATCTTGCCTGCTTCTTTCAGCAGGAGCGTCTGAGCGGGATTATAGACCGTGTCGAAGACAGCCATGGTTTTTTTCAGGGATTCGGCAGGGACGGGCGTTGCCTCGACGTTCGGGTGCATTCCGATACTGGTGCAGTTTATGAGCAGTTTTGCATCCACGTTCTTTAGCTCATCCAACGGCGCGAACTCGCAGTTGAATTCGGCGGCGAGCTTTTGGGCTTTTTCGACGGTGCGGTTGTAAATTTTGATTTGTGCCCCGGCGTCACTAAGCCCGGCCACGATTGCCCTTGAGACACCGCCCGCTCCGACCACCGCGACGGGCAGGCCGTTCAGCTTGGCTTTGGAAATTTTCATCCCGGCAGTAATTGCATCCAGTGCTCCTGCGTAATCGGTGTTATAGGCTTCCAGCTTGCCGTCCGGGCCGACAAGCAGTGTATTTGCCGCCCCGATTTTCTGTGCCAGCGGCTCGATATACCCGCGGCTTGTCCGAACGTAAGTGAGGGCATTTTGCTTATGCGGGATTGTGATACTGAATGCTCGGAAGTTCAGCCACTTTCTCAGTAGAGCATTGTGCACGAAGGAATCGAATTCCTGCCCGCCCCCTTCCACTAACAGCGGCAGATAGAGTTTATTCGTTTGCTTGTCGCCGAAGCATGCATTGTGGATTGCCGGGCTGAGCGAATGCCCGACCGGGTTGGCAATCACGCCGTAGAGCCTGGTCTCGGCGTCTATATAATCGTAGCGGTACAACTGTTTGAGGTCTTTGATGGTCAACTGGCCCGGCGCCGTGGCGTTTAGCTCGTCGATGCTTGCGAAGGTGAGAAAGCAGCCGAGCTTCTTAGCGAGGATTCTGCTGATAAGCCCGCCGGGGCCCATGCAAAAGATAATTCGTTCGGCACTGGTCTGGTGCAGCAGATCGAAAGCGTCGAAGCAATCGTTGATGTGATTGGCGACGTAAATAAGCTTGGGTATCGCTACGGGACATACATTCAGGATCTTACGATACAATTTTCCTATGTTGTCGAATTTTGTCTCGAAGTTGTGTGTCGACAGGATCAGCCGGCCCTTCGAGCTTTGCGACAGCGCCAGCCTGATTTTTTCCTGGCCGTCGATGGAGCGGAAGTTTTCGTACTCGTAATCGATAAATTCCGCCCCGGCTTTCAGGGCTGCCGCCAGTACATCCACTCGCAGCTTTTGCGGATAGTCAATCGCCCCGCCCTGCTGCTTATCCCGGCAGGTCACAATTATAGGGAGCTTTTTATCGCCGGCGTTTTTTATCCCGGCAATCAGCTTCTTAACCAGATCGACGTTAAGATTCTCAAGATAATCCGTTCGCAGCTCAAGTATATCGGCCCCTGCCGCCCGAGCGGATTCGATTTGCGTCTCTGCCTGGTCGATATTTCTCGCTGCTATGGGTACGGCTAATTTTGTCTCCATAGCACAATATATAGCAGCGAGCGGTACCGAAAGCAAGAGTAAAAACTCAAGTATGGCACACGAAAATCCGAATTTACATTGGCTATTTAAAACATTGCAAACCTCACGTAAACAAATTATACTGCTGAATTTGTGTCGATAATAGAATCCACGATTGTACTCTCAGGTATTTTTGGGTGGTACTGTTCGCCGTAAAACCTGGATTTTCGGTATATATATTGGTTTTATATGATGTTAGAGCAAGAGATTAAAATTCCGGCCTCGCCGTCGGCTGGCTACAGGATAAAAATCGGGACGGATATTCTTGGCTCGTTGTGGCCCCAGATAGAAGCCGATTTTGCCGCGTACAACAAGTTTATCGTCACCGATGAGAATTTAGTCTCAGCGGGCCATTTGCAGAAGCTCCTTGGGCAACATGAAGTTCCCACTTTCGTAATAAGCCCTGCCGGCGAAACTTCGAAGAACATAGATACGGCGATCTCGATAATAGAGGCAATGGAGAAGGCGTATCTCGGCAGGGATACGCTTGTTGTCGCTCTCGGCGGCGGAACGGTCGGCGATATTGCAGGATTCGCCGCGGCCGTGTTCAAAAGAGGTGTGCCGGTCCTCCAGATACCAACGACCACCGTGGCCCAGGCCGATTCGTCTGTCGGCGGCAAGACCGGGGTCGATTCCAGCCTCAGCAAGAACGCATTCGGCGCGTTCTGGCACCCTGCCGCCGTTTATATCGACGTATCGACTCTCGCAACGCTGGACGAAAGGCAATTCCGTGCCGGACTTGTCGAATCCGTCAAACATGCGATAATCGCCGACAGCGAATATTTTGATTATCTCGAAGGCAATCTCGACGTGGTTCTTGAGCGAAAGCCGGATGTGCTGGAAAAAGTTGCACATTGGAACTGCAAAATAAAGGGCGGTGTTGTCGAGGCCGACCCTGGTGAGAAAAACTTAAGAAGGATTCTTAACTACGGCCACACTGTCGGACATGCGGTTGAGGCGGCCAGCGGTTTTAAGCTTCTTCACGGCGAGGCCGTTGCTATAGGTATTATCGCAGCCGGTCTGATCGAGATTGAAATGCAACTGGCCGAGTCCGGCAGGCTTGAGAGAATCCGCCGAATTCTCGGAAAACTGGGTGTCCCGGTAAAATTGCCGGGGAATTTGGCCGATAAGGACTTGATTGATTTGATAAAACGCGACAAGAAAGCGGTGAACAAATGGCCGCGATTCGTATTAGTTAGCGAGATTGGCCAGGTTTACTGCAAAGATGAACAATACGCCGTCGAGGTTGCTCCCGAGGTGGTGAAAAAAATATTGGATAAACTTTAGAGAACGTTTGTAAAAGGTCGGAATATGTACAGAGAACAAATCAAAGTGCTCGATTGCACAATCAGAGACGGCGGACTTATTAACAACCACTACTTCACGGATGACTTTGTTCGTGCGGTTTACCATGCCCTTTCCAAAGGCGGCGTCGACTATATGGAATTCGGCTACAGAAGCAGCAGAGAACTCTTCCCGCCCAAAGATTACGGGGCATGGAAGTATTGCGATGACGATAGTATACGAAGAATCATAGACGGCGTCGAGTCTGACATGAAAATCAGCGTAATGGTGGACTCGTATCGTGTTAAAGAGCAGCACTTCGCTCCCGCCGATGAAAGTCCGGTCGATATGTTTCGGGCGGCTACCTATGTAAAGTATATCGACAGTGCCATCGAGCTTATCAATAAATGTCACGATCTCGGCTACGAAACGACCTGCAATATAATGGCCATATCCAAGGAGATAGAGCCGGACCTGGTCGAAGCCCTGGATCAGCTCGCGAAGACGCCTGTTGATGTGGTTTATGTGGTCGATAGTTTCGGCGCGTTGTATTGCGAGCAGATAGAGTATATGGTAAAACTTTATCAAAAGCATCTGCCCGGCAAGACAATTGGTGTTCACTGCCATAACAACCAGCAGCTCGCTTTTTCCAACACGATCGAGGGCATAATTCATAATGCCAATTACGTCGACGGCTCGTTGTTCGGCATCGGCCGGGGACCCGGCAATTGCTGCCTCGAATTATTGATGGGTTTCCTGAAAAATCCGAAATTCAACCTGACTCCGGTTTTGAAGGTGATACAGGATCACATGCTGCCGATGCGTAAAGAAATTGAGTGGGGTTACATAATACCCTATTTAGTCACCGGCATATTGAACGAGCATCCCCGCTCGGCGATAGCATATCGAAAGACGGAAGACAAGGACAAATACGCCGAGTTCTACGAAAAGATGCGTCTGCCACAGGAATAGGAGTTGGGCCCCATTTTATTACTTTATGTCTTTTCCGGAGGCTGCACGTGCTGCTTCAGATCGCCGGTGAGCATGTCCCAGAGATGCGGGTGAGCCTCAACGAGACGGGCGATATCGGCCAGATCCTTGAGTCGCTTGCTCTGCCTTCGCCTGGGCTCGGACCATGCCTTCATCTTGCCATTGAGAGTGTCTTCAAGTGAGGCAACTCTCATGAGGATGCCGTGCACATCAGCCGCAACGGCACGGGAAGGGAAATCCCGGTAGAAATCCTCCGTACTAAGCTGAATACTGACTGCCGAACGACCCTTGAAGTTGATGGACCATTCGAATCTCTCGCTGTGGAATCCCGCTTCCTCAAGCAGTGAAATGGTGCGCTCAACCGCCTCGGCGTCAACAACCAAGTCCACATCCTGGGTTACCATGGCTTGTTGGGACCAGTGGTTCACCGCCACACCGCCAATGGTGCACCACGTAATGTCCGCTCTTTCAAGGCAGTCAACCAGTCTCATTACATCATCGGTCCCACCGGACGTCTGCCAGTCATAGAATTGCTTCGCCATCATATCTGCACGCTACCAATATATGTCATCCATTACTTAATAAACCGCCCCCCTCATACTCTACTCGTATGTATTCGATTATGGCTGAAACAATATCAACTCACTCATATTATGTCAAGCGTCAAGAGTCGGTTACCTGCTCTATACCTTCTGCTTCAAGCACCCCCTCGTTGTCTGTCTATCGTTTGTGACAACGATTCATCTAATCCGCTGAAATATTAAACAGCTAAGGTGGTTGTTCTGCGGCACCAACTTTGCCGTTTATAGCTCTGTTACGCACGTTACATTGACACAATTGTTTCTCACTTTATCGGCCCCATGTGTACTTGATCGGATTCGCAGCGCCATGTTTGCGATACTCGTCAGGCACGCGCTTACCCACATATAGTTTTCTGATGTCTGCAGGTGCCTCCTGCCCAACGAAGCCGAGGCGCCCTGGTACAGCCTCGTGCCCCGGAAAGTTCGCCGCTGTCGCTTCCAACCAATCATGTGCAATGAAGGCACCTACGATCAGACCCTGGCGAGTGGCGAGAATGACTTGAGCTTTTTTGGCCTTGGACCTACTAATCTTCCATGCGAAACGGGTTGCTTCGTATAGCGACGTTTCGGTGGCACTCCGGTTAACATTGATCAGCAATGTTTTATGCCGGAAAACTGCCGTCTCAGCACGATAGCGCCTAATTATCTCCTTGGCGTGCATAGCGCCATAGTCATTGCCTCCTACTCCGCCGACTATATTTGTGAGTCCCGGATATGCATCTATTAGTGCAGCCTCAACCTCGAAGGCGGTCTTGCCATCCATTCCGTGGCGATGAATGACGTGAGCAACCTCAAAACCGGCTAAGCGTATTTCCCGAATGCGCTTTAACTTGTTGTTGTATTCATCGCCTTCAAGGTTTTGCTGGCACGAATGTGCGAAAACACTCGATTGTTTTGACCTTTGCCTATATAGAAGGTCTCCCCATTTCGCGGATCAATTAGTCTGTAGACATAGGTCTTAAGCTTGCGCGCCACGTTGGGCGGAAACGATTCGATCTCTGACTTTTTCATTAGAACCTCATACATTTTGTGACCGTGAAACAATAATTATGTCGTTTGTATCAGGTGCTCTCAACATTTAGTTCCCTTTCGCTATTGTTGAAAATGATAGCACAGTATATAGAGGTACGTCAAGAGGGTTCAGGAAAACAAGATAGACCTGTATTTCGTATCTTCTCTTGATTCTTCTATAAAACGCGGTGGAGTGTTTTTTTTCTTGCCTTTTGTACGGATTTAGGTAGATTTTGTAAATAAAATACGAAATTGCACGTCCATAGTGAGCGGATTGGCAATAACGCGAAACTGGAGATTAGGCTATGATAGGCAAAAAGATAAGACTCGAAAGGATAATCGACCGCAATTCGCACAAGACGGTAATTATTCCGATGGACCACGGCGTAACGGTCGGGCCGATCGAAGGCCTGGCCGATATGCGGGATGCTGTCAGTAAGGTAGTTGCGGGCGGGGCAAATGCCATCCTGATGCACAAAGGCATAGTTCGGGCCGGGCATCGCGGCACGGGCAGAGACGTCGGACTTATTATCCATCTTTCCGGCGGAACATCGCTGAGTCCCGATCCGAATGCAAAGGAGCTGGTTTGCACTGTCGAAGAGGCGATCAAGCTCGGTGCCGATGCCGTCTCGGTGCACATCAATCTCGGTGCCGAGACCGACAATGAAATGCTCCGGCAGTTGGGTCATATCAGCGAGCGATGTATGGTATGGCAGATGCCGCTGGTTGCGATGATGTACACGCGCGGGCCGAAGATCAAAGATGAATATAACGTTGATAATGTCAAGCACGCCGCACGCGTAGGAGCCGAACTTGGGGCCGATATTGTGAAGGTCGTCTATACCGGCAGCGTGGAGAGTTTCGCTGAAGTAGTCAATGGCTGTACAGTGCCGGTGGTGATTGCGGGCGGCCCGAAAATGAACAGCGACGAAGACATTTTCAAAATGGTCGAAGATGCACTTCGGGCCGGCGCCGAGGGCATATCAATCGGCAGAAATGCGTTCCAGCACAAAAATCCAACTAAGATGGTCCAGGCCCTGAGCAAAATGGTCCACGAGGGAGCAAGTATCGAAGAAGCAGTTACAATATTGGAAAGATAATGACAAATCTCCAAAAGATCACAATGTTCCTATTGGTCGCTTGCGTTTTGTCCACGGCTGTTGCTTTCGCCCAATCGCAAGCACAGAGTCAGGAGCCTGTTCAGCCAGCCTATTCTAAATCCATTCCACCGGATAAGCTTAAAGAAGACCTGGATTTTCTCTTTAAGACAATCCAGGAAGCACATCCGAACATGTATGCCTTTATAAGTGAAGAAAAATACACCGCCGTCAGGCATGAGCTTTATC
>Ga0154684_1016_pt1 | contig 11026 bp, 7 predicted proteins | sample Rifle2008BG13ft_FD_116113 | JGI IMG/M metagenome (GOLD analysis project Ga0154684, IMG submission 116113) | Planctomycetes bacterium RBG_13_50_24 | reverse complement strand
CCTGGAACTTTTGCGTCTTGCCATTATAAATCTCCTAAAAATCTCTTTCGTTTCCTATATCGGCAAAACTATACGAATATCTTCGTATTTGTCAACGAAAAAATTCGTAGTTTTAAAAAAAATTTTACCCGCCGAAGGGTTCTACTGACTGGTTTGGATCATTGTTGCTCAGCGGTTCGATTAGGGTCGAGACCACCGGTTTCGATGAAAGCTTCCGGAATTTGGTAGCGGCCTTTAGCAGCAGGGCACAATTGGCCGCAGATTAGTTCTTGGTTTCTTCGGTGACGACCCACATTTCGGCCGGTCGGCTCTCGACTTTGAATTGAAGCGATGTCGTTTTGGTTAAATTGTCCAGAAGAATATTGAGTTTGTTGCGTCTTTGCTCCGGATATTTCATCCACCCGAGCAAGCCCACGGATCGTTTGTATCGGATTGTTGTCTTTTCCATCGGCTCGGTCTCATCCGCAACCTTTATTTGGAGCGAGCTCTCAAGATAGCGTAGAAATTCCGGCAGTGAATCGGCTGTTTGTATTTCGGCGCTTTTAGTGATTTCATCCTCGCTCGTGACAGGGATGTAGTCCGGATGGTTTCCACTGGGGTGCGGCTTGAATTCATATCGGCCGCTGGCTACGATTACGTCGCGTTCAAGTGTGCGCTGCTCGAAGCGAATTACTCTTTTTGTCTCGGCGTAGATAATCTCTTCCAGAGAGCGGAGTTGTTCGTTTCTCGGCGAATCAGCGCGGACAATCCAGTCACCATAGGGCATTTCTATGTTCAGCTCTTCGGGAAGGTTGAAATCATAATGTGGCATGCGCAGTGTCAATAGTAGAGTATATTCAAGTCTCGGCTTTTTGTGGGTATTAGTATATCCCGTCAGCGATGTTTCAATGAGGGCTTTACCATCCCAGAGTAAGCAGGCCTGAATTGCACCTTGAGAATCCAGAGAATCAAACACACCGGGGTAAATAGAAATCGGATTTTGAAAGTACTCCTGGCGCCCGAGCACAAACGGCGCCTTGATGAATTTAATAATCTCATTCTTATCAAGAGAATATACCCTGTGAAATTCTTTCTCCAAATCCGGATCCCCGTACTGCTCTGCAGCTTCAGGTTTGGTTTTGTCTTGAGGTTGCAAGATAATATTGCCGAGGTCGATGAGTTTTTGACTTTTGTCTGTCCCGTCAACGATGATTTGTCGGGCCTGATAGCCTTTGGCATGAATGGTCAGTTTATACTTTTCGCCGTATGGTAACGGCGACAACATGCGCTCCCACCATTTTCCTCCGTAAAAACTATAGATTGGTGCCTGACATTTGAATTTAGTGGTTAGCGAAATATATGCCAAACATTCCTCTATTTCCTGGCCGGTGGGGTCGACGACTTTTTCTATGATTGCAAAGGCCGGCTCAAGTCTAACAGTCACCGGCGATGTTGGGTCTTTGACCTCGACCAGAGCAGCCTGGCTTATGGGATCTTGTACTACTGCCATAAGATAGATGGGCTGGCCTGGCTCAATCCATGTCGGCGACCACGGCAACTCGAAATATCCATCCTTGTTCCGATTCCGAGGCTCGGTACAGTAACCCCAGGACGTCACCGGCAGGGCGACGATGCGTGCCCCGTATGCAGGTTCATTGTTGGGGTCCAGTATCCTGCCTTTTATCATTGTCACGGGAAATGCGGGCTGCTCAATAACCGCTGATTTGCCGAGCTTGGTTTTTATCGTACCGGTTGAACTGGCGGGTTTGGTTTGTGCGAAGGCGATTCCTACAGCGAGGCATATTGCAATGGCGCTCGCTGTCAGCGCCCATGCCGCTCCGGTTCTCGGATTGCCGCAGCTATCTTTCAGGATACGACGGACCCTGCCGGGCAGCCCTCTTTTGCTTGTGACCACCGCAGGCACGAACGCCATTTGTCCTTCGGGTGTCAGATTGAGCAGCGATTCGGCGTAATCGGTGCCGGGCTGGCCGGAGGCTACGACCCAGTCATCGCAGGCCTGCTCGCTCAGGCTTATCAATCGCGATTTCGCTAACCATAGAAGCAGTTGCCACGGCAGCAGACAGACTGTCAGCTCGGCCAACAGTCCGTCGATGTGATCCCGGCGTTTGTAGTGGGCCAATTCATGGCAGAGAACACCGGTCCAGTTGATCCCAGTATCCCATTGACCGGCTGCGCTCGGTACAAGCAGGACAGGCGTGCGTTTCCAGCACCATATCACGGGACTGTGAATTTTAGCGCTGGTGTAAATCTTCACTTCCTTGCATATTCCAAGTTTCGTTTTAGCCAGATGGATTGCCTGTTCAATTTTGTCACAGCCCAAAGGCGTTGCCCTGCGCAGCAAGCGAGCGCCCAATATAAATGTCACAAGCAATCGTCCGGCTAAGATTACGCTTGCCGCAATCCAGACATAAATGATGACCAAACGCCAGGGGAATTTTGCAGCTTCCGAAACGGCTGTAACTGTGTGCAAATCCTCGTTAATCGTGGTCGTGCTTTGCTCTGTAGCTTCGTTTGAAATTATGCCTGTCACTTCGTATATGGCACGGTCTTCGGTTGGTGACTGGATTACAACTGGTTCGGTTACAAAAAAGCCTAATTCATAGTGCTTTACCAATAAACTGGCAGCCGGAACAATTACGGCTGCAATTATTGTCAGAAACAACACGCGATGCGCCCTTGCTGAGTGACACCGCAACAGAAAGCTGCCTATCAGTCCGACCACGAGGAAAATCGTGCTCTGCCAGAGACAGCTCCATAAGAAAGATTCTGCTGAGAATATCTCGCCTGTCATTTTTTCATCTCCTTCCTCTTTTCGTCGATCATTTTTCGAAGCTCCTGCAGCTCTGCGTCACTTAGCTTGCTCTGCCGCATCAGATGCTGGAACATAAGCAGGGCGTCCCCGTCGAACATCCGCTCGATGAACTTGCGAACCGATTTGTCGCCGGCCTGCTCGCGTGTCCGCGTGGTAGCATAGATATAAACCTTGCCCTGGGTTCGATGCCGGAGCCAGCCGGCCTTCTCCAGCTTCTGCATTGCGGTTAGCACCGTTGTGTAAGCCAGCTTCTTCTTACGAGCCAGTTCCTTGCGCACCTGGTGGACGCTTGCTTCGCCAAGCTCCCAGACCACCTCGATTACCGCACGCTGGAGCTGACCCAGATCATCAAGTAATTTGCCGCTCATAATACGAACCTCCTTATCTTAGAATAAACCATATTCATTCCTACTCTACTACAAAGTACTATTACCTATAGTATTTGTCAACAAAAAAAATAAAAAATTTATTAAATTTTCATTTTCGCTTTTTTTCCCGGTTTTTTACTAAAAACGCATTTGATACAGAATGTGATTATGATTTACGCTTTGGTTATTTCGATTCGCGTCCATCCCCAAAGTTTGCGTCTTTGAGGCTGCCACCCGTTTTCCATCAATTCTATCGGGATGGGGATGGCTCTTCCTTGGCTACACACATATAAAAATAGATTTCTCTTCGGGGCTCTCCACTTCGTTTCGTGTCTCGACTCCGCTTTGTTGTGCTCGAAATGACTCAAATAAGCGCATTGATTATATACAATTGGTATAAGAGGCCTCTGACTAAGCTCCGAGCAGATGGCAGGGTCTTTTATATGGGCATTTTGTAAATTATAAGTTTCTTGTTCTTATTATGTTCGTCAATCCATACTGAATATTCTTGATTCGCAGCTTTGACAAAGTCCGGTTTTTCGTTCTCGTTTTTGACAATGATAACGACATATTTGGCCCGGGTGGGGGGCTTGGTATCATAGATGAATCCCTTTCGCTCGGCATAGAAAGTTATCCGGCTGTCCGGGGAGGCGATCAGGTCTTTCTGAGCGGTGTTTTCCTTTAGCCACGCCGCGGCGGTTCTATAGCCTCGCTTGTCTTCGCCGGAGTGCCTCAACAGCTTGGGCATGCAAATAACCATGCCGGTTATCAACAGAATAAAGAACCACAGCCGACAGTCTTGTTCCGATGCCGGTCGGGATTTGGAGAATCGATCCGCGAGCCAACCGGCCGAGACTTCCAGGCCGATGGGTACGTAGAAAATAGTGAAAACGACTAACGGCAGGCAGTGCCTTCTGCTGATGTACCCCCAGGAGTAATATAGTAAGATCAACATAAAGATATTGAGCGCTGCAAAGGCCGGCACGAAAAATCTTTCTATTTCCGTCGCGGGAGATCTTTTGCGGAATCGAAAATAAATGCCGATCAACAAAGCCGGCGCAAAAAAGTACATCAGATTCTCGCTCATTGCTCCGGCGAGTTCGCAGATTGCTTTTACTATCTTGACTGGCGCACCGGATGCTGTAAATACATCATTGCCGCCATTAATCTCAGGTTCCTGGATTTGTTCCGATTCATCAGGACAGGCAGAGCTGATCAAAGTCTTTAATTTTTCCGGCAGGAATTGTCCTCTTGCTGTCATGTATGGAGCAGCAGGGATTGCAAAGCCGATTAGAAGAACGGAAAATGCACAGAGCAATCTTGGTCTGCTCATGCCCGGTTTCGGCGAGAAGAGCCTGATAAATATCCATAAGGCTCCATAAATAAGCAATTGTGCGCATTCAGGCCGGATTGTATGCCCGAGCCCGGCAGCCAAACCAGTCGCTCCAAATATCCAGCATTTATCCTGTTTAACTGCCCAGATCAAAAACAGAAAACCCGAAGCCAGAAACAGAATGTGCGGCCATTCCCTTAATACGTCACTTACAAACTCTGCAGGATAAGGCAGAATTATGAGAATGAGGATTGCCTGGAAACTTTTCTTGCCTCCGACGAGAAGTTTTCCAATGAAATATAAAGGGATGAACGAAAGCAGCCGGCACAACAATGTGATACTTTGAGCCGAGTATATCCACGTAAATATTGATGAACCGCCGCTTAACGAGGCAACAAGTTTATGCGTGGCAAAAATGAGAAGCGGAAATCCGAAGGGAAGCCCTTTGATAACGTCCTGTGGCTCGTTCGAAAACATCCTTGCCTGCTGGATATAAAAAACGCCGTCCTTGGTGATTACAACAGTCGTGGCAATCAGATATATGCCTATTCCGAGAGCGATAACTAATAAAATCGCAAGGTGGATGAGGTCTTGCTCTCTAATCAATCGATTCACGGTCCTGCGGAGAATCATTCTCATCCCTGCTCATATAGAAACCTCATCGCCTATAGGCGCCGAGCTAACGCTGCTTCTTGCAACCTTCCAAAGACTGCATTTATCCCTTGAAGAATAACAGGAACATCAAAATAGAAGCCAGTGCTATCCCAGCCGGGACCATGAATATCGGACGCCACTGGAACTTTTCTTCTTTTCTGAATTTATCCATAACTATGCCGGCGAACTGTGTGCCGAGGAACAAGCCGATACCCGTGGTTGCGGCGAAAAGCATTGCCTGAGTAGAGCTTTGTATCTCCGGGGATGCCTGACTGTTTGCGAATATCTGGCCGACAATGACGAAGAGCACGTAGGCCATACCGTGGAAAGACTGGCCGGCAACGATGAGCCATCGCGGTTTCCCGCTGATATAAATGAGATACAGCAGGAACCAGAACGTTGCTCCGATGAGCAAAGTCCATTTTGGGCCAAACTTATCGAGGAAAAGGGCCATCAAAAAGAAGGTGGCCGCCGCCTGGACGGCTTGTGCGATGGCCATCGAGGCCGGGACGTTCTTGCTGGGGATTCCCTTATCCTGCATGAACGGTGCCGTGCCGAGGAAGTAAAACTGCATCAGGCCGAAAAAGACCATCGAGACTAATATAAAGATAAGGAAGTTGAGATTCTTGAGCAGGGCCATAGCCTTGATAATTGGAATCTCGCCCGTTCCCGACGGTCTCATGGCCGGCAGGAGCACGAGGCAGCCGATTCCCATGACGACTGAAAGAATGGCTCCGAGATAGAGGCAGTCGGCTCCTTTTTCTCCGGTCTTGAATATCCATCGCCAGCCGGTAAGGGACCAGCCGATCAAGGCCCATGCAACCGGTGCCCAGAGGAATATTTTGCCCTGGGTGCCGACGTCCGAAACATTTGCAAACAGCACCGCGTTGACGAGCGGCAGGGTGGCTGCATAGCAGAGGCAATAGAGAATCATGACCGAAAAGAGGCTCTTGAAGGTTGTTTTGCGGGCCGCCAGAAACAGCATAACGGCACCGATAAGGTGCGCGCCTCCGAGTATCCACTCTGTGTTGAGATATTTATCGGCGAGCAGCCCGGCGACGAGCGGCGAGATGATACAGGCCAGCGGCAGGGTGGCGTAGATCCATCCGGTCTGTTTGCCGCTCATTTTCAAGGGTCCCACAAGTCTTGCCGCGAGCACCGGCATCCAGGCGCCCCAGATCGCATACTCCATGAACATTACGAAGCTCAGGGCGAAGTATAGTTTCCATTCCATTTTGATCTCCTTAAATTATGTTCGGCTATAATTGTGGCTATTGGTCGGCGGATGCCGGCTCCAAAACCTGCTTTACATCCTCGCGGAACAGCACGGCGAAAGCCGCGAGCAGCACCGCCGAGATGGCTGCAGCTATGATCCAAATCGTTGTCCAGTTGGTGACCTTATCGCCATTTTCCTGTATGAGCGTGTACTTGTCGATCAGAGAGGCGTTGAAGAAATTGCCTACGAGCCAGCCGATGCCGAAGCAGAGCAGTCCGATCAGGCCCTGTGCCTGAGCGCGGATTTCGGGGGGGGCCTTCTTGTCGACATATACCTGTCCTCCGACGAAGAAGAAGCCGAAGATCACGCCGTGGATAAGAATGGCCATGTAATAAAAAGCGGTCTGGTCGTAAACTCCGCCGGCCCAGAATATGATATATCTTGCGACAAGTGCCGCCATGCCTATCAGGATGGTCCGCTTGATACCGAGCTTCGCCAGCGAAAGCGGCACCAGAAGCATCAGGAACATTTCAACGAACTGTCCCCAGTTCATCGTCGCGGTCACCAGGGTGAAGCCCTTGTAGTCGAAGAATTGAGAACCGAAGGAAAAATACGTTACAAAGGGAATCATTACGAGTGTGGAGATGATAATGAACAGGGCGAAGTTGAAATCCTTCATCAGCCCCATCGCCCGCAGCCCCAGCGCATCGATAAGCGAAGCGGATTTTCCTTTGGACGGCGGCGGCGTATTCGGTAAGGTCAGATTGAGCAGCGCAGCAACAAGTGCCGTGCCCGCTCCGCATAAGAGCGGAATTGCCGTGTCGTCGATTTTCCTGCCGTACGCTTTCAGGGCGACCACACTGAATACCAGGGATGCCACCCATCCGATTGAGCCGAGCGAGCGAATCTGTGGGAACTTCTCCGAGGGGTAGTTTGCCATTGCGATCGCGTTGGTCAAAGGCCAGGTCGGCATATAACAGAACATTGCGACCAGGAGAATGAGAAAGAGAAGCAGTGGGCTAGTCACGTTTGCCGCGAGAAGGAACAATACAGCGCAGGCGAAGTTCAACGCGGTAAGGACTCTTTGACTGGCAAAGTGCCGGTCCGCGATCATACAGACAATCGGGGAAACCAGACAGCCAAGGGGCATGGAACTCATTATGATTGCCTTCTTCCAGCCTTCGACGCCCATTTTTGTCAGGTATGCCGCCAGCGGGACAAACCATACGGCGAAGAGCATGTACTGCAGGAACATCATAATGCTCAGGCGAATCCTGACACTTGACGAAGCCTTATCCATTTTGTTCTCCTTAAACTATTTCCAATGAGTTCTGCAAAATTGAAGTCAGGCATATATTATTTTAGAAAATCAGTTTCATGATTTTCTTAAAATAATCGGGTACCGTATATTAACACATTATCGAGTAAAACGTTACGCATCTTGTTTTTAGAAAGAAAAAATTAAAAGAAAAGATTTTTTCTTTCCAAAAGTATGCCTGACTTTAATTTTGCAGAACTCATTATTTTCACATTCTCACCGCCGGGCACTGAATCTCCGGCGGATTTCATTGGCCGTAACTGCGAAGCCTTTCGGCCGCCAGCTTGACGTCGCCGAACCGGTCGTCGCCGGCTTCGCGTTCGACCGCCAGGGTGCCGTCGAACCCGATTTCTTCCAGCGTTTTCAGGAAGGCCTCGGTTTGCACCTGCCCGTTGCCCCAGGGGACCTCGGCGCCCCACGTGCCCGGCTTTGTCGTCCGGTTTGCATCCTTAACGTGAATATGCTTTACCCATGGCGCCAGTATCCTGACCGCCTCGATGGGATTACCCTTGTCATAAAGAATCATATTTGCCGGATCGAAATTGACGCCGATATCCGGGTGATCCAGTTCTTCGAGAAAACTTCGCAGCTCTTCGGCCGTCTCCTGGCCTGTTTCCAGCAGAAGCATAATATCCTTTTCGCCCGCAGCGTCGGCCAGAGATATGATCCGTTCGTAAAATATCTCGGAATATGAGATATCGCTTTCATCGATAAAGCCGGCGTGCATCGAGAGGTATTTTACGCCGAGCTTCACCGTTACGTCGGCGGCGCCCAGGAACAGCTCCTGGTTTTGCTCCCAGTATTCATCCGGCCCGACGCCCCCGGTGGCTTTGATGCTGTCAAGCGTCGTATAATCCTCCTGCGGAAGGTCGATCATCGTCGCACTGATGTTCCATCTTTGTTTCTGCACGGCTGAAAGGAAATCGTTCCCGCCCCCTCCAAGTGCGGCTCTGACTCCAAGGTGTACCGTGTCGATTCCTATCCTGTTCATTGCATCCGCCACCCCGTTGACATCCGTTCGCAGTGACCAACTGCAAACTCCTATCGGCCAGTTTTTACATTTCATTGTACGATTCTCCAATTCAAATCCTTATCTTTGCATCGTAGGAGCAACCCTATGTGGTTGCCCAGGTCAGGCACGCGGGTCTGACCCTACGGAAACGCATTTTCCCTTGCTTGCCGACTGCTTTTCAGCCTCGACGATTTTAACAGAATTCATCGACTGGGTCAGGGTTGTTATCTCCTTGACCTTTTCTCCGCTGACAGCCCTGGCGAAATGGGCGATTTGGAGGAACCAGCCGTCTCCTTCTTCGACCTCAGGCGTAAACACATCTCCCTTGGCCGGGCAGACTTTGAATGCCGGCTGGCGCGTCAGGTCGTAAACGAGCGTTGCCTTCTCCATCGCGATGTTGAAGCTCATCTCGAAACCGAACGACGGCATCATTGCCCAGCCGCCTTCTGCGGTTATCGCCGTATCGTTGTCGTATAGGTACTGGGTGGAAATATGCAGCATTCCGCCGGCGGGGTTTTTCGCTCCTACGCTGCAAACCGCCTTCGGCATCCCGAACAGATACTGCACATAGTCCGTGTCGTGGATATGCAGGTCAAGTGCCACTCCTCCGCTCCGCTGCTCGTCGAGGAACCAGTTGTCGATGCTCCAGGTCGGAGCCGAGCCGAGGCGCTGAAACGTTGCGGCGATAACTTTGCCATACCGGCCGGAGTCAATTATCTCTTTGGCCTTTGCGTATTCCGGCCAGAACCGGACACAGTGACCGATCTGCAGGATTTTCCTGCTTCGTTTGGCCTCGGCTATCATCCCTTTACAGGCCTTGGCGGTCAGCGCCATCGGTTTTTCGCACATGACGTTGACTCCCGCCGCCAGAGCCTTTATAGAAGTGTCCGGGTGCAGATAGGTCGGCAGGGTTATCGAAACCGCGTCGAGTTTCTCTCTCGCCAGCATCTCGTCGAAATCGGTATATAGGTTCAGATTGCCGAAATCCACCTGCGCGCTGGTATCACCGATATTCCCGACCGCTTTTTTCGTGTCTTCTTCTATATTCGGATTCACGTCGCAGATCGCCGCGACTTCTGCGCCTTCGACCTTCTTCCAGCACTGATAATGCGTCCGCCCCATGAATCCGAAACCTGCAATACCAACTTTTAACATAGTCGTAATCCTCCCGTTTTTTCGTTCTGCGTGCTGAGTGCTGCGTTCCCGGCAAAACACCGAACGCCGAACTCAGCACCGTTTCAACGGGAGCATTTTATCAGAGCCGGAACTATTCGCAAACCCAATTATCCAAAAATTATCAAGGATATATATCGGATATTGGATGGAATTCCGGTATCATCACTGGCCTGGTGAGCCATTTGTGAAGGTGCTCGGTCGCCACGAGCTTCTTTGATCCCAACTGTCCAAGTCAGGATCGGCCGGATCTATTATAGTTAGAGAAAAACCTTGTCCGTCGGTAGCCGCATACCAGTCATCGTCATATTTGAACTCCAGAATCGTGCTGCTGGTCGAATCTTCCAGCTTGATCCTCTCGCCTGCGTTACTCAGGCTGCCGGTATAGACGCCCGGAGCAATGTTAATGCCTTTGGTCTGGTAGCGCCAGTCAAAGGCATCGCGGTTCTTGACGAGCACAATATATTCACCCGGAGCCAGATACAAATTGCCGCCGGGTGCGAACTGGTAATAAATCCCTTCAGTCAGCTTGGCCCCGTTGAGCAGCACGGATCTCGTACCGATGTTCTTTAATTCGATGAATTCGTACTCCTCTTCGTTATAACCGCCTGCCTGTTCCGGATGGTACATCAGTTCCGTAATCCGGAGATATCGCTGCTGATCGCTGGGATTACCGGTGTAAGTCAATGTGTCGATCAGATAATCTTTATCTGTGAACAGATTTATTGTTTCGCCCCAATTGGACAAATGCCTTTTGTAATTGCCCTGGACGAATAATCCCCGGCCTCCGGTGGGATTGGTGGCCCGGGCACGGAAGGCCGCAACGTTAGGACTGACGTAGAGACTGCCGCCGGCGACGATAACGGTTCCGGGCAGGAAAGTGTGCTCTACGCCGCCGGCGAGTTTCCAGCCGGAGATGTCCACAGCGAATGAGTTGGGATTGATAAGCTGGATATATTCCTCATCCTGGTTGCCGGAAGCCGGATTATACTCGAAGCTTCCTAAGTTTATAGCCGAATTGGCGGGCTGGGCGTTAGGAATCAGCGCCGAATAAGAGCCGGAAATATTGTACCTGCCGGCGTTATCTACGTTGTGGGTCACGAACAAGTGCGTCCGGCGCACCGCCAGATAATCGTTCTT
>Ga0154684_1071_pt1 | contig 11029 bp, 9 predicted proteins | sample Rifle2008BG13ft_FD_116113 | JGI IMG/M metagenome (GOLD analysis project Ga0154684, IMG submission 116113) | Planctomycetes bacterium RBG_13_50_24 | reverse complement strand
CGGTATTGAAATCGAAGCTGAGGCATGGAGTGTTTACGGGTCCGTCGTGAAGGTGGAGTTTTTTGTCAACGGCAGGAAAATCGATGAGGATAATGACGGTTCCGATGGCTGGATTACTAACTTCAGACAGAACACAAGAGGACTCTATAGCCTCACAGTAACTGCGACAGACAGCCGTGGGATAACTGCAGCCTCATCCCCGGTAGAAATCACCATTACTCCGCCAGAGTAAATTTATTGAATTAAAAAAATTCCTTGACCGGCTGCAAAAGAGTTGTTAGACTATACGGTTGTGGGCATAATCGGGGACAAACCAATAATAGGTATTTTGGGTGGAATCGGCTCCGGAAAGAGTACTGTTGCGGCTGAATTTGCCAAATTGGGATGCAAGGTTATCGATGCCGACAGGATAGCTCACGAGTTGCTCGATAGGAATACTGTTAAAGAAAAAATAGTCGGGCTTTTCGGCGAAGCTGTTTTAGATTCTTCAGGAAGGATCGAACATAAGAAACTTGCCGGCGTAGTCTTTTCTGATGGCGATAAGCTTGCATCTTTGAACGGGGTAATTCATCCTCTTGTCCTTGAGCGTGCTGAAGAGCTTATAGAGCAATATAATCAACAAAATCAAGTCCGGGCAATCGTGCTGGATATGCCTTTATTGGTGGAAATTGGCTGGGCCGGGCGGTGCGACAGGCTTATTTTTGTCGATTGTGAGCAAAAAATAAGGGCAGAAAGAGCAAAAAAAAAGGATTTTGACAAAAATCAGATTAAAATTAGAGAAAATTTTCAAATTTCTCTGGACAATAAGGTAAGCCTCGCCGATAATATGATAGAAAACAATTCTGACTTCTCGGCATTGGTCAGACAGGTCGCTGATATTTTCTCTGATATTGTGAATAATGGGTAAGCGGGGTTTTAACAGTTCACGCGAATTTACTATTGCCCGTTTTTAAAAATATAGGTTTTATTTCTACTATTCAATGTTCAAATCTTATTGAAGTCCTTCGGGAAGGTTATTCTGTGGAATAATGCCTTTTACGCTTCCTTTTAGCGGAACAAGGTTCACAGAAGTAACAGAAAAGTTTTACGAATGGATAAGGAGTCATGATGGCTAAGGCTGTAAAAGGCACAACCAAAAAACGCAAGAGTTCGAAGAAAAAGGCAATTGCTCAACAACAAACTGTCACCGAACTGGAAGAGCAGATACTGCCGGAGAATGAAGAGGCTGAGGCTGCAGCTACGACAACGGCTACGGCAACGACTACGGCAATGGCAATGGCTATGCCAGTGGATGAAGAGTCCAACGGTTTAAGTGCCGAGGAAGAAGCTCTGGAAGCTAAGAGAGCTGAAGAAGAATCCACTCATGCCAAGTATGAACGGATTAAAAAAGGCAGCTTGTATTTGACGGATTTGCAGAAACTGACCGTTGCAGAACTGCATGATCTTGCCAAGAACGAAGGTATCACGGAATACAGCGCCCTGAAAAAGCAGGATTTGGTTTTCAGAATTCTCAAGGAGCGTATTAACCAGAGCGGTCTGATGTATGGCGAAGGCGTGCTGGAAGTGCTGCCGGACGGTTACGGATTTCTGCGAAATCAGGACTATAACTATTTGTCATCGTCGGATGACATTTATGTATCTCCGTCTCAAATCAGACGCTTCGGCCTGCGGACCGGAAATATTGTTCAGGGTCAAATCAGGCCCCCGAAAGATTCGGAGAAGTACTTTGCCCTTCTGCGAGTCGAAGCGATCAACTTCGAAGACCCGGACAACCTCGCGGAAAAGGTTGTGTTCAGTGACTTGACGCCGTTGCATCCTGAGCAGCGTTTTATACTCGAAACGACAGGGGATGAGCTGAATATGCGAATCATCGATTTGGTGACTCCTGTGGGTAAAGGCCAGCGCGGACTTATAGTTGCTCCGCCGCGAACCGGTAAAACAATCCTGCTGCAAAAAATTGCGAACGCCCTGAGCACAAATCATCCCGAGGTGAAATTAATCGTGCTTCTGATCGACGAACGGCCGGAAGAAGTTACCGAAATGGAGAGGAGAACCGCTGAAGATGTTGAGGTTATAAGTTCGACTTTCGACGAGCCGGCCGCACGTCACTGCCAGGTTGCGGAAGTCGTAATCGAAAAAGCAAAACGGCTTATCGAGTACGGCAAAGATGTAGTGATTCTGCTGGACTCGATAACGCGGCTTGCGCGTGCATATAATACCGAGATGCCGCACTCGGGCAGAATCCTGACGGGTGGTGTCGACGCCGGCGCCATGCAGATGCCCAAGAGATTTTTCGGTGCTGCCAGGAACGTCGAAGAAGGCGGCTCGCTTACGATTTTTGCTACCGCATTAATCGATACCGGCTCAAAAATGGACGAGGTGATCTTCGAAGAGTTCAAGGCGACCGGTAATATGGAATTGCATCTGGACAGGCGTCTCGTTGACAGAAGGATCTGGCCGGCGATTGACATCAGCCGAAGCGGAACCAGGCGGGAAGAACTGCTGCTCGATCCGAAAGAGCTTCAGCTCGTATACCGGCTCCGCAGGATTCTTAGCGAATTGAATCCTGTCGAAGCGGTCGAGCTGCTCAAAAGCAGGCTTGCCAAGACCCGAACCAACGGAGAGTTCCTGATGACAATGAACCTCGATTAATTTGTAAAAATAATCAATAATTATCTTGGTACTCTGGAAACATCCACCAAATTGCCGTCTTGGGATTCAGGTCTGAGATTATGATTCCGAGAGGCTTGACATATTTCTTTTTTGTGATATGATTACGGAAAACCGTAATTTATCGGAAGTTCAACATTAGTTTTACGTAGAAAGTTCCAGATAAAAGAAAGGCCGCCAAGGATGAATGTTAATGCTCACAATAGATGGATAAACCTCATACGGGATTTTATAACATTCAGTACTATTACGTCATTCCCTTGACGGGCCGGTCACACTTTGTATTGAAGAGGCCGGCAAAAACACCGGCCTTTTTTATTGGAAACATTGAACAAAAACTGTCGAGTATGATTAATAACTGTACGGGATAATTCTATCAAAAGTGAGAAAATCATGTGCTTAATAGAGTTTAATTACGGTTTTGTCAATTTCACTTCGAAGATGTCGGTTGACTGGTATTTTTTCTGAATTCCTGAGGAGATAAGAAATGACCGCATTCAATAATCACAAAATGCATGAAATTATAAATCCTTACTTTCCAAAGCACCATTTTCCCAACGGTACGATTTTGCTACATCTCTTGATTAGTGCGTGCATAGACTGGCATGCCTATTTGTCCGAGAGGTTTAGCCGCCGTAGAAATATTATGTTCTCCGGCAATTCACCTCCTTTTATAAGATAAGACCGGGCAGCAAAAAACAACCCACTAAATCGATCATGATTAGAAACATGACCATCGAGCTTGGTCTTGCCGGATTGTGTTATGTATGGATTTATTATGGCGAGATCCAACTGGAAATATACCAATGAAAAAAACATACGAGAAATGTGAGTTATTCAGCGAGACACTAACAAAAGAGAAGGCGGGACGATGCGGCTGTAAACCTTCAAAAATAAGAGGCACATTATCTCATCCGGATTCAAAAAAAGATGTTTTTTCACCGGCCGGTAACAATAACTTTTGTGAGCAATTTTATAAGAAGGGTAAAAAAGTGAAAGGTTCAGCATAGACTTTAAAGATGTATTACAGTCCGGCAGGAGACAGGTAAGATTAGAAGATTTAGAATGAAAGAAATTCAGGAACAGGCGGATGCGAATAGTCATCAGAAAAGTTTGAAGGACCATTAGCATAGCCGACCTTAACTATATGGAAGGAACGAAACTATGAATGAATGGTTAATCGAATTAAAAAATATAGCTGGTGGAAAAATATCCGGGAAAATCATCGTTGCAGCTCTGGATTTGCAAGGGGCCAAACAAAAGGCACTACAGGAATGCAGGAAATACTTGCCGGAAAGAAGAAATTTTTATCTTGAGGCCAAAGGGAACGGAGTTTACACAATCATTTCAGATTTGGAAGATGTTGGCGAAATAGTAATCCGACGACATGATCAAGCATGATTTTGGAGATAGAACAATGGACACTCAAAAGCTCAGACAAATTATAACAGATGCAATTTCGAAAAGGCCGCCAAGCGAGATGAAATACTATCACATTTGTTGGTGGGAAAAACGAATCCAGTGCCTTTCTTTACGCCATACCGACAAGATGCATGACATCTTTTTTTTCGCAGGTGAGGATGCGTTTAAAAACGGCTTATCGTCATATCAATATAAGCTGATAGAAAGTAGAATCCGAGACTTCTGCGAGGGCAATAAAATAGCACTGGGCATCACATCATACAAGAAAGGGACATACGGAGGCAAGTATATGCGAAAACAAAAACTACAGATTACCGAATTCGATTCCAGGCGACTGACGACCTTGGTTCTCAATGCAAGAGCTGATGGTAGCAGCACAGAGGAAAAGTTATGTCAATTGCAGAGCCTGCTGGAAAAAGCGGAGATCGTTGCACCGGAAAGCATACCTGCAAATATAGTTACAATGAACTCCAAACTTCGCTTAAAAGACTTTAAAAGTGGCGACGATATCGTTATCTCACTGGTATTTCCTAATGATGCAACAGTTGATAAAAATTTTGACGATATGAAGGTTTCAGTTCTATCCCCTATCGGCCTTTCAGTTTTCGCAAGAGAAGTTGGCGAGACAGTCTCTGAGAAAATCAAAGTGCAGGAGATTTTATTTCAACCAGAAGCTATGAGGCGTTTCGATCTTTAGAGAACAAGATAAAAAACTAAATTTGCAGTAGCGACGTTTGACCCTTCGAGAAGACTGCTTGGAATTTTACCGAGTAATGTTGTTAGGAGATCTGTCGATGTTGAGCGAAAAGATTATCATAACAGCTTATGACTATCTGCGACTGCGTGGATGGTCAAACCTGGATATTCTTAAGAGCGACTTGGATTACTTTAAAAAGATATTATCTGATATGCTTGATGATGCAGATATTGTCTCACCATGGGAAATCCCTCCGGAAGTAGTAACGATGAACTCAAAAGTGCATCTTAAAGACTATCAAACACAGGAAGAGCTGATTTTATCTCTTGTATTCCCGCCGGATGCAGATCTTAAGAAAAACCGACTTTCGATTTTAACACCGTTGGGAGTGGCGCTTCTGGGTAGCAAAGTCGGTCAACAAATTGAAACACGAATAGAAGTAAAACAGTTACTCTATCAGCCGGAATCGGCGGGAGACTTTCACTTATGAGGCAGTTATTCATACCATCGCAGACATACAGGTAGGAAGGAGTCGTGCCATGTCGGCCTGCTCTACTTATTTGCACCGGTGTAAATGTTTTTTACATTGCTTTTAGAATTGCCTGCTTTACAAAACTGTTTGTTTTTATTAAGATAGTATTCCGGCAATGGTATATTTGCCGGAGTTTTTTTGTGGCCTATTGTCGAAATCAGGTGCATTATGAGCGAGCAGCTCTCGAAAATTTATGAATCCAAGGCGATAGAGCGGCAGGCGAATGAGATATGGTCTTCGCGTCAATACTTTCACGCCGAACCGCACGCTGACGGTAAAAATGGTAAAGCTTACACGATCGTAATCCCCCCGCCGAACGTTACGGCACCGCTGCACCTGGGCCATGCGCTGAATAATACGTTGCAGGACATCCTCATTCGCTTCCGGCGGATGCAAAAATACAATACTTTGTGGATGCCCGGTACGGATCACGCCGGCATCGCCACGCAGACGGTCGTCGAGAAGCGAATCCTTTCGGAAGAGGGAAGACGCCGGACCGACTTCGAGCGGGAAGAATTTGTCGGGCGCGTTCAGGCCTGGAAAGACGAATATGAAGCCCGCATTATCGAACAATTGAAGGCGATGGGCTGCTCGTGTGACTGGCAGCGGACGCGTTTTACCATGGACGATATGTGTGTCAAGGCCGTTCGCAGCGCGTTTTTCAAGCTCTTTAAGGATGGGCTGATCTATCGAGGCAAAAGGCTGGTCAACTGGGATCCGGCCACGCAGACCGTCCTTGCCGACGATGAAGTCGAGCATGAAACGGTGCAGGGGCATTTCTGGTATTTAAGGTATCCCCTTGTCGAGCCGGTTGAATGTGTCGCGGGCGTCCCGCCCGCGCGTGCCAACTGTGGCGAGGGCGTCCCGCCCTTGCGTCCCGACTGTGGCGAGGGCGTCCCGCCCTTGCGTCCCGAGAGCGTCTCGCTCTCGGAACAAACCGACGAGATCCACCAGCGCAAGGGGCATAACCTCCCCCATTGGACAAAGCGAGGGGCCGTTTACGCCGTCACGTTCCGCCTGGCCGACAGCCTTCCCCCACACGTTCTCCACACGTGGAGACAGGAACAAGAAGACATCATCCGTCGGGCTCAGGAACAGGGCCGGCCCCTGACGGATCACGAAGAACGAGAGTTACATCGGCTGCACTCAACGCGAATCGAAACATTCCTGGATTCCGGCCAGGGCACATGTCAACTTGCCAAACCCGAGATCGCTTCGTTGGTCCATGAGGCCCTGCGGCACTTCGATGGCCGGCGATATGATTTGATCGCCTGGTGTATTATGCCCAACCACGTTCACGTGATAGTGTGCCCCTTCAAGGACTATGACCTGGCGGGTATCCTGCAAAGTTGGAAGTCTTTCACAGCCAAGCAGGTAAATAGATTATTAGGAGCAACTGGGTCTTTCTGGCAGGAGGAGTATTACGACCACCTGATTAGGGACGAGGATGATTTCAAGAACCAGGTTAATTATGTACTTGAGAATCCTGAAAAAGCAGGCTTGCAAGACTGGCCGTGGTGCGGGATGCAGGGCTCGACATCAGATGAAGAACGAGGGCAAGATGCCCTCGGGACGCAAGGGCGGGACGCCCTCGCCACGATAACGTACGTAACCGTAGCCACGACCCGGCCGGAGACAATGCTTGGTGATACGGCTGTGGCGATGAACCCAAATGATCCACGTGCAAAATATCTTGTCGGCAAAAAAGTCCGGCTTCCGATCGTCGGCCGCTTTATCCCCATCATTGCCGATGAGCATGTTGTTCTGCCCGATCCCGATAGTGAAGACGAAAAGGCAAAATTCTCTACAGGCTTTTTGAAAGTCACGCCGGCCCATGACCCGGACGACTGGGCTATCGGCGAGAGACACGGACTACAGGTAATCAATGTAATGGCACCCGACGGCTCGATAAGCGACAAGTACGGCTGGGAAGACGCAAAAGAGCCGGAGGCGCAGTCTTTGCTCGGCATGGACCGTTTCGAGGCCCGTGAAGCCATTGTTGAGTGGTTCCGGGAGGAAAATCTGCTCGAAGAAGTTCGTGAATACGTACACGAAGTAGGGCACAGTTATCGCAGCCATGTGCCTATCGAGCCATATCTGTCCGACCAGTGGTATATCGCCGTTAAGAAACCTATCGAGCATCTGGCAGAGAAATTCGGCTCCGGGCTTATCGAGGGCACGGATGTACCGGTTAATTCCTTATCCGGCCTGGCGTTAAAGCCCCTGCTTGACGGCCGGCTGCGCTTTATCCCGGATCGCTACGCAAAGACATACCAGAACTGGCTGGAGAACCTCCGAGACTGGCCCATCAGCCGACAGCTCTGGTGGGGACATAGAATACCAGTGTGGTCTGTGAAAGTATCTCACGCAATGTATATTCACGAAGGAGAGTCCGATGATTCTGTCAAAAACCGCAGGACAAAGGAATCTGAACAGCTGATCATGGATTTCCTTGATGCTTGTGGTATTAACAAAGAAGATGTTGCCTTTCTGTGGTCACAAGAACTCATAGACGGTACTTTTCCTCTCTATATTTGTGTGAAAAATCCTGAGGGAGAATTGGCTCTTTCTATGGCGAACAAGATTCTTGCTCACCATTCAACGTCAGATATGAATTTAGTCCGCCGGTACAAAACCGAGAGTGAATCTATCAAAGATAGATTTGGGACAAAAGCATACCATGAGGTTGTCAAACTCAAGCCGCGCATTCAAAGCATGGAACTTGACAAGGATGTTCTCGATACGTGGTTTTCTTCGGCGCTTTGGCCGTTCAGCACGATGGGTTGGACAGGAGATGAGAAGGAAGACAATAAAAACGAAACACTCAAAACGTTCTATCCGGGCGATGTCCTTTGCACGGCGCGCGAGATTATTACGCTGTGGGTTACGCGGATGGTAATGATGGGGCAATATTGTGCCGGCGATATTCCGTTCAGCGATGTGTATATTCACGCGATGATTCAGGACGGTGAAGGTCGTAAGATGTCCAAGAGTCTCGGCAACGGCATTGATCCTTTGGTTGCTATCGACAGCCACGGGGCCGATGCGATGCGATTTACCTTAGCCAGCATGGCTACGGACACGCAGGATATCAGGATGCCGGTGGCGGAAATGACCCTGCCGGACGGGCGCCAGGCCAATACATCGCCGAAATTCGATATCGGGCGAAACTTCTGCAACAAGCTTTGGAACGCCTCGCGTTTTGCGATGATGAATCTTGACGGCATTGACCCGGCCGGTTTCGATCCGGGCGAAATGGACATTGCCGATAAGTGGATTCTTTCCCGTTTAACCGATACGATCGCTGAGACAACAAGGTCTCTGGATGAGTTCAAATACAGCGAGCCTTTGGCGCTGCTCTACAAGTTTTTCTGGAACGATTTCTGCGACTGGTACCTTGAGTGGGCCAAGCCGCGAATGCAGGATGAGCTGAAACGGCCGGTCGCCCAGAACGTTCTGGCTTTTGTGCTGGATCAGACTCTGCGTCTTTTGCATCCTTTTGTCCCGTTTATTACCGAAGGGATATTCCAGAAGCTCAATGAAATCGCACCGGCCAGGCGGCTTGAAGGGCTCCTGGAGGCGAAAAACGCCGGTGCCCTGGTCATAGCCGAATGGCCCCAAGAACTTGACTCCCTCCGGGATACGAACGCTGAGAAACAAGTTGATATCATTCAGAAGGTTATTCGTACCATACGGGATATCAGAAGTAATCGGAATATACCGCCGAAAGAACGCTTGGTTGTATCCGTTAAGTCGCAACAGGATATTGTTGAGATTCTTGAGCGAAATTCAGTGCTTATCAGCCAATTGGCTGGTATTATGGAATTTAACGCTGGGACGGATATTGTAAAACCTGCAAATGCCGCCGTTTCAATCGCAGGCGTCACGGAAGTGTATGTCCATGAAGCGATTGACCCGGAAGCCGAGCAGTGCCGGTTCGAGAAACAGAAACAACAGATTGTAAAAGCAAAAGAATCCGTAGAAGCGAAGCTGGCGAACGAGAATTTTGTGACGAAAGCCAAGCCGGAAGTCGTCGCTCAGGCTAAAGCCAGATTGGCCCAGCTTATTGAACAATTGAATACCGTAGAGAAGCACCTTTCGGAATTGAAGAATAGTGAATGAGTGAACTGAGACGTTCCTGCAGGCATCTACCAGAAAAGGTGGCGCAAAATGGAAATGGAAGCAGAACTTTCACGTATAATCATAAACGAAATGTCAGACCAGCAGGTGATAGTCCTCAAAGAACGTCACGGCGATCGAAGTTTTCCCATCGTGATCGGCATTGTCGAAATATTTGCCATCGACCGTCGGCTGAAAGGCATCAAGTCGCCCCGCCCTATGACACATGATTTGTTAGCGAATATCATTGAAGATCTCGGCGCCAAGATCGAAAAAATCGTGATAAGTGATTTACGCCACCACGTCTTTTATGCGACGCTGCACCTGAGCTTGAACGGGCGCACAATTGAGATCGACTCCCGTCCTTCCGATGCGATTGCCCTTTCAGCAGCATCAAACGCACCTATTTATGTTGCTGATCATGTTTTTGAGGAGGCTTCTCAATAAGGAAAGTCGAAATAACCAGCAGCCCGACCCCGATGCAAAGCAAGCTGTCAGCGACGTTGAAGGTAGGCCAGTGATAGCTGCCCCGATAGACGTCGATGAAGTCTCGGACCGAGCCATTATTAAAAAGCCGGTCGTAGAGATTTCCGCAAACGCCGGCGGCGAAAAGGCCAAGAGCGATATGAATCAGTTTTTGCATACCCCCGCTGAATAGAAAGACAGCTAATATCCCCAGGACGGCAATTATCGAAACTATTGCCAGGAAATAGGGCTTACCTGCGAACATATTAAAAGCGGCTCCGTTATTTACCGCGATTATGAGTCGTAAGAAACCGTCTATGACAGGGTAGGTTTCATGTGGTTCAAGCCAGTTGAATACAGCCTTTTTCGTCCACAAATCCAGAGCCAGCCCGCCGCTCATCAAAGACCAGAAAATAAGATGAGATTTAACATCCGGCAGGGAAAGTGGTACTTGCTTGAAAAAGGCCCGGCTTGGAATCGGCTGTGTGCTACTGGCTTTTGTATTGATTTCCGTCATAATTCGTGTTCACTGCTTTGATTTGACTGTTCCTTGTCACTGTTAATAGTTTATCGGTCGGCAGGGATTATATCACACTAACTATCGCTGTCAAAATCTTTTAGCATAAATGGAATTTTTGTTTTTTACGGCAGCTATGTTAATGTTTGACATAATGATCGCAACGTTGTATCATATTCACAATTAAATCAGACTGTAAATTTAGACGAGGCAATACCTCGTCTTTGTTGTATTCACTTGAAAGGTATTTTGATGGCGAAACAAAAGGTGACTTTGAAAAACAAGCCATATATGCTGATTATCCGTGACGGGTGGGGATATAATCCGAACAGCTCCGAAGACCAATACAATGCTGTCAAGTGCGCCAATACGCCGGTGGATGACATGCTGATGGCCGAATATCCGAACTGCCTTATCCATACCAGCGGAGAAGACGTGGGCCTGCCGGACGGTACGATGGGCAACAGTGAAGTAGGACATCAGAATATCGGGGCGGGCAGAATCGTCCCTCAGGAATCCGTCAGAATCAGCAAAACCATCAAGGACGGATCTTTCTTCGAGGCTCAGGAATTTCTGAATCTCATCGAATTCGTAAAGAAAAACAGCG
>Ga0154684_1077_pt1 | contig 11043 bp, 6 predicted proteins | sample Rifle2008BG13ft_FD_116113 | JGI IMG/M metagenome (GOLD analysis project Ga0154684, IMG submission 116113) | Planctomycetes bacterium RBG_13_50_24 | reverse complement strand
CGCATTTTTCATGCTTACTCACAGATATATTTGCACAATGTTCGATTTTGCTTGACGCCCGGAACAAACTCGTGTTATAATCGGGTAGTTATTCAACGAAGCGAACATGCAACTCAGAATTGAAAACTAAACAGCTTTTTTGCTCTGGACTTTTTAGCGGTCCAACTCAAACCGCCAGTTTTAATGTATGGAGATGCACAAGAACCAGTGTCTTTTGCGCCTCGGTACCCAAGGGGATTGCTTCTGAGTTCCATACAGGTTCGGACCGGCCTCAGTCGGACATATTGCAGCGGAGGAGTCGGCAAAAATGGGTGTTGCAGAGTGGATAATAATCATGGTCGTGGCATGGGCGTTCTGGTACTGCCGTCGAAAGCCGAGCTAAACTTTTCTTTGCGTATTTAATACGAGCAAATATAAGAAAAGGCTGTACTCCGGCAGAGCGAAAAACCGCGCAAATGCAAAGGGATATAAGAACGCCCTCCGATTAACGATAAGTAAGCAAGAGTCTCCAATCCGGCCCAGAAAGGTCGTACATGAGGGTGTATCTGAAGTAAGTGGCATATCTACACAATTAAGCGTACCGTGAAGTTGTCTTAACTCAAGTTTTTATTTCAGCCATAATATATTCCGGCAGTTCAGGCCAAACAGCCTCGATATCAGTCTTGTCTTCGGGTAGGTTTTGGGCTTGATTTTTTATCCATTTCTGTTATTTTGGCGCCAATTGGTTTTTTTGATTTCACAATATTTTTTTCAGGATAAGGGATTTGGTGGCATCTGCTTCTTAAATGACCATCGGAGGTCCAAGTCTTGTCGAGCGCGATGAAACACTGCGCATTTCAGAATTAAGGAGTTATGGAGACAACTGAATATGAAAGTATGTTTTTTTAAGCAAACAACAATATGGGTGAGCATCTCTATTGTCTTAGCCGGCTTGGCATGTGTTACTTACGCCGCTGAAGAATACCTGTCCCCGACGGCCCTGGTTGCAGACAGTCAGGGCGAAACAATCTATATCGCCGAGGCTACCGCCAAACAGATAGCTTTCTTTGACACGAAAACGGCCAAGGTAACAACAACAATCAGCGTGCCGGCGGAGCCGACGGGCCTTGCCCTTACGGACGACGGAGCGACGCTCTATGTCACCTGCGGCGGACAGAAAGGATCTATCAGTGTCATAGATACGCGCAATGCCAAATTGCTCCGCACGCTGCCCGCCGGCCATACTCCCATAGCACCCGTGCTTAGTCCGGACGGCAGGTTTCTATATATATGCAATCGTTTCGATAACAATATCTCTGTCATAAGCACCGAGGACGATAAGCAGCTCGCGAAGATTCCCGCCCTGCGTGAGCCGGTTACCGCCGATATCACACCCGATGGAAGTTGGCTCTACGTGGGTAACATGCTTCCATACGGCTCGGCGAGCGCCGATTCGGTTGCCTGCAATATTTCGGTCATAAACGCAGGGAAGATGGCTTTTGAAATCGACATTGTTTTACCGAATGGAAGCACCGGACTGCACGGCATTGTCGTTTCGCCGGACGGACGGTTTGTTTTTGCCTCGCATATTCTCGCCCGGTACACGGTTCCTACCACCCAGCTTGAAAGAGGATGGATAAATACGAACGCAATCAGCATCATTGACGCCAGACGTAAGAGACTCATCGAAACGGTTCTTTTGGACGATGTAGATTACGGAGCGGCCAATCCTTGGGGCCTTGCCTGCACGAGCGACTCGAAATATCTTTGCGTAACCCATGCCGGGACACACGAGTTAAGCGTAATAGAAATCGACGCCATGATCGAGAAAATCAAAAGCTATTATAAAGGCATCGGCAGGCAGCCCGACAGCTTTGCGGGCGGCTCCTATAACGCAGGCGGCTCCGGCAGCGTAGCCGCCTCGAACATCCCCAACGAACTGAGTTTTCTTTACGGCATGCGACAACGCATCAATCTTCCGGGCAAAGGCCCGCGGGCACTGACCATAATCGGCAGCAATGTTTATCTCGCCGAGTACTTCACCGACAGCATAGCCGTGGTGGACATAAGCAGCGGTTCAAGATTTAAGGCCGTACCCATAGCCCTCGGCCCGAAAATCGACATGACAACCGAACGAAAGGGTGAAATGCTGTTCAATAACGCCGAGCTTTGTTTCCAGAGCTGGCAGAGTTGTGCCAGTTGTCATCCCTCAGGCGCCCGGACCGATGCTTTGAACTGGGACCTGCTCAATGACGGCCTGGGAAATCCTAAGAACACCAGGAGCCTGCTGCTTGCGCATGAAACGCCGCCGGCAATGATTACGGGTATTCGTGAAGATGCCGAGGCCGCCGTGCGCGCCGGAATCAGGCATATCCAGTTTGCAGTGCGCCCGGAAGAAGAGGCCGCTGCTATCGACGAGTATCTCAAGAGCCTCAAACCGGTACCCAGCCCTCATCTTGTTGACGGCAGGCTCAGCGAGTCGGCCGAGCGAGGGCAAAAGATATATAACAAAGCAGGCTGCGCTTCATGCCACACAGGACCGCTGCACACCGATTTGAAAACACACAACGTGGGTACAGGTAAAGACCTGGACAAGGACCGGCGGTTCGACACGCCGACGCTCGTCGAAGTCTGGCGGACAGCACCATATCTGTACGACGGAAGGGCCGCCACCATTGAAGAAGTGCTGACAACATACAATCCCGGCGACAAACATGGAGTGACATCAGACCTGACCGAAGCAGAGATAGAAGACCTGGCCGAGTTCATTCTGTCACAATAGATAGAACGTTTGAAAATAAGGTTCAACTGCAAAAAAGTTGGTGGGCAGATAAAAAATACACCCTGCAACTCTTTTGGATTTAACGCTTTAAGGCAACAGCATGAATGGGTATAATACCACCGCCATCGGGGAGGATAGGGCAACGCTGGGAAGCAACCCGAGCGCCCTGATGGTGGCATACAGCATAGGGCTATATCTTCAACAGTGCCGCCCACTTATGTTATTATGCTGGTGCCCATAAAGCGATAAATCCTTTTATAATCATGTTTTAATCAACCAACCATTTTGCATTTGAACCTAAAATAATAACAGCATAAGGAGATCACTAAAATGAGAAAAGGCATTCTTTTTTTAACGCCGGCCGTGCTTTTCGTATCGTTGTTTTCGATTGGCTGTTCGGTAAGCCGTGGAACGGAAGCTGAAGTTTCTGCCGTCACTATTGTCAGCCCATCGGACGCAACGACAGCCGAAACCTTAGCGGCACAGGAAGTTCGCCGCTATGTGTATCTGCGGACGGGCAAGCTGCTGCCTATCGTTCACAGCGACAAAAAACTGCCTTCGAAAACGCCTTTAATCATCGTCGGACAAAAGGACCGCCCCGCCGTCAAAACAATAACGGATAAAAACGCGGAACTTGCCTCTTCGACAGCCTCGCTGGAATCTCAGCAATATCTGATTAAGACAATTAATTCCGGGGATCGGCAAGCCGTGCTGATTACAGGCAGCGATTCGATCGGGACGCTATATGCAGCCTACCGATTCGCCGAGCACCTGGGCGTTCGTTTTTATATGCATGGTGACACAATCCCCGATGAGCGTATCGCCCTGAAAATACCCGACATGGATGAAAAAGGCAAACCGCTGTTCGACATGCGCGGAATCCAGCCGTTCCACGATTTCCCCGAGGGGCCGGACTGGTGGAATACAGACGATTACAAAGCCATTATTGCTCAACTGCCCAAGCTGCGCATGAACTTTTTCGGATTGCATACTTATCCCCAGGGCGGTGTCGGCCCCGAGCCGGCCGTATGGATCGGCATGCCCGGAGACTTCAACGAAGACGGGACCGTGAAGTTCAGCTATCCATCGAGGCATTTCACTACGGCGAACGTCACCGGCGCATGGGGCTACAAACCGGCAAAGACAAGCGACTACACTTTCGGCGCAGCGCAAATATTCGAACGAGACGACTACGGCCCGGATTATATGCAAGGCATGAATCCCTGGACTCAGCTTAATCCGGAAAAAGCCAACGAACTATTCAACCGTATGGGCGGCACGCTTAAAGAAGCCTTCGAATACGCCCACATCCTCGGCGTCAAAACCTGCGTCGGCACCGAAACGCCGCTAATAATTCCCGACGCCGTGAAAGAGCGTATCAAAAGCATGGGCAAGGATCCGTCCGATCCGGCAGTCGTACAGGAACTCTATGAAGGCATGTTCCGGCGAATCGCCAAAGCCTACCCGCTGGATTATTACTGGTTCTGGACTCCCGAAGACTGGACGTGGGGCAATCCCAGGGACGAGCAGATCGAAGCTACGATGGCCGATTTCCGAGCCGCCATTGCCGCCTCAAAGCAAGTCAACGCCCCGTTCACATTAGCGACGTGCGGCTGGGTCCTGGGACCGCCAAAGGACCGCGCGATGTTCGATAATACATTACCCAAGGAAATGCCGATGAGCTGCATCAATCGCAACGTCGGTTTCGCCCCGGTCGAGCCCGGCTTCGCCAACGTCACCGGCCGGCCCCAATGGGCCATCCCCTGGCTCGAAGACGACCCGGCATTGATTATCCCGCAGCTTTGGGCGGGCCGAATGCGGCGCGATGCGGCGGATGCTTTGGCTTACGGCTGCACGGGACTGATGGGCATCCACTGGCGGACTCGCATCCTCGGGCCGAATGTTTCAGCGCTCGCCCATGCCGCATGGGAGCAGAAGGAATGGAACCCGGACTTCGGCAGAAAAATCGAACCGACCAGGCCAAAGCTCCCGGATGGCCGTGAAGGCGGCAATGTCGCTGAATTTCCGAACAACGCCATAGCCGATACTGAAAACGACCCGCTCTATCAAACGGTCATCTGGGATGTGAAAGCCTATCGCATGAAGGTGCCGAACGGGACATATACTGTGACATTGAAGTTCTGCGAGCCTCACTACACCGAATCCGGCAAGCGGGTATTCGCCGTCACACTGCAGGGCAAAAAAGTAATTGACCAGTTAGACGTTTTCGCCGAGGTCGGCCGGAACAGGGCAATGGATTACACTTTTGAAGATGTCAAGACGGACAATGGCATTTTGGAAATCGGTTTCGAGAGCCTGGTGGAATTTCCGTTCATCGCAGCTTTTGCAGTGCAGGGCCGGGACTTCACAAAAAAGATCAACTGCGGCGGCCCTGCTTATAAAGACTACGAGGCCGATATTCCGGCTGCGGAGTCCGACAGCAGACCGCGAGACCTGCCGGCAGACGATTTTTATGCCGACTGGGCCCTGTCGCAGTTCGGGCCGGAAGCAGCCGAACAAATTGCACGTATATTTATCAGTCTCGACGGAGGGCCCTCGGCTACGGCTGAAGGACAGCAAAATACCAACCTGCCCCGGCCATCCACATGGATCGGCGGCCCCGGCGGCATCAGGCCGGATGAAAGAGATTCCGAGCAGGTAAGTAAAGAATACGAATTCGTTGAGGATTTGGCCAAAATACGCCCGAATATCAATGGGCAAGGCAACCTCGAACGATTCGATTACTGGCTGAACAACTTCCGCTATCTGCGGGCAGCCGGGCGAGTTAGCTGTACATGGGCGAGGTTCAACGCGGCGATGAAAAAGGTCAAGGACGAAAAGGATCCCCAGAGCAGTAAGCGTTTGGCACGTCTAATCGCCCTGCCGATACGAAAGGAGCTTGTCGCCCAGGTTGCCGATGTACATAAATATCTGCTGGCAACCGTCAACACAAATGGCGAGATGGGCAATGTTACAAATTGGCAGCAGCACGTAATGCCGACTTTACTCACCGAACCCGGGGAGGAACTGGCCAAACTGACGGGCGAAGAGCTGCCGGCCGACGCAATGCCTTCGGGCTCATACAAAGGCCCGATGCGATTGATTGTGCCGACAGTGCGAGGCAGTCTGTCGGCCGGCGAGGATTTGCAGCTCAAAGTAATTATTCTGGCCTCAGATAAGCCCAAAGACGCAACGATATACTTCCGCTCAATCGGCAAAGGCAATTACGACAAGATTCCGCTTACACACATTGCTCGCAGCGTATATTCCGCAAGGATTCCCGCCGGCAGCATCGAAACCGACCTGGAGTATTATATCGAGGTAAACACAACCGATGGTCAAGTGAGCACTTTCCCCGCTACCGCGCCGGACATCAACCAGACGGTCGTGATAATAAAGGAGAGATGAGAATGAGCGAACAGGATTATACTCGTCGCAGTTTTCTGAAGGCCATTGGGCTGGGAGCGGCGTGGCTGGCTGTGTCGAAGGCTTCCAGCCCGCAATTCGAGGGCGGGACACCCTCGACACAAACAAATGCCGCACAGCCGCAGTCAGACGAGGCGACGGGAGAGAAGCTTAATTTCGTTTTTATTCTCGTCGATGATTTGGGCTGGACGGATATCGGCTGTTACGGGAGCAGGTTTTATGAAACGCCGAACATTGACAGGCTCGCTTCCCAGGGCATGCGATTCACCGACGGCTATGCTGCTTGCGCGGTCTGCTCGCCGACACGGGCGGCAGTCATGACGGGACGCTACCCGGCACGTCTCGGCGTAACCGACTGGATCCGATCGCGGTTCCAGGGCGGCGAAATACCCGAGAACAAGAAGAATCCAACCGACTACGTCGGCGATAAAGACAGAAAGCTTTTATGCCCGCCCAACGCACTGTGGATGGAGCTTGATGAGATTACCATCGCCGAAGCACTCAAACCCGCAGGATATACTTCGTGCCACATCGGAAAATGGCACCTCGGCGCCGATGACTGGTACCCCGACAGGCAGGGATTCGATTTCAATATCGGCGGGTGCGACTTCGGCCAGCCGCCTAACTATTTCGATCCCTACTCTCGTAACGGACAGGGACAAATACCGACACTAAGTCCCCGCCGAGACGGTGAGTACCTGACCGACCGTGAAGCGGATGAAGCAGTCGAGTTTATTCGCAGCCACAAGGATAAGCCATTCTTTTTGTATATGGCTCATTACGCAGTCCACACGCCCATCCAGGGCAAAGAAGATGTAGTTGCAAAATACAAGGCCAAAGAGCCGACAGACCAGAATAATCCGACGTACGCCGCGATGATCCAGAGCGTTGACGATGCCGTGGGTAAAATCACCTCCGCGATCGACGAGCTCGGCATAGCGGAAAAAACGATAGTGTTCTTCACCAGCGACAATGGAGGACTGCTGGGCATAACCAGCAATACTCCCCTGCGTGCGGGCAAGGGCTATCCGTACGAAGGTGGAATTCGTGAACCTCTGATCGTCCGCTGGCCAAAAGTAATAAACGCCGGCACAATCAGCCGCGAGCCGGTAACCAGCGTCGATTACTTCACGACCATTTGCGAGGCGGCCAGCGTCCCTTTGCCGCGAGATCGTGCTATCGACGGTGTCTCGCTCCTGGCGCATCTAAAATCCAACGGCACCGATAAGCTGGATCGCGAAGCAATATTCTGGCACTTCCCACACTATCGCGGCAAGATCGTGCCTTACAGCATCATTCGAGCGGGCGACTGGAAGCTCATCAAGCAATACGAGGGCAAGACTTTCGAACTATTCAATCTCAAGGACGATCTGCCGGAAGAAAACGATCTCTCGGAAAAGATGCTGGAGAAAGTCAAAGAACTCGACGCGAAATTGACCGATTGGCTGCAGACCTGTAATGCCAAACTGCCCAGGCCGAACCCATCATCAGACCAATAATTGAAATGGAGTGCGAAAACGATGAGAGCTCATAACCGACGCGATTTTCTGAAAGCTTTGGGTCTGGGAGTGGCTGCAATGGCAACACCGGGCAGTCTGTTCGCGAAACAGAAGGCAGACAGCAGGCCCAATATCCTTTGGATTCTGTCCGAGGACATCAGCCCCGAGCTGAGCTGCTACGGCACGCCTTTGGTGCAAACGCCGAACCTTGACAAGCTTGCCGGCCGGGGGATTCGCTTTACCAACGCATTTACGACCGGCCCGGTTTGTTCGGCCAGCCGCTCGGCAATGATTACGGGAATGTTCCAGACATCGATCGGGGCCCATAATCATCGCAGCCATCGTGACGACGGTTACACGCTGCCCGAACCGGTCCGGCTGATAACCGAATACTTCCGGGATGCGGGCTACTTCACGGCGAATGTCAAAACCGCCGCCCCGGGCGTATCCGGCTCGGGCAAGACGGATTTCAACTTCGAGTTCAAGAACGCCTTTGACGGCGATGACTGGAACCAGCGTAAATCCGGCCAGCCTTTCTTCGCACAACTTTCCATCAGCGTCACGCACCGGGGGGCGCACTGGAAGAATCTGCCCCACCAGCTAAAGAATCCCGTCGATCCCGCCAAAGTCAAGCTGCCCCCCTACTACCCCGACCACCCGGTCGCACGAGAGGATTGGGCGACTTACCTCGACTCCATCCAGGTGATGGACGGATACGTCGGCAGGATTCTAAAACGTCTCGATGACGAAAACCTTGCCGACAACACGGTGGTTATTTTCATAGGCGATCACGGCCGATGTCACGTCCGCGGCAAGCAATGGCTTTACGACGGGGGCATCCATATCCCGCTGATCGTCCGCTGGCCGGGCAGGCTCGCAGCCGGGCAGGTATGCGACGACCTGGTAAGCGCTATCGACATCTCGGCAACGATTCTGAAAATCGCCGGCGTTGATCCACCCAAATATATGGAAGGAAAAGTCTTTCTCGAACCCGAAGCAAACGGCAACTGGAAAACCGTTAATCAGCACGTGTATATCATCGCCGCCCGCGACCGCTGCGACGAGACCGTCGACCGCATTCGCTGCGTCCGGGACAAGCAATACAAATATATCCGCAATTTCATGCCGGAACGACCTTACACGCAGGGGAATGAATATAAAGAGCAGTCTTATCCGATGCTGAATCTCATGAAAGAGCTTCACACTCAGGGCAAGCTCACGCCCGTCCAGGCGCTGTTCATGGCGCCGCGGAAGCCGGATGAAGAACTGTACGATATCCGGAACGATCCATACGAGATCAATAACCTCGCAGCTTCACCGGAACACCGGCAGAGCCTCGAAAAAATGCGGGCGATTCTGGAACGATGGATCGAAGAAACCGGAGACATGGGCCGGTTCCCCGAAAAGCCCGGCTCCATCACGCCGCGGGAGCGAAAAAGAATATACGGCGAGTGACATCGCTCCCTGGGAGCCGTCGTAAATTCGACCGGCAAAAGCCTGAAGCACCGAAACAAGCTGCCACAGCGGAAGGTTTGCGCCCGGCCTTAACCGCACATCAACATTTAGAACAACTTGACTTCGATTTTTTTGTCCTTCCACTCAGCTACGAAGGACTTCATCTCTTCCAACAGCGCTTTTAGCTGCACGGTGTTTTCGAGCAGATTTTCGTAAAAGTCTCCATCGTTAAGGAGCCTGGCGGCACTGCCCTGGCCGCTGTGTGTTTTTTCCAAAACCAGACGAAGTTCTACCATGGCCTTGCTCAATTGCTCACTCGTATCGACCATCGCGGCAACGAGCTGCTCCGCTTTGGCATCGAAATTACTCAGAGAAGATGTCCCTGCAACGGTGAATTTCCGGATTTCTTCGCTCGTATCGACAACGGCAGTGACAACTTCTTCTACTTTCGTATCGACATTCTTAACAGTCGTAGTCCCCGTTGCGGCAAGCTTTTCGAATTCTTCGAACGTAGCCCTGGCTTGCTCCGACGCTTTAGCAAAATTGGCCAGCGTTTTCTTGACGTTCTCTTTGCTGCTCTCGTCACCCATGATATCATTAGCATTGGCGATGAGTTCCCCAAGACCTTCGATCAACCCATCGAGTTTCTTCTGGCTTTCTTCCGGAAAGAACTCACTTGTCATGCCGGTAGAACCCTGAAGTGGTATTTTGTCCACGAGGTATATCGTTTCCGGCCGGTTCGGATCGAGTGGAACCAGAGGCCTGCCTGGGTACTGTTTGAGCTCGATATAACTGCTGCCCAATCCCCGTGTCATCAGTTTTACCTCGACGCTGGAGGGAATGGTCACATACCTCTTGTCGATGCTGAGAACAACCACGGTTTGATAATACTCCAGGTGAGTCTCCAAATCCTTGCGTACTTCCGGAGCCATAACATTTGTGACTCTTCCGATCTGATAGCCGCAAAAGCGCACAGGTGTATCCTTCTGCACTCCCGTCGCCGTCGGGAACTGAACGAAAACTTCAAAAGAATCCATCTTGGTAACAATACCGGGTAAATCACCGAACTTCAATATCAGCCAAACAAGCGCACATATACCCAATATCACAAAAAGGCCCACAACAATATTGCGCCTTCTCTGGGATGTTTCAAAGTCACTCACAAATTATCTCCTTTTAATTCGCCGCGGCCTTCCATAAACAACTCCCTTATGGCACGCAAAGGATAGCCGCTTTTATTAAGTTTCTTTATAATTTTAATCCTCTCGATACACTTCTGGTCAAACAACCGTCTACCGGTCGGCGTAATCTCCGTCGGCTCAAGCAGCCCGACCATAAGATAATATTGCAGAGATTGGCGGGAAACGCCAGCTTTTTTTGCTGCTGCACCTATCGGAGCCAATTTGCTTTTCTCACTCAACCGTTATCCCCGTAAAACTAAAGGTAATAAAGTCTAACATAGAAACCGTTCGATGACCGGAATTCATACAGGATTTTACCAACTCCATTATAAGTTGCCCAGCAGTTTCTCCTCGCTGAAAAACGACTGTTACACCTGCCAACGCAGCAAATAGCCTGTGAATACAGTACAGCAGATCTCGCCATCTGGTTACTATCGAGTCAGAAGACATCCAAGTGCCTCTCGCATATTTATTGTCTTTTTCAGGATTTACCCGCCGGGCGTCGGAGCCGAGGCGAGCCAGTTTTCAGGATCGTTGCCGTAATCGGCCGGGACTTTTCGAGTTAAGGCCAAACCGTCACCGTCCGCTTCGACGGGCCAGGGATCGACGCCGCCCGGGCAATTCTCCGGGTGGGAGCCGTCGCTGTAATTAATCCTGTCGATTCGGATATATTGGCGCACGCCTTCATTATTAACGTCGCCGGGCATGCTCAGCTCCAGGC
>Ga0154684_1184_pt1 | contig 11113 bp, 6 predicted proteins | sample Rifle2008BG13ft_FD_116113 | JGI IMG/M metagenome (GOLD analysis project Ga0154684, IMG submission 116113) | Planctomycetes bacterium RBG_13_50_24 | reverse complement strand
GGATGAAATCGCTGATCGTGTCAAGATGACGCAAGAGGAGATAGAACGACCCCTCATCGAGTACATGGAAGACCCCCTCTCTCTTATCTGTTCGATTGCTGATCGGTACTTCCCGTCGCCCACCGAATGCGACCACGATACGATGGTAGACTCTTCGCGTCAACGGGGGCAGGAGTAACCCAGGTGTTCCGTCCTTCTTCACGACATACTCGGCCTGATCCAGCCATCGAATTGCTCCCTTGATCTGCCTTATCGAAGCATCAACCGCTTTCCGTTGCCAGCGATCCCAGTTGACCTTTCCATTGCCCGAGTCTTTCAGCGCAACTTCCTTGACACTGATAACTATGACGTGTGGATCACACACCACCAGAACGTCGCAAAGCTCTTTCGCTGGCTCACGACCTCTGGGATTAACGTAGCTCCAGAGGGACAAGAAAGATTTCTGACAGATTTCATATACGAACTGCTCTGAGTCAGTGACGCCCTCACTCATGTGTTTCCCCCTTGATTCAAGGGTGGCCATTTCTTTTCTCTTGCCTGCTCAAGGTCTTTCATAGATGAGCTTTATATACTTACCACATTTATTCCCTTTTGATCGCTTTGCCAAGTTCAATAACGTCGGGCGAAGCCAGGCTCACCTTTCTGGTCATATTGGTATTATACCAAATAACTGACGAAAACAAATCTTGTTTTTTCCATAAACTCAATGAACCAAAGATTGATTTACCATTCACCGGCAACTATAGTCTCAAGAAGATTTTTCTGGAATTCGATAAACTTTTACTGTAAAATTTCGTATAATACTTAACAAAATGAATATGGAATACAAAATTCAGGAGACAGATGGTCAAATGATGAATGTTTAGTTGAAAAATGGTAAATCCGGAGTTTCTCCGGAGTGGCTATTTGAAAAAACAAAGCCAATTTTCGAAAGGGCAAAATGAACACAAAGTTAGCTAACAAAAGGGTTTATGAAGAAAATTCGCTGTTTTGGCTCGAAAAAAAACAAAGCCAATTCAAAGCCAATCGCCGGCCATCGGGCCGGAAATCCTAAACTCTAAGCTCTAAATCCTAAATAATACGAAGAGAGTCAAATGACAAAATCCGAAGCGGATTTCAAAAGATAAGATTTGAAAAAACAAAGCCAATTTTCAGGACGCCCAAAATGACGTAAAGTCAATATCATAAATAGTTTATGGGTATTTTAGCAGGCCGAGGCAATGAAGAAAACAAAGCCAATCAAAGCCAGTTTCAACATCCCACCTACCATAAAAGGGGTAGAAGTAAGAAAAAGGTTATCGGACAAAGCACAATTACTCGCCCTTGGTGTTTTTTCCACTAACATCAAGCCCGGCGTGAGATTATAATGAGATTTTCCGCTAAATATCATATTTGGAGAAAACGCCAAATGAAAGGGTTTGGAAATGAACAGGAATCATTTAACAAGAAGGCAATTCATCGCAGCAGCGTCGGCGGGCTCACTCGCAGGAGTCGTCTCAGGAACCATTCCGAGCTACGCAAACATCACGAAAAAGGCCGGCAAGCTGGCAATTCTCGGCGGTGAACCGGTCAGGAAGAACAAAAGCTGGCCGGACTGGCCTTACTGGGACGACGGCGTCGTGGACTCGATAGTAAAGACGACCAAGAGCAGGGTTTGGTGCAGGATCCAGTCGGCCAATGGAACGGTGCCAACGCTTGAGAAGAAATTCGCCGAGCTGATAGGGGCAAAATTCTGCGTGGCAACCGGCTCCGGCACTCAGGCGCTGCATACGTGCGTCGAGGCTCTCGGCATCGGCCCCGGCGATGAGGTTATCACATCGCCCTATACCGACCCCGGGACGATTGCCTCGATTCTGTCGGCCCGGGCGCTGCCGGTCATGGCCGACCTTGACCGTGACTCGTTCCAGCTCGATCCCGCCGACGTCGAGAGGCGAATCACTGAAAATACCAAAGCGATTATGCCGGTTCACATGATGGGCCAGCCGTGCGACATTGACAGCATCATGGCCATTGCCAAGAAGCACAATCTTAAAGTCATCGAAGACGCCGCCCAGGCGCATCTGGCCGAGCACCGGGGAAGGAAACTGGGCACGATCGGCGACGTCGGTTGCTTCAGCTTTCAGTCGAGCAAGACCATCGCCTGCGGCGAAGGCGGCGCCGTGGTCGGAAACGACGAAGAGCTGATGGACAAGTGCTACACCGTCCACAATCACGGCACATCCCGCCGGGGCCTCACCGAAGTGGCCGGGCCGAAGTACCGCATGAACGAATTCGAAGCGGCCGCCCTGCTCGGTCAGTGGCCCGGCATTCTGGAACGCTTCAAACGACGGAACGAAAACGCCGCCCATCTTACCTCCAGACTCAAAGACGTGCCGGGCATTCTTCCGCAGAAGCTCTACGACGGCACGAACAGCGGCTCGTTTTACCTCTACGCCATGAGCTATCGAAAGGAATACTTCAACGACGCCGACCGCAGCAAGTTTCTCAAAGCCGTCGCCGCCGAGGGAGTCAGTCTCAGCCCGTATATAGCAATGGGATTGCACCGCGAACCATGGATAGAGCACATCCTGGAGCAGCCGGTCTATAAGAAAATGTTCTCCCCGCAGAGACTCGAAGAATATCGCCGGGGAGTTCCGTGCCCGGTCTGCGACCAGGTCTGTCAGGAGATGGCGATGATTTGGGCGTCGGGCCCGCTGCTCGCAGGCAAAGAGGACATGGACAATATTGCCGACGCTATAATCAAAGTCTACGAGAACCGCGACAAGCTAAGCACAATATAATTACCGTTGAACCTTCACTCGGGAGATAAGCATCCGGGCAAAGAGACAACAAATTTGAAAGGAACACACGCTATGAAGTCTGACCGAGGCATTGGCAGCTATGGATTGTTTTTACGGAAGACGGCGTTGATTGTTTTGCTGGTAACGGGCACGGGCATTTCGGCAGCCGGTATTGAGGGAAAGACAACGAACACGCTGATATGGGATACGATGTCGCCTTTTGGCGATACGGCCGATTTGCAGAACAGAACGAGCTGGAAGCCTGTCCCCACCGACCTTCTTATGCTCGAACTTAACCCGGTGGCTGCATCTTCGGATCCGGGTTATTACGGCCGGGAATACGCTTTCAGCGGTGATGCGGTGGTGGAAAACGAGCGATTAACCGCGGTGTTTAACTCGAAAAAAGGCAGCGTAGTTATCTACTCGAACACAGATTCAAACAGCAAAAAGCTGGAGTTCGTACCGCTTGAGCTTAAAGGCAGGCCGGCAAAAATTACACACTGCACGATTTTACAGAATACAGGACAGGACGCGGCCCTGGAGGTGACTTTCTCCGGCGAAGGAAAAAATCTGCCCGCCGTCATAGCGTTCGACGGGACCGGGATTGTCGATATCAAGCCGGGCGGGAACACGAAGGGAATAAGCCTCATCAGCACCATCGAGTACGGCATCGTGCCAAGCTTCATTGGCGACGATCTTATATTCAGCCCGGGTGATTACGCTTCGATGAATACGCTTTGCGTTCCCTCGGAAAATCTCTTCGTGGGATTGCTCGCGGGCCAAAACGATATGCTGGTTGTCACCTGGCCCGAGGGCAGCCAGCAAATGAAGCTTGTGCCGGGCGATAATCAGCAAGGACCTCACCTATTTGAATCTATTGACTTTGAAAACGACGGCAGAAGTCTGTATCTGGCTGTGCTCAGCACGCCGGGTATCTGGCACAAGGAAGAATTGAAGCCGTCTTACCTGGAAAAGGATGTCACAATCGACTGGAAAAGGCCATTTCGGGCAAAATGGATCACACAGCTTTCCGAAGGCCAGGTGCAGACCACTTATACTTTCAAAGAATCCAAAGGGGATATCTGGCGGGGTGTAATAGGTCACTATACCTATCCCGTCTGGTTCAGCAGTGATAACGCATCCTATCGCCTCAGCAAGAAAATACCGCCGAAGGGACAATCGATCATCTACTTTTTAGAGAGGAAAGATACTCCCGTATCGGTTCTCTCTCCCGTCGATATCATGAAGGTGACATTAGGCAGACAGATGTGCGATACGATACTCGACCTGCCGGGCCGCAAGCTGAGAACGCACCACCGAAGGGGCGGCGATGGCGTTCGCCGCGCCTGCACGTGCGGATGCACCGAGGCGATACAGGCCGTCTTCGACGCCGGTCAGGAAGTGCAGAAGAAAGAATACGTCGAGGGGGCGGTCGGTGACATGGTTTATTTCGTCACGCAGCACATGAACAGGATCGACGAATATCGGGACTTAGCCCGTGAGATGACGGAGTTTTTGAATCAGACGCGAAAATCCGCAGCCGAATTGAAACCGTACCTCGACCGGATGGAAGCAATTGTGCAGGAAATACCGCAGGAATATCGCCGGCAGGAGGAGCTTATCATGAGCCTGAAATACGCCGATGAATTGGCCCAACAGACCAAAGCCCTGACCCAAAAGAAGGAGCCGGGAAATTTGCCGGCCTACGAGGATCTCAGCATGAAATGGAGACGGATGGGCGGGGCGCAGGATGACCTTGTCGCCCAGTGTCACAGGATAACCAGAAAGCTGTTCCAGGAGGCCGGCTACGGCGGCACAAGTTCACCCGAAGCTGTTGCGATAGCCCGGCAGATAAGAGCACGCTGCACGAAATGCCTTCGAAACGCCGACGGCTATGAAATATGGGCGGACTATTGAGAAACTCTTTAAGAGCAACAGCGAAAATTCGGGAAATCGAACATTATGAAACATTATTTGTTAACCGCACTTCTATTATCCGTAACCATTGTCCTGCTTCAAGGCTGCAAACAGAAGACCCCGGAGAATTCATCGAGTGAAACCAAAAGTCAAACGAAAACAACGACCGAATCCGAAACCGGGATGGTCCTGCTTCCGGGCGGGACGTTTATTATGGGGGATAAGGATGAGATAGATTCTCCGCCCCACGAAGTTACCGTCGGCGCGTTCTATATCGACACGCACCTTGTGACACAGGAGCAATACGAAAAACTGATTGGCGACAATCCATCGCGCTGGAAGGGAAAGACGAATCCCGTCGAGCAGATGCGCTGGTCAGATGCGGTAAGATACAGCAATGCCCGCTCTAAGGCCGAGGGACTTCAAGCCTGCTACGATTTGAATACATGGAAATGTAATTTCGCCGCGAACGGCTACAGACTACCGACGGAAGCGGAATGGGAATATGCCTGCCGGGCTGGAACAACGACAGCATATTCCTTCGGGGACGATGTATCGAAGCTGAAGGCTTATGCCTGGTACGAGGACAACTCCGGCGGCAAACCCCGGCCGGTCGGCGGCAAACCGGCGAATCCATGGGGATTGTATGACATGCACGGCAACGTCTGGGAATGGTGCAACGATTTTTATAAGGTGGACTACTACCAGGAGAGTCCCAAAGAAAATCCGAAAGGGCCCGAAACGGGCGAGACCAAGGTATTGCGAGGCGGGGCATGGAAATTCAGCGCCGAGAACTGCCGCAGCGGTTATCGCTACAATGAAAATCCCGGCTACGCTGACGTCTGTTTCGGATACGATATCTACGGCTTCCGCTGCGTTAGAAACGCGCCTGCCGCTCCTTCACCCAAATAATGAACGACCACTATATGGACTGAAAGGTCTTTAGTAGTCAATAACACATTCCTTACTGGATTGTCATTCTGAGGCGAAGCCGAAGAATCTCAAACGTACCAATTTTACCAAGAGCAAGGGTCGAGATTCTTCACTGTGTTCAGAATGACAAATAAGCATTTATCATATTACAGACTATTAGAGCACTTTAGTTATTCCGGGCATCGCAACAGGATAGCCGCCCTGAGCGTCGGGCTTGACCGGCGGCTCGGAGTCCATAGTGTAACGGTCCAGGCCAGGCGCCAGCTCTATATTCGAGGCCATCGCCTGCTCCCATGTAATCATATTGCCGGACTCGGCGGCCATGCGTCCGAGGATACCAACCATGGCGCCATAGGCGCTGCGCTCGGCCTCGTTGTAGGGCTTGTTGTTGCGGATCGCATCGAAGAGTAAATCGTGCTCGTGCTGATAGGCATCACAGCGAGGGCCTTCGTACTTCCAGATTACATTCGCAGAGGTCTGCTGGTGACCTTTGAAAATGCGTGGATCGGAAATCCCTTCGCCGAGTACGGCCGAGCCCTTCGCGCCGTGGATGACGTCGCCGAAGAAGCCCCAGCAGTTATCCATGTGCCGACCTTGTGCATGCAGTCTTGTCCCATCGGGGAATGTATATTCGACTGAGTAGTGATCGAACAACTGGTCGGGCTCGGTGCGGACCTGCCGACCGCCCTGGCCCTGGGCCGATACCGGCCATGCGTCCTTGCACCAGCAGCAAACATCGAGGTTGTGGATGAGCCAGTCGAGGATAAAGCTGCCGTTAAGCCATGTGAAGGAGGAATAGTTGCGGATCTGGTGGGCCAGCTCGTTAATCCCGGCCGTTCTTGGAGTAAATCCGACACGGGCGTGCTCGCGGTAGGCCCAGCAGGTAATGACTTCGCCGATAAGGCCATTATGCAGTTGTTCGACGGCCTGTTCGAGCGGTATATAATGGCGGCTCATCAGGCCGCCGGCGATCTTGAGGTTCTTTGCCTGGGCAGCCTTGCCGGCCTTGAGTATGCGGCTAATTCCCGGAGCATCTACGGCGAACGATTTCTCCATGAAAACGTTACAGCCTTTTTCCACGGCGTATTCGACGTGGATCGGGCGGAATGCCGGAGGCGTCGCCAGTATGACGAGCCCACCCGGAGCGATAGCATCGATGGCCTTCCTGTATCCGTCCATTCCGAGGAACCTCCGGCCGGCCGGAACGTCGATTTGCTTAGCGAACGATTTGTCCAGATTGTCGAGACTGCTCTCAAGACGCTGCTCAAAGACATCGGCCATAGCGACAAGTTTTGTCGGCCCCCTGGTCGATAGTGCGTTGGCCGCCGCACCCGTTCCGCGTCCGCCGCAGCCGACAAGTGCGATTTTAATAGTGTTGCTTTCGCCTGCATAGGCCCGCGTGCCGATAGCCCCGGCCAGAGCCGTACCGGCTATAACGCCGGAGGTTGCTTTTAGAAAATCCCTGCGGGAGGTGATTGGCTTTTGCGTATTATTCTGTGTGTTCATTGAAAAACCCTTTCTCTAAGTTATAAGCTTTAAGATTTCCAGTGCCTGATAAGACAATTGTATTGCGACGGGCCCGGAGCTTCAATATATTTCACGAGACATTTTCCATGTAGAACAATATAATCCAAAAACCCTTCGACTCCGCTCAGGGTGAAGAATGAAACGTGTACCTTCATACTGAGCCGAGACGAGGCATTGTTACTATTCGTTATATGAACTTTGCCGGTCCGACATGGAACCTGCGGTCATATGAAGGAGAATAATATATGCATCTTTCAAAACCGCTTAAAACATATGTCAGTTCAATTCTCGCCGGCCTTGCTTTAGCGGCTTTTGCTTACGGGCAGCCCGAAACCGGGCACGGCCTTAACTACAAAACGCCCGCCATAGTCTGGGACGAAGCAATGCCCTTAGGCAACGGCCTGTTCGGGGCATTGGTCTGGGGCGACGGCAAACCTTTGCGAATATCGCTCGACCGAACCGACCTTTGGGACCTTCGGCCGGTCCCGGAATTTCACGGCAAAGATTATTCATACCTAACCATGCGGCAGTGGGTAAAAGAAGGCCGATTGGCTGACCTGCATCGTCTTTACGACGACCCGTACGGCAATCCCGGTCCGACAAAAATACCGGCAGGACGTATCGAGCTGACACTCGGCGAGGATAATGTTTTCGAGAATGCCTCGCTGGACCTTGCCGGTGCCGCGGCCACGGTCGAATTCGGGGACAATAGCAGAGCAGAGGTTTTTGTCCATGCTTCCGAGCCGTTCGGGATGATTCGCATCAGTTCAGCCGGAACCGTTAACATCAAGCTGCTGGCGCCGCCTTTCGCGGGTAAAATTACAGACGAAGCCGGACCCGGCAAAATCAGCGCCGGCGACCTTGCGAGCCTTAGGTATGAAGCGCCTATTGAATCAAGCGGCGACAACTGGACCGGTTACCTGCAGCAAGGTTGGGGCAATTTCAGATTCGCCGTTGCCGTCTGCTGGCGCAAGTCGGAATCTGCCTGGATTGGGGCATGGTCGATTGCCACTTCGAACGAATCCGAAGATCCATTGAAAACCGCCCGCAGCAACTGCGAAAAGGCACTGCAAGCGGGATTTTCCAACGCCGTCTCAACGCATTGTCAATGGTGGAATTCATACTGGGACAAATCCTCGGTGCGGATTCCGAATAAAATCATCGAACGGCAGTGGTACCTCGAAATGTACAAATTCGGAGCAGCAGCGAGACAAAATACATCGCCCATATCATTGCAGGGGCCATGGACCGCGGATGATATGAAAATTCCGCCGTGGAAGGGAGATTATCATCATGATTTGAACACCGAGTTGTGCTACTGGCCGGCTTACAGCGGCAACCAGCTCGACGGAGCGCTCGGATTCGTAAACTGGCTGTGGGAAACAAGGCCGAACGCCCGGGCCTGGACACAAAGGTTCTTCGATATGCCGGGCCTGAATGTTCCCATGACGGCGGACCTGAACCAGGAGCAGATCGGCGGCTGGCACCAGTACACCCATTCGGCAACGACCGCAGCATGGCTGGCCCACCATTTCTATCTGCACTGGCGATACAGCATGGACAGGGATTTTCTAACGAACCGGGCATACCCCTGGCTTCGCGAGACATCCGTTTTCCTGGAGGCTATAACCGAGAAAGGGCCCGACGGCAAGCGCACGCTGCCTTTGAGTTCTTCACCTGAAATCAACGATAACCGGCTTGAAGCATGGTTTCCAACAATAACCAATTACGACATTGCCCTTATTCGCTGGGCGTTCGAGAAAACGGCGGAACTGGCCGTCGAGACAGGTAATAGTGAGCAGGCCAGACATTGGAGAGAAGTTTTAGCCGAAATGCCCGATTTGGTACTCGATGAGAAGAGCAAAAAATTGCTTGTTGCAAAAGATTATCCACTTGCCGCCTCGCACAGGCATTTTTCGCACCTGATGGCGATACATCCGCTGGGTCTGATCCGCTGGGAAAACGGGCCGGAAGACCGGGCAATTATCAAAGCTTCCATGGCCGATCTCGAACAAAGCGGAACTTCACAATGGTGCGGATACAGCTTCAGTTGGCTGGCTAATATGGCCGCCCGGGCAAGAGACGGCGAAAAAGCCGCCAAAGCTCTGGAGATTTTTGCGACGGCATTTTGCCTTCGCAACAGCTTCCACTGCAACGGCGACCAATCCGGGAAAGGTTATTCGAACTTCCGCTACAGGCCGTTCACGCTGGAAGGTAATTTCGCCGCCGCCGCGGGCCTGCAGGAAATGCTGCTGCAAAGCTACAGCGGCACAATCCGCCTGTTCCCCGCGGTTCCGGTTAATTGGAAAGACATCTCTTTCAAAACGCTTCGGGCCGAAGGCGCTTTTCTTGTTAGTGCCGAACGCAGAGACGGCCTGACACAATCTGTTACGATAATTTCGGAAAAAGGCGGCACTTGCAGGCTTGAAAATCCGTTCGAACAAAACGAATACGAACTCAAAGGCACCGTAGAGAGTGCCGTCACCAGAGATGGAAACGACCTGGTAATCAAAACTTCAGCAGGACAGAAAATAACACTAATCCGAAAACTCGGTTAATATAGCTTAAAAAAATTAGGAGGCACCTGAATTGAAAACGAAAAAGAGTATTTCCCGCAGGACAACATTGAAGGGTATAGGCACAATCGGCGCCATGGCGTTTTTTGCCAACCGGGCATACGGCGGGCGATTCGCCGGCATATCCGGCAAAGAAATGGACGGCCAGAGCGACATACGTAAAACCATATTCGCCAAAGTCTTTTCCACTCCCCTGATCGACACGCACGAACATCTTATCGAAGAGGGAGACAGACTGAACGGATCTCACAACAGGATTCAAAGCAACGATTGGTCGTTTCTACTGAGCCATTACATCGATTCGGATATGCTTACGTGCGGTATGCCAGATGCCGAGTACGACAGGTTCTTCTCACCCGACATTCCGCCTGCAGACAAGTGGAAGATTCTGAAGCCCTATTGGCCCGCCGTGCGAAACACCGGTTACGGCATGGCCGTGGAAATTGCAATGCAGCAGCTCTACGACGTCCCTGAGCTCTCCGGCCAGACAATAGCAAAAGTCGTCACCGGCTACGAAAAGGTCTGCCACAAAGGCTTTTATGAGGAAATCCTCTGCAAGAAAGCCGGCATAGAATCCTGCCAGGTCAACGCTCTTGAGCAACCCTTCCGCAAGACCGCCATGCCCACGCTTCTGATGCAGGATATAAGCATCTTAGGTATGTATGCGGGTCCCAATATCGAGGAGTATGCGAAACCGGCCGGCGTCGACGTGAAAACTCTCGCCGACTGGTATCGCGTCATCGACTGGTGGATTGAGAAGTACGGCCCCTATGCCGTAGCGGTGAAATCGCAAAATGCCTACGGCCGGGATATCGACTATGAGAATGTACCCGTTGAGCAAGCCGAGCCTGTTTTCAAAAAAATAATTTCCGGCGAAGATCTGACTTCGCAGCAGCGGAAGCTGCTCGAAGATCATCTTTTCTGGTATTCGGTCAAGGCCGCGACAAAGGCAAATCTGCCTGTGAAGCTTCACACTGGCTACTATGCCGGCCAGAACGGAATGCCGTTATCGAGGTTGATTAATAATCCGGACTCCGCAACGCGCCTGTGCAGGACGGCTCCCGATGCGAGATTCGTTTTTATGCACATTTGCTATCCGTACTACGAAGAGATACTTTCGGTCGCCAAGCATTATACGAACGCCTACATCGATATGTGCTGGTCGTGGATTATCAATCCCATCGCAGCTAAAGACTTTTTAAAGAAATACCTCGTCACGGCGCCGGCCAACAAGATTCTTACTTTCGGCGGCGACTATATCCCCGTCGAGCCGGTGCTGGGCCATGCCGCTGTCGCTCGCCGGGGCATCGCGCTGGCCCTGTCGGAACTGGTCGAAGAAGGCTGGCTCAGCCTCGACCGGGCAAATGAGCTTGCGGATAT